>Ga0065704_10070250_pt1 | contig 48491 bp, 47 predicted proteins | sample SwiRhicommuniRL2_FD_59091 | JGI IMG/M metagenome (GOLD analysis project Ga0065704, IMG submission 59091) | Switchgrass rhizosphere bacterial communities from Rose Lake, Michigan, USA - RL2 v2 (version 2) | ecosystem: Host-associated > Plants > Roots > Rhizosphere > Soil | place: East Lansing, MI | reverse complement strand
GCCGCGACAGGCCGCCTGATGGTGCCTGGCGCGGCTGAAGCCGCTCCTACACGAGCAGGTGGCGGACCAGGAGGACGACCGCCATGGCACGGTCGCGCCACGCTGCTACGCTGGGCAGCTCCCTCCCCGTCAAGGTGCTTCCCATGCAGACCGTCCTGATCACCGGCGCCGCCAGCGGCATCGGTGCCGGCATCGCCCGCGAACTGGCCGCCGGCGGCCGCCACATCGTCGTCAGCGACCTGGACCTGGACGCGGCGAACACGGTCGCGGCGCAGCTGCGCGAGGCCGGCGGCTCGGCCGAGGCGGTAGCGCTGGACGTGAGCAGCGAAACCAGCATCGGCGCCGCACTGGCGGCGCTGTCGCGGCCGGTCGACGTGCTGGTCAACAACGCCGGGCTGCAGCACGTGGCGCCGCTGCAGGAGTTCCCGATGGCCAAGTGGAGCCTGCTGGTGGAGGTGATGCTGACCGGCGTGGCGCGGCTGACCCAGGCGGTGCTGCCGGGCATGCGCGCACGCGGCTATGGCCGCATCGTCAACATCGGCAGCATCCACTCGCTGGTCGCCAGCCCGTACAAGAGCGCCTACGTCGCCGCCAAGCACGGCCTGGTCGGCTTCTCCAAGGCGATCGCGCTGGAGACCGCCGATACCGACATCACCATCAACACGCTGTGCCCCAGCTACGTCAAGACGCCGCTGGTGGACAAGCAGATCGCCGACCAGGCCCGCACCCGCGGCATTTCCGAAGCCGACGTGGTGGCCCAGGTGATGCTCAAGCCGATGCCCAAGGGCGTGTTCATCGCCTACGACGAACTGGCCGGCTGCGTCGCGTTCCTGGCTTCGCCGGCGGCGCGCAACATCACCGCGCAGACCATCGCCATCGATGGCGGTTGGACCGCGCAGTAGCGGCGCGGCGCGCGCGGCACGTCCCGCTGCGGGATTGGACGCTGGCGAATTTTTCGCCAGCGCGGCGGCGAGCGTTGCGGCGCAACGCCACGCGGGTCTTATCCACAGCGTTTGTGCGATTCCATCCACATCGGCTGTGGAGAAGCGCAGCTGGGCCTGCTGAAATTTTCGCCACCCGGGAAAATCGGGCAGCCATTTCAGCGACTTGCCAGGCTTGCCCACAGGCTTGTGCAGGATCGATCCACAGCCGCTGTGGACAAGCCGGACGCGGCGTCGCGCAGGGGTTCGACTGCGCGGCGCGCCAGGCTCTCACCCCTCTACCGCCATGAGGCGTAAGGCTGTTCCTTCTCCCGTCGGGAGAAGGTGCCCCGCAGGGGCGGATGAGGAGGCGGGCGCAGCCTCGCGCACCCAAACTCCGCGAGTCGCTTCGCGCCGGACCCTCACCCCAACCCCTCTCCCGGCGGGAGAGGGGCTTTACGGCTCGGCGCGGGTGGGTCAGACCCGCGAATAGCGCCAGGACAGCATGCGTCCATCGCGGTACGGCATCACTCCATGGAACGGGCGCGGATCGGCGTCGAACACCAGCGGCAGGAAATGGCGGTCGCCCTCCCACAGCGGCAGCGATTCCATCTCCGCCACCGGGACCCAGGCCAGCGTGCCCTCGGCGTTCTCGGTGAACGGCTCGCCGCTGTAGGCGGTGATGAGGAACAGGAAACCCAGCCAGTCCTCGCCGTGCTTGCCGAAGCCGGGCCAACTGATGGTGCCGCGCAACTGCAGTGCCTCGCACTCGATGCCGGCCTCTTCGCGGATCTCGCGACGCATGCCGTCCAGCACGTCCTCGTCGGGCTCGACCTTGCCGCCCAGGCCGTTGTACTTGCCCAGGTGATGGTCGCCGGGCCGCGCGTTGCGATGGATCAGCAGGACCTTGGCGCGGTCGGGCGAGAGCACGTAGCCCAGCGTGGCGACGATCGGGGTGTAGGGCATGCGGCGGGCGGGCGGAGTCGGCGGGCGCGCAGTATGCCGCATCGGCCGCGGTGGACGGCGCTACAGCGTCGGTGTCTCCGCGACGCTGGGCTGACGCGGCAGCGGCGCGGCCGGCTTCAGCGTGGCCACGCCATGGCCGCGTTCGGCCAGATACTCCAGCCACTTGCTCAGAAACGTGTTCATGCGCATGCGGTGGCTGATCAGCTCCGCCGGCGGCGGATACAGCCCCATCACGTCCTGCCAGCGGCGGCCGACGTAGCAATGCGTGGTCTCGGCCTGGCGTGCGTCGCGGTACAGGCGCACGTAGGCCGAGGGGTCCGGCTCGCCGGTGAGCGGGTCGCACAGGTCGTAGGTGATGCGCAACTCCACCGTGTAGCGATGGTGCTCGATCACGTCCAGGCGCAGGTCCAGGCCGTCGCCGACCGAGGACACGTAGCTGCCGACCGCCAGATCCGAGGGCACGAACAGGCGATTGAGATGCAGGAAATTCTCGGCGTACAAGCCCATCAGCCAGCCGAATCGGCTGAGCCGGGGGATGCGTTCGCTGCGGGTCAGGGCGTGCTGCATGGCCCCGATGCTACACGCTGCGGCGACCGCGCGGCAGCATTGACGGATCGCCCGTCGCGGCCTACCTTGGAAGTCTCGGCACGCAGCGTCGGGCGCCCCGCCCTTTCATTGGCGGCGAAGCCGCCCCGTTCAGAACATCTCGCGCTGCAGGCCCAGCGTCGCCAGCACCTTGCTGGAAATCTCCTCGATCGAAGTGTGCGTGGTGCTGAGGGTCGGAATCCGCTCCATCCTGAACATGGTCTCGGCCGCGGCCACCTCGCGGCGGCAGGTCTCCAGGTTGGAATAGCGCGAATTCGGCCGCCGCTCCTGGCGGATCTGCTGCAACCGGTCCGGATCGATGGTCAGCCCGAACAGCTTGTTGCGGTACTGGCGCAGCCGCGGCGGCAGCCGGTCGTGCTCCAGATCCTCCTCGGTCAACGGGTAGTTGGCCGCGCGCACGCCGTAGTGCAGCGCCAGGTAGATGCAGGTCGGCGTCTTGCCGGCGCGCGAGACGGCGACCAGGATCAGGTCGGCCTCGTCGTAGTTGATGGCGATGCCGTCGTCGTGGGTCAGCGCGAAGTTCATCGCGTTGATGCGGCGATGGTAGGTCTCGAAGTCGACCATGCCGTGCGCCTGCCCCACCCGCGAATGCCGCGGCGCGTTCAATTCGCGCTCCAGCGGCTCGATGAAGGGCGCGAACACGTCCAGCATCAACGCGCCGCTCTCCGACAGCAGCATGCTCAATTGCGGATCCACGCAGGAGTTGACCACGATCGGCCGAACCTGGTAGCGCTCGCCCGCGGCGTGGATGCGCTGCGCCGCCTCGCGCGCTTTTTCCGGATCGTCGATGAACGACATGCGGTCGGTGACGAAGCTGAAACCGCTGAACTGGGTGAGCAGGCTATGTCCAATGGTTTCAGCGGTGATACCGGTTCCATCGGACACGTAGAACACCGGTCTGATCGTCGACATTGCCTGCATTCTCCTGGATGAAACCCAACGGATGCGCCCGTTTCGCTTGTGCCGGCTCGGGTACGCACTGCATCATATCGGCTTCTTCCCTCACGGACGCGGCCATCCAGCCCGCCTCGGGCGATGGCCTAACGGAGCATCGCGCTTGAACGAGAACATCCTGTGGTTGCATGAGCTGCGCCTGGCCGATCTGGCCCGCGTCGGTGGCAAGAATTCCTCGCTCGGCGAGATGATCGGCAACCTGGCCGGCCTCGGCGTCTCCGTGCCGGGCGGCTTCGCCACCACCGCCGAAGCATTCAAGGCCTTCGTCGCCCACAACGATCTGTACCAGCGCATCTTCGACAGGCTGGCCACGCTGGACGTGGAAGACGTGGGCGCGCTGACCGCCGCCGGCAAGGAGATCCGCGGCTGGGTCACCGACGCGCCGCTGCAGCCGGAGCTGGACCAGGCGATCCGCGCGGCCTACGCGCAGCTGTGCGACGAGAACGGGGGCGGCGACGTGGCCGTGGCGGTGCGCTCCTCGGCCACCGCCGAGGACCTGCCCGACGCCAGCTTCGCCGGCCAGCAGGAGACCTTCCTCAACGTGACCGGCGCCGACGACGTGCTGCACAAGGTCAAGGAAGTCTTCGCCAGCCTGTACAACGACCGCGCCATCGCCTACCGCGTGCACCACGGCTTCAAGCACGAGGACGTGTTCCTGTCGGCCGGCGTGCAGCTGATGGTGCGCTCGGGCGTCGGCGCCTCCGGCGTGCTGTTCACCCTGGACACCGAGTCCGGTTTCCGCGACGTGGTGTTCGTTACCTCGAGCTTCGGCCTCGGCGAGATGGTCGTGCAGGGCGCGGTCAATCCCGACGAGTTCTACGTCTACAAGCCCACCCTCAAGGCCGGCAAGCCGGCGATCCTGCGCCGTTCGCTGGGCAGCAAGGCGATCCGCATGGTGTATTCGGACGTGCCGGGCGAGCGCGTGCGCATCGAGGACACCCCGGCCGAACTGCGCAACACCTTCTCGATCAGCGACGAGGACGTGCAGGAACTGTCCAAGCAGGCGCTGGTGATCGAGCAGCACTACCAGCGGCCGATGGACATCGAGTGGGCGAAGGACGGCGTCAGCGGCAAGCTGTTCATCGTGCAGGCGCGCCCGGAGACGGTGAAGTCGCGCGGCCACGCCACCCAGATCGAACGCTTCGCGCTGGAAAAGCGTGGCACCGTGATCGCCGAAGGCCGCGCCATCGGCCAGAAGATCGGTGCCGGCGTGGCCCGCGTGGTGCGCAGCCTGGAGGACATGAACCGGGTGCAGCCCGGCGACGTGCTGGTCGCGGACATGACCGATCCCGATTGGGAGCCGGTGATGAAGCGCGCCTCGGCGATCGTCACCAACCGCGGCGGCCGCACCTGCCACGCGGCGATCATCGCCCGCGAACTGGGCGTGCCGGCGGTGGTCGGCACCGGCAACGCGATGGAACTGATCGAGGACGGCCGCGAGGTCACGGTCAGCTGCGCCGAAGGCGACACCGGCTTCATCTACGCCGACCGGCTGCCATTCGAGCGCACCACCACCGACCTGGGCAACATGCCGCCGGCGCCGCTGAAGATCATGATGAACGTGGCCAACCCGGAGCGCGCGTTCGACTTCGGCCAGCTGCCCAACGCCGGCATCGGCCTGGCGCGGCTGGAGATGATCATCGCCGCGCACATCGGCATCCATCCCAACGCGCTGCTGGAATACGCCAAGCAGGACGCGGCGACCAGGAAGAAGATCGACGAGAAGATCGCCGGCTACGCCGACCCGGTCAGCTTCTACATCAACCGCCTGGCCGAGGGCATCGCCACGCTGACCGCGTCGGTGGCGCCGCACCCGGTGATCGTGCGCCTGTCGGACTTCAAGTCCAACGAGTACGCCAACCTGATCGGCGGCGGCAACTACGAGCCGCACGAAGAGAACCCGATGATCGGCTTCCGCGGCGCCAGCCGCTACGTCGACCCCAGCTTCTCGGCCGCCTTCGCGCTGGAGTGCAAGGCGGTGCTCAAGGTCCGCAACGAGATGGGCCTGGACAACATGTGGGTGATGATCCCGTTCGTGCGCACCCTGGAGGAAGGCCGCAAGGTCATCGAGGTGCTGGAAAAGAACGGGCTCAAGCAGGGCGAGAACGGCCTGAAGATCATCATGATGTGCGAGGTGCCGTCGAACGCGCTGCTGGCCGACGAGTTCCTGGAGATCTTCGACGGTTTCTCGATCGGCTCCAACGACCTGACCCAGCTGACCCTGGGCCTGGACCGCGATTCGTCGATCGTGGCGCACCTGTTCGACGAGCGCAATCCGGCGGTCAAGAAGATGCTGTCGATGGCGATCAAGGCCGCGCGCGCCAAGGGCAAGTACGTGGGCATCTGCGGCCAGGGCCCGTCTGACCACCCCGACCTGGCCGAATGGCTGATGCAGGAAGGCATCGAATCGGTGTCGCTGAATCCCGATACCGTGGTCGATACCTGGCTGCGCCTGGCCAAGTTGAAAGCCGCAAGCTGATGGGCATGGCAGCGACCTTGCTGGCGGCGGTCGCGGCGGCGACCGCCGCCGCACCGGCGGCACGTCCACAGCAGCCGTTCAACTGGAGAGACCTGGATTGGGCGCAGTACGCGCTCAACTGGGGCGTGGCGCTGGTCATCCTGGTGCTGGGCATGTGGATCGCCAAGCGCCTGAGCCTGTGGCTGCAGCGCGCGCTGGTCCGCGCGCGGGTGGAGACCACGCTCAGCAACTTCCTGCGCAATGTCGCCTACGCGCTGATGCTGGTGCTGGTGTTCGTCACCGCGCTGCAGAAGATCGGCGTGCCGCCGACCTCGCTGTTCGCGGTGCTCGGCGCCGCCGGCCTGGCGGTGGGCCTGGCGTTGAAGGACTCGCTGTCCAACATCGCCTCCGGGGTGATGCTGATCGTGCTGCGGCCGATGCGCGACGGCGACCACGTGGTGGTCGCCGGCCAGGAAGGCGTGGTCGACGAGATCCGCATCTTCCAGACCCGCATCCGCACCTTCGACGAACGCATGGTGACCCTGCCCAACAGCACCATCACCACCGCGCCGATCGTCAACTACAGCACCCTGCCCAACCGGCGCCTGGAGATCACCGTCGGCGTCGGCTACGGCGACGACCTGAAGAAGGCGCAGGCACTGTTGCTGCAGATCGCGCAGGACAATCCGAACATCCTCAAGACCCCCGCCCCGTTCGTGCAGGTCACCAACCTGGGCGAGAGCACGGTGGACCTGATGCTGTTCGCCTACGCCAGGAACGGCGACTTCGGCGCGGCCAAGAGCGCCACGCTGGAGAACATCCGCAACCAGTTGCTGGAAAACGGGCTCAGCATTCCGTATCCGCAGCGCGACCTGCACGTGTACCACCACGATGCCGATGGCCGTCCGATCGCCGAGCTGCTGCTCAAGGGCGTTACCGACGACGGCGAGACCAAGCCGGGACCGCCGCTGGCGCGCTGAGCGGCGCCGTCACCCGCCCGCTGTATTGCCTGCATCCGCCCGACGCTCGTCCGGCGGCCTGCCGCATGCGCCCCGAAGGCGCCAGGGTCGCGGATCAGCCTTCGCCCTGGCCGCCCAGCGTCCCCATGAATGGGCGGTAGTAACGCAACTCGTCGATCGAATCGTGCACGTCGCTGAGCGCGGTGTGCGAGGAGGTCTTGGTCAGCCCGGCCGACACCGCCGGCGCCCAGCGCCGCGCCAGTTCCTTCAGCGTGGACACATCGAGGTTGCGGTAGTGGAAGAAGCGCTCCAGCCTCGGCATCTGCCGGTGCAGGAAACGCCGGTCCTGGCAGATCGAGTTGCCGCACATCGGCGAAGCGCCCGGCTTGCACCACTGCGCCAGGAACGCCACGGTCTGCGCCTCGGCCTGCGCCAGGGTGACCTGGCTGTCGAGCACGCGCTGCCACAGGCCGGAATGGCGGTGCTGGTTGCGGTTCCACTCGTCCATCGCCTGCAGCGTCTGCAGCGGATGGGCGATGGCGAATTCCGGCCCCTCGGCCAGCACGTTGAGCTGCGCGTCGGTGACCACCGTGGCGATCTCGATGATCGCATCGGTGTCGGTATCCAACCCGGTCATTTCCAGGTCGATCCAGATCAGACGATCGTTGTCCACACGCGGTTCCGCCATAGCACCATCCAGTCGTTCGCGCCGGCGCGGCCGGCGCGGGGGTCGTATCGGGTCGCGCATGATAGCGCGCGCGGCGCAAGCGGCTTCACACGCCGGCGCCCGCGCGGCGCTCAGCCGCCGAGCAATGGCCGGCCGCGCTTGGCGCGGAAATAGTTGGTCAGGCGCAGCCCGGCCGGCACCGCCAGCACCCCGCCACGCACCTGCACGCGGTGGTTGTGGCGCGGATCGGCGATCAGGTCGAACACGCTGCCGCAGGCGCCGGTCTTGGGATCGGAGGCGGCATAGACCAGTTCCGCCACCCGCGCATGCACCACCGCCATCGCGCACATCGCGCACGGCTCCAGGGTCACGTACAGGGTGCTGCCGACCAGGCGATGATTGCCCAGCCGGCGCCCGCCCTGGCGCAGCGCGACGATCTCGGCATGCGCGCTGGGATCGTGCTCGGCGATGTTGAGATTCCAGCCTTCGCCCAGCACCTCGTCGTCGGCCGACACCAGCACCGCGCCGACCGGGATCTCGTCGAACTCGCGTTCGGCGCGGTCGGCCAGGGCCAGCGCATGCCGCATCCAGTGTTCGTCGCGCGCCAGGCGCGCGTCGTCGCCGACGCTCATCGCGACGCGCCGTGCTTGCGCACGAACGCGGCGAACACCGCCAGCGTCGCTTCGCTGACATGGTGTTCGATCCCCTCGGCATCGCGGCGCGCGGTGTCCGCATCGATGCCCAGCGCCAGCAGGAACTGCTCCACGGTCTGATGGCGCTGCCGGCTGGCCGCGGCCAGCGCTTCGCCCTCGGCGGTCAGGAACACCCCGCGGTACGGCCGCTGCACCACCCAACCGCCCTTGACCAGGCGCTTGAGCATCTTGGCCACGGTCGGCTGGGCCACGCCCAGGCGCGCGGCGATGTCCACCTGCCGCGCCTCGCCGCCATCGGCCAGCAGGTCGGAAATCAGCTCCACATAGTCCTCGATCAGCTCCAGGCGATGCGCCTCGCGCACCTGACGGAAGCTCTCGACCTGCACTTCGGCGTCGAGCAGCACCGCTCCTGGCGCCGTCGACTTCCCGCTTTTCTGCATCGCAACGCCCTTGTCAGTGCCGGCGCCCGCCGGCCACCCGCCTATTCTGGCCGAAATCGCAGCTATCGCAGCGATTGGAATTGCCAATGCTAATTCATATAGCAGGTGCTATATACTTGTTTGCACCCCATCCACGCCGTCGCCGCCATGGCCGCTCCCCTGCCCCTGCCAAGTTCCGCTGCAGAGCACGCCCGCCATGGCGAGGCGCGCCCCAGCCTGGGCGCCATGCACGCCAGCGTCGCCGTGCCGCGCAACGCGCTGGGCTGGCGCCGCCTCCTCGCCTTCCTCGGGCCGGGCTACATGGTCTCGGTCGGCTACATGGACCCGGGCAACTGGGCCACCGACATCGCCGGCGGTTCGCACTTCGGCTACCTGCTGCTGTCGGTGATCCTGCTTTCCAACCTGATGGCGATCGTGCTGCAGGGCCTGGCGGCGCGCCTGGGCATCGCCACCGGCCTGGACCTGGCGCAGGCGTGCCGCGCGCACTACTCCAGGCCGGTCAATTTCCTGCTGTGGCTGGCCTGCGAGGCGGCGATCGTGGCCTGCGACCTGGCCGAGGTGATCGGCACCGCGATCGCGCTCAAGCTGCTGTTCGGCATCCCCTTGACGCTGGGCGCGATCATCACCGCGATCGACGCGCTGCTGGTGCTGTACCTGATGCGGCGCGGGTTCCGCACGCTGGAGGCGTTCGTGGCCGCGCTGCTGCTGGTGATCTTCGTCTGCTTTATGGTGCAGATCGCACTGGCGGCGCCGCCGCTGCGCGAGGTCATGGCCGGCTTCATTCCGCGCGCGGAGGTGGTGACCAACCCCGCCGCGCTGTACCTGGCGATCGGCATCGTCGGCGCGACGGTGATGCCGCACAACCTGTACCTGCATTCGTCGATCGTGCAGACCCGCGCCTACGAACGCAGCGACAGCGGCCGCCGCTCGGCGCTGCGCTGGGCGCTGACCGACAGCACGATCGCGCTGAGCCTGGCGCTGTTCGTCAATGCCGCGATCCTGGTGCTGGCCGCGGCGGTGTTCCATGCGCACGGCCGCACCGACGTGGAGGAAATCGAACAGGCCCACGAACTGCTGGCGCCGATGCTCGGCGTGGGCATCGCCTCGACCCTGTTCGCGGTGGCGCTGCTGGCGTCGGGCATCAACTCCACCGTGACCGCGACGCTGGCCGGGCAGATCGTGATGGAAGGCTTCCTGCACCTGCGCATTCCCGCGTGGGCGCGGCGCCTGCTGACCCGGGGCCTGGCGATCGTGCCGGTGGTGGTGGTGACCTGGCTGTACGGCGAACAGGGCACCGCCAAGCTGCTGGTGCTGAGCCAGGTGCTGCTGTCGATGCAACTGCCGTTCGCGGTGATTCCGCTGGTGCGCTTCGTCGCCGACAAACGCAGGATGGGCGCACTGGTCGCGCCGCGCTGGCTGGCCTGGCTGTCGTGGGCGATCGCCGCGGTGATCGTGGCGCTGAACGTGAAACTGCTCGGCGACATTCTGCTGCACTGAGCCGCGCGGCCTACCGCACCGCCGATCACCCGAATGGTGCCGCGCGCACGTCGCCGGCGGCCACACCGCTCACGGACACAGCGGTGCCGGCATGCTGGCACCGGGCCGCGCCTGCTGCAGCGCCGCGGCCAATTCGTCCAGCCGATAGGGCTTGGCCAGGATCTGCACGCCCTCGGTCTCGGCCGCGGACTTGGCCGCATCCGCATAGCCGCTGGTGAGCAGGATCGGCAGCGCCTGGCGCCGCTTGCGTATTTCCTGGACCAACTCCAGCCCGTTCATGCCGCCGGGCATCATGATGTCGGAGAACACGATGTCCACCGCGCGCCCGTTGGCCAGCGCCCCCAGCGCCGCCGCCGCGCTGGCCACGCGCGTGACCTGGTAGCCCAACTGGCGCAGCATCTCGTCGACCAGCGCCGCGACCTCGTCGTCGTCCTCCACCAGCAGCACATAGCCGGCCTCGCCCGGACTGCGGCGCGCGACCTGGAGTTCCATCAGATGGCGTTCTTCCAGCACCGGCGCGCGGAACGAACGCGGCAGCAGCAGATGGATCGCCGTGCCCTGCCCCAGGTCGCTCTCGATCTGGATCGAGCCGCCGGACTGCTGCACGAACCCGTGCACCTGCGCCAGGCCGAGACCCGACCCCTTGCCGATGTCCTTGGTGGTGTAGAACGGCTCGAACACCCGCGCCTGCACCTCCGGCGCCATGCCGGTGCCGGTATCGACGATCGACAGGCGGATGAAATCCGGATCGGCCGCACTGGCGCCCGGCACATTCTGCGCGCGGACCACGATGGTGCCGCCGTTGGGCATCGCATCGCGCGCGTTGACCGTGAGGTTCAGCACCACCAGCTCCAGTTCGCCCGGATCCACCTCGATCGGCCACAGGTCGTCGGCGAAATCGAAATCCACATGCACGTCGCCGCGCAGGCTGCGGTCCAGCAACTCGCGCATGCCACCGATCTGCCGGGTCAGGTCCACCGGCTCGGGCTTGAGTTGCTGACGTCGCGAGAACGCCAGCAACTGCTTGGTCAGGCCCGCGCCGCGCTGCGCCGCCTTCTGCATGCCGTCCATCAGACGCTTGCGCACCGCCGGATCGGCCTGCATGTCGAGCATCGCCAGGCCGCCGGAAATCACCATCAGCAGATTGTTGAAATCGTGCGCGACGCCACCGGTCAACTGGCCGATCGCCTCGATCTTCTGCGCCTGGCGCAAGGTTTCCTCGACCCGCGCGCGCTCGTCCATCTGCGCGCGCAGCAGGCGGTTGGCCTCCTCCAGTTCGCGGGTACGCGCCACCACCTGCGCCTCCAGCTGTTGCGCCGCCGAGGCCTGCGCCTGCAGCAGCGAGCGCACCTCGTACTGCCGCGCGCGCGCGCGCAGCGCGGCCTTGATGGTGCTGGTGAAGGTGATCGCCTGCACCGGCCGTTCGAGCAGCGCCACGTTGCGCAAGGCGGCCACCAGGTTGCGGCGCCAGGCCACCACCGTCGGCTGTTCCTGGTGGCTGGTCAGCACCACGAACGGCAGGTCCGACCACGCCGGCTGCGCGTGGGCCCAGGCGAACAGGGCCGCGCAGTCCTTGCCGAACAGGCCTTCCTCCGCGACGAACACCGCGGCGGCGCCGATTCGCAACTCGCGGACCAAGGCCTCCAGATCCGGGCAGTGGCACGCCACCACGCCACCGCGCCGCAACAGGTCCACCGAGGCCGCACCGTCGCGCCCGATCGGTGCGTAGACCAGCACCCGGTTCTCGGTTGCGTCGCTACTGCTCATGCACGGTTGTCCAACAACGTCTGATCACCTCCACTGTAGCGTGGCGTGCCGGAGAAAATACCGTTGAACGTCTTGAGCGGCGCGCCGACGTGGATGCCATCGCTGCCGAGGCGGAACTCGCGAATGGTGGTCTCGTGGCTGCCGGTGCGCTTCTTCACCACCGACAGCGCGCGGTGCACCGTCCCGTCCACCTCGAAATAACGCAGCATCAGCACTGAATCGCTCAGGTAGCTCATATCCAGCGGGACCTCGTGGGCGCCGATCAACCCATGCTGGGCCAGGACCAGGATCGTCAGCACCCCCTGTTGGCCCAGGTAGCTCAGCAACTCGTGCATCTGCAGGATCAGGAAGCGTTCGTCCGGCATCGCGTTGAGGTAGCCGTTGAGGCTGTCGATGACCACCACCTTCGCCTGGTCCACCTCCACGCTGCGGCGCACGATCGAGGCGAACTGGCCCGGCGGCATCTCCGCCGGATCGATCTGCTGGAAGCGGATCAGGCCGTCGTCGAGCTTTTCCTGCAGCGGCATGCCCAGGGAACGGGCGCGCGCCTCCACCGTGCTGCGCCCCTCGTCGAAGGCGAAGAACACGCAGTGTTCGCCGCGCTCGGCCGCGGCGATGGTGAAGCTCAATGCCAGCGAGGACTTGCCGACGCCAGCCGCCCCCAGCATCAGCATATTGGTGCCGCGCTCCAGGCCGCCACCGAGCAGCCGGTCGAGCTCGTCGTTGCCGCTGGGGACGATGTCCGTCACTGGCTTGTGCTGGTACTCGGCCGCGATCAAGCGCGGATAGATCTCCAGGCCGCCCTTCTCGATGGTGAAGTCGTGATAGCCGCCGCGGAACTGGATGCCGCGCATCTTGACCACGCGCAGGCGCCGGCGTTCGGCGCCGTAGTCGATGGCCAGTTGCTCCAGCAACACCACGCCGTGGGTGATGGAATGCAGTTGCAGGTCGTTTTCCTGCGAGGACAGGTCGTCGAGCAGGATCACCGTGCACTGGCGGCTGGCGAAGAAGTGCTTCAAGGCCAGCACCTGGCGGCGGTAGCGCAACGGGCTCTGCGCGAGCAGGCGCAATTCCGAGAGGCTGTCGAGCACCACGCGGCTGGGATTGAGCCGCTCGACCTCATCGAAGATCAGCTTGGTGGTCTCGGTCAGCTCCATTTCCGCCGGATGGAACACGGTGAGTTCGCGATCCGGGTCCAGCGCCGTCTCCGGCGGCACCAGCTCGAACACGTCCACGTGGTCCATGCTCCAGCCGTGGCGCGTGGCCACCAGGCGCAGCTCGCGCTGGGTCTCGGACAAGGTGATGTACAGCACGCGCTCGCCGCGCCGTGCGCCCTCCAGCAGGAACTGCAGGGCGATGGTGGTCTTGCCGGTCCCTGGCCGGCCCTCGTAGAGATAGAGGCGATTGGAATCGACGCCTCCGCCCAGGATGTTGTCCAACCCCGCACTGCCGGTCGAGATGCGCGGCATGTCGTCGCCGTTCGCGGGATCGGGCTGCCGGTGGGGCGTCATGGTGGTGCCTCATGGTTGCGTGTGAATGAAGCGGGAAGCGCTGCCATGGCGTTGGCCGCGCGCAAGGACGCGCTCCCGAGCGCACCCATCGCCGCAGCCGCGCGTGGAAACCGAGGCCGCCGCGCCTACAGGCCGCGCGGTCCTCACGAAGCGACGACGCAAGACACACTACGTTCGGCAAAGTGATGCCGTTGTGTAGGCATGCGCGTGCCCGGTACCGGGCCGAATCAGGCTGGGGAATGCCCGAGACCCGCCGTGCGGTTGGTGATCCTGGTAAGGGATACGTGAAGACGCCTGTCTAATGGACTCGGTGGTCTCAGGCCAACCGGGCTTGCCCCGGCACATGGTCGAGCGACTTGCGCCGCCCTGCTCACGCTTCGTCGATCCGGACGTGGTACTTCGACGCTATCACTCGGATATAGGAATCGTTGCCGGGAATGTAATATTTCCTCGAGATCGAATTCATCGCAGACTTCCCCCAAGACGCAGCATTCGTCAACACCGTCCAGCAAACACCTACAACGGATAATCCGTTTCAGCCGAGTCGACGAATTCCTCCAAAAACACTTTCCGCCTTTTCAGCCATGCCAGCAAATCGGCATGCGATGCAAATTCAATGTAATCACCAACAGCATCATAAGAAGGATCCATCCCCGATGCGATGTCTTCCGCATCAAAATCGGAAATCCTCAGTTTGAACTTGGCGCTCTCCTTTGCCACCGAAGGCCAAAGAGGAGACGATCCAAGCATGGAATTGGGTGGAGTATTCAAGGGGTAGCTCGGCCTGGAGACATCCTGCAACTGCAGTTCCAACCAACGCCGCTTCCCGGCAGCATCGGAGGGAACTTCGCAGACCACGATCCTGCCGCTCGGAACGCGATCAAGAGGACGCATGCTCACCGCGCAAAGCGCTTCATGGCGCCCAAGCGTAATCGGTCGCTGGCCGAAGAGACACCCATCCGGCGGTAGGCATGCACACAGAAGCGCGCGTCGCGCATTGGGTCGGGATTTTTCGGCTCACCACGCCACAGCATTCCAATGGCTGGCGATGGACCACGAAGGACGTTCAATCACTCCGCCGCCATCGTGCGCAAGACCGGGCGAGGCATTCACCACCATTCGCCCGGATGCGCCTGTCGGCTACAGGGTAGGAACAGTGCCACCGTCGATCCGATACTCCGTCCCGGCGATCGAGGCGGATCGCGGGGACGCCAGGAAGGCGATCAAATCGGCAACCTCGCATGGCGTGGCGGGTCGGCCCACGGGAATTCCCCCCAACCAATCCATCACGATGCGTTTGCCGCCCTCGTAGTCCGTTCCGGCGTCCGCGCCCATCCGCTGCGCAAACGCCACGGATGCCTCGGTCTCGATCCAGCCCGGCGCGACGCTCAACACGCGTACGCCTTTGGGCGTCACCTCGCGCGCCAGCGACTTGCTGTAGGTGGTGAGGGCGCCCTTGGCCGCGGCGTAGGCGGTGGTGGACTCGTGCAGCGGCAGCACGCGCTGGATGGAACTGACATGGATGATGACGCCGGAGCCTTGCGCCAGCATGGTCGGCAGCAGTGCGCGATCCAGGCGAACGGCGGGCATCAGATTCAGGTTCAGCTCGGCGAACCAGTGCGCATCGCTGATCGCAGCGAAACCGCCGCCGGGCGTCTTCGAACCGCCAAGCACGTTGACCAGGATATCGACGCCGCCCCACTCCTGCAGGACAGTCTGAGCGAGGTGATGCGTGCCCTCCGCCGTCGACAGATCGGCGGCCACGTAGTGCACCCCCTGCACCGGCTGTGCCGGCAGGGTCCGCGCGGAGGTCGCCACCCGGGCGCCGGCCTCGGCGAGGGTTTTCACGACCGCCGCGCCCAGGCCCAGTGTGCCGCCGGTGACCACGGCGCGCAGGCCGGTCAGGTGAAGGTCGAAGCTCATGCCGTGACCTCCAGCGCTGCGATCAGGCCGCGTTCGAGGCGAAAACGGTAGGACAGCACGACCGGGCTGCCACGGAAATCGCCGGTGACGTTGGCGCGGACGAGGTGGACGCCGCCCTCGCGCTCGATGGCGAACGGCACGCTGGTCGCGTTGTACTTGGCCGAGGCCTCGGCCATGAAGGCCTTGATGGCGTCGATGCCGGTATAGCTGCGACCGTCGTCCTGCATGACGGCGTGCGCCGTGAAGCACTGCGCCAAGGCGTCGGGTTTGTGCTCGGCGGCGAAGTACGCGGCAATCGGCTCGGGAAGGGTCAAAGTGTTCACGTTGTTGGCTCCTTGGGGGCGTTGAAGACCTCAGGATGCGCGCCGGCGTTAATTCATGGAATATCCTAGAATCGGCATTGGCCATGTAGGAATGGATACACAATGCGCGGATCCGATTTCGCTGAGCTGAAGGCATTCGTGGCCATCGTGGAGCGCCAGAGCTTCGCGCGGGCCGCGGAACATCTGGGCCTGTCGCCGTCGGCGCTCAGCCAGACCATCCGCCAGCTCGAAGACCGCATCGGCGCGCGCCTGCTCAACCGCACCACGCGCAGCGTCGCGCCATCGGCAAGTGGCGAACTGCTCTACAGGCGCATCGCCCCGTTGTTCCGCGAGATGGCGGCGGCCGTCGCCGAAGCCAGCGAGGCGACCGGACAGATGAGCGGCACACTGCGCATCAACACGCTGGGGATCGCGGCGAGAACCATCATTGCTCCGCGGCTCGCACGCTTCCATCGCGCGCACCCCGACGTGGCGCTCGACATCGTGGTCGACGATGCGCTTGCCGATATCGTCGCGGGTCGCTTCGATGCGGGCATCCGGGTGGGCGGGCAGCTCGAGAAGGACATGGTGGCCGTGCGGCTCACGCCGGACCTGAACATGGTGGCCGTGGCCTCGCCGGAGTACCTCGCACGGCGGGGAACACCCACCTCGCCCGCCGACCTGCATGGCCATGCCTGCATCAACTGGCGGCTACGGATGGATGGCAGGCACTACCGTTGGGAATTCGAGAAACGCGGGCAGCGGCTCGACGTGGCGGTGGATGGGCCCGTCGTCACCAATCACGCCGATATCGGCATCGCCGCCGCGCTCGACGGGCTCGGCATCGCCTACCACTTCGAGCGAGATGGCGTCGGCGAGCTGTTGGCCCAGGGAAGCCTGGTCCAGGTCCTGGCGGACTGGTCGATTTCGCGCCCCGGGCTGTTCCTCTACTACCCGAACAGGCAGCATCGCCCCGCCCTGCTGGGGGCATTCATCGACTGTCTGCTGGATCGAGAACCGTTCGATCGGCTCTAAGCCGGAAAGCCGTGGTGTCGATTCTGCGACGGGCCGCGACGCCATCGCGCGATGGCTTGCGCAACGGCGCAATCCGCACTGCGATCGGACAGCTTACGCGCCGAACACCCGGCTGCAGTACGCCCGCAGCAATTCCGGCTTGTCGAGCGGACCACGGAACGCGATATGGCCATCGGGCCTGACCAGCACCAGCGCCGGGGCGCCCTCGATGCCATAGGCACCATGCGCCACGCCATCCAGGTCGAACAGTGCCGTGGCATCGCCTGCCTCCGGCACCGACTTGCCCAGGATCGACCGCGGACGCATCCACTCCCAATCGCGGACCTGCGCCAGGGCACGCCGCATCGCGGCCAGGGCATCCTGCCGTCGGGCGTCGAACAGCGACAAGGTCCATCCCCAGGTGACACCATCGGGGTTGTAGAGATGCGCGAACAGTCGTGCACGCACCATGCTGCGCGATGACCGCCGCATCCGGCGCGCGCTCGCCCGGATGCGGCGCGCGCCGGTGCACGACGTCGCGCAGTCCATCGAGGTGGTTCTCGTTCAAGGGGCTGTCGGGATAGGCGACGGAGAGTTGCGCCAGGTCGTCGGGGTCCGCCACCGCCAAGGTCCTGGCCAGTTCCGGCGTGGCGACCAGGCACTGCCGGAAACCGCCGATGCGCCGCGCATGCAGACTGGAATCGTCGAGCCAGCCCACCCGGATGGACAGATCGATCTGGCTGGCGATGGGGTCGATGCGCGTGTCGGCCAGGATCAGCTCGACCTGGCACGCCGGATGGCGCCGGGAGAACGCGGCGGCCAGCGGCGCGATCCTGGAGGTCCCGTCGTCGTGCGGCGCCGCCACGCGCAGCACGCCGCTCGGCTCGGTGTTGGAGCGCGTGACCTCGCCGATGGCGTCCTCGACCTGGCGCAGGACGCTCACGCTGCTTGCTTGCAGCCGCCGCCCGGCCTCGGTCGGTTCGACCCGACGGGTGGTGCGCATCAACAGCCGCGCGGCAAGGCTTCCTCGATGAGGTGCCGCCCCGTCGGCCCGGTCGCACCGAACAACGCGATGGTCTTTTTCCCGGTCACGCGCTCACGCCGCCTTCCCCAACAAGGCGGTGATGGCCGTTGCGGCCTTGTCGGTGGCGGCGCTCACCGCATCCGGGCCGAGCACCGTCCCTTCGACGCGCACCACTTCCACGTCGGTCAGGCCGATGAAGCCGAGCAGGTGCAGCAAATAGTTGGTCTGAAAGTCGAACGGCGCCCAGGCGCCTTCCGAGAACACGCCGCCCGTGGCGGCGACGAGATAGACCTTCTTGCCAGTCAGCAGTCCTTGCGGCCCGGCCTCGCCGTAGCTGAAAGTGACGCCGGGCCAGGTGACATGATCGAACCACGCCTTGAGCTGCGAGGGCGGACCGAAGTTCATCATGCCCGAGCCGAGCACGATCACATCGGCGCGCTTCAGTTCGTCGACGAACTCCTCGGCGATGTTGACCGCCTCGACCTGTTCCGGTGTGCGCTGCTCCGGCGGCGTGGTCCGGCCCTGGATATAGGCCGCGGTGATGTGCGGCGGCGGATTCGCGGCGAGGTCGCGCACGGCCAGCGGACCGCCCGAGCGGGCCTGGATGCCGTGGGCGATGTCGGTGGCGAAGCGGGTGGAAAGACTGTCCACCCCGCGCGGACTGGACGTAACAAGTAGCGTACGGCGCATGACGGCTCCTAGGTATAAAATGAGAACCAAGTACTAAATTGACCCTGACTTACCAATTTATACAAAGGATGGTATGGTCCCTGCCGCTGCCCCACAAGAAGGCACATGCATGTCACCTGGTCACATCGAGCGCCCTGCCGAGCTGCCCGCACCGGACGCGGGCGGCTGCCTGGCGACCCGTCAAATCCTGGATCGCATCGGCGACAAATGGAGTCTCTACATCGTCGCCATGCTGGAGGACGGCCCGCAGCGCTTCAACGCACTGAAGCGCGGCATCGACGGCATTTCCCAGCGCATGCTGACGCTGACCTTGCGCGGACTCGAACGCGACGGACTGATCACGCGCACGCTGTATCCGACGATCCCTCCACGCGTCGATTACGAACTCACCGACCTGGGACGAACGCTATTGAAGCCGGTCATGGAACTGGTCGACTGGGCGAACGAGAACCAAGCCGCCATCGCCGAGGCGCATAGGCGCTTTGACGAGCAGCCGGAGCCGGATCAGGTCCTGGTCCAGGGCGTGGTCTACCAGCGTCGATAAGTGGTCGCGCGATTCGCGGCGCCACTACAGCGATCTGGATGGCGTCGGCTTGCGCCAGCACGTGTCGCACGGCGTGGACACCGCGATACGCCGCCGGCGGTCGATCCGTTCTCGCGAATGCAGACGCGAGGCGACGCGGTGGCGTGCATCACCTGGAAGGTCAGGCGTCTGCCAAGCCCCGTTCGCGCGTCGCGTCGTACTTTCTGATGTCCGCCGAAAGGCGCGCATCCCATCGCGCCACGAAGGCGATGGTATCGGCGGCCGCCAGATGGGCGCTCAGGGCATGTTGGTCCCGCCACCGCTCCATCACCAGCAGCCGCCCGCGGGACGCGTCAATCACGACGGCGTCATAGGACAGGGCGCCGTCTCGCTCGCGTGTGATGCGGGCGAGATCGGCGAGATCGCGCGTGAAGGCCGGCAGCTCCGAGGGCGGCACCTGCACGTAACCGGTGACGATCAGCATGGCGCGAACGACTCCAGAGGTTCGAAGGGAAACAGGGGCGCCGCAACCGGAGCGCCCCGTCGGCATCAGGAGACGGTCAGGACGATCTTGCCCTGGATGCTGCCTTCGCCGGCGCGCTCGTGGGCGCGCGCGGCCTCCGACAGCGGAAAGACACTGTCGATCACGACCTGGACGGTCTGTCGGTCGAGGAGTGCGGCGACCTGCGCCAGTTGCGCGCCGTTCGAGCGCACCTGGGTCGAGGACACCCTGATCCCGCGCTTTGCCGCGGCATCGTGACCCTCGAAGCCAAGTGGATTGACCAGGAACAGGGCTCCGCCAGGCCGGATCACCTCCAGGAACCGTTCCATCCGCGGACCGCCCACCGCATCGAGCACCAGGTCGGCATCCCGGACGACCTCTTCCACGGCGGTTTTTCGGTAATCGATGAACTGGTCGACGCCGAACTCGCCGAGCATCGCCACGTTCCTGGCCGAGGCCACGGCGATCACCCGCGCGCCCCGCGCCTTGGCCACTTGCACCGCCAGATGTCCGACACCCCCACCGGCACCGTTGACCAGCACCGTGCGGCCTTCGAGCTCGGCTGGCGCATGCGGGAAGCTCTGGAAGGGGTTGGGCGCGTCGTGGCCAAGCGCGACCAGGAACTGCCACGCGGTCAGCAGGGACATCGGCGCGGCGGCGGCGTGGACGTGATCCAGCCCAGTCGGCTTGTGGGCCAGGTGCGCGGCTGGCGCGCTAACGTACTCGGCGTAGGCGCCGCCGCCGGTCATCACGCCATCCGGGAACCGGACCATGCCGTAGACCTCGTCGCCGGCCCTGAACCCAGCGACGTCGGCGGCGGTCGCTTCGACCACGCCGGAAATGTCGGTGCCCAGGATCAGCGGGAAGTCGGCATCCGGTCGCCATTCGGGTGGCAGGGCGCGATACCCGTCGCGTAGATACCAGTCCGGCGGATTGAGGCCGACGGCCCGGACCCGCACCAGGACCTCGCCCGCTCGGACGTCGGGCTTGGGCGCATCCTCGTAAGTCAGCACCTCGGGGCCGCCAAAGGCGTGCAGTCGAACCGCTTTCATCGTCTCGCTCATGATCGTTCTCCTCTTTGCGAGGCAATCTAGCGACGAATATCCGGGTTGATAATTGGGCCGAAAATCAGTTCTATAGTGCCGCCATGGAAAGAATGAGCCTCGACCGTCTCACCGGGTTGATCGCCTTCGCGCGCGTCGGCGCGCTGGGCAGCTATGCGGCGGCGGCACGGTCGCTGTCGGTGTCCCCCTCGGCGGTCAGCAAGAGCATCCAGCGACTCGAGCAACGCCTGGGGGTCTCGCTGTTCACGCGTACGACCCGCTCGTTGGCGTTCACGCCCGAAGGCCGCGACCTCCACGAGCGCGCGGTGAGCTTGATCCGCCAGGCCGAGGACATCGAGCAGATGGCGCTGACGGCGCGCTCGGAACCGCGCGGCGCGCTGCGGGTGGCCACCTCCCTGCCGATCGGCCTGCACGTGATCGCGCCTGCCCTGCCCGCGTTCCGGCGGCGCTTTCCCGAGGTGACGATCGATCTTCGGCTCGGGGACCAGATGACCGATCTGATCGAGGAAGGGATCGACGTCGCCGTGCGCATCGGCGACCTCCCGGACAGCCGCCTGCTGTCGCGCAAGCTGGCGCCGTATCGGCTTTGCTGCCTCGCCTCGCCGGCCTACCTCGCCGCGCGCGGCGCGCCCGCGCATCCGCACGACCTCGACGGCCACGACACGGTCAACCTGCGCTACCAGAGCACCGGGCAGATGTTCCGCTGGCCCTTCATGATCGGCGGCCAGGAGATCGAGATCCTGCCGCGGTCCGACATCGTCGTGGATGCCAGCGAGGCGGTCATGGCCGCGCTCGTCGCCGGCGGCGGGATCGGGATCGGCGCGTCGTTCGCCGCTGCGCCCTACATCGCGCGCGGAGACCTGTCGCCGCTGCTCGTCGACTTCGCGGTCGAACGGCGGAATGTCACCGCCCTCTGGCCCGAAAGCCGACGCAGCAATCCAGCGGTCCGCGCGTTCCTGGACATGCTCGGGCCAGCCTTCGAGCACAGGGCGACCGGGTCGGACCCGGCCAGCACCGGGTCGCGGTGATGGCGAGGCGCGATGACGGACATGCGGCGTCGAGCGCCCGGATGCGCGGCTTGGCCAACGCAGGGCCCCTGGCACCGGCACCCCGCCGGGATGAAAGTGAAAGACAACGGCAATCAAACGAAGGCGAAAACCACCGCCGAACCTACGCGATTGCCGCGTTTGTATCCGTCACTCCCCACTCGATCATCAGCAGGCCGTCCAAACCCGCATGATTAGACTTGGCTGTGATTGACATGGGTCCATACCGTCGTTTTTACCGTCAAAAGCGCAGATCGTTTGCTGGCGCGGGAGATGGAGCGATTTGCGGGCGCCGACGTTTTCGACATCATGATCAATCAGGTCCAGGGCTACCGAATTGCCCTCTGGAGGTCAGCTAGCCGATCCACGGATCCACTGGTCTTTCCCCAGGCCCCCAAGACGAGCGCAGGTCTGGGTATCCCTTTGGAAGGCGGTTCGACGCGCGATAGGTCTGAATCCAGCCTGGATACGACGCCTGAGACCGCGAGACGTCGTCCAGCTGCATCAGGTCGTCCTCGTCGAGTCGCAAATCGATCGCGGCGCGGAAACTGTCGAGATGGTCGGGCTTCGAGATGCCGCATATCACGCTGGTGACGCCGGTACGCAACAGCAGCCAGGCGAGCGCGACTGCAGGCACCGTCGTCTCGTGTTTCGCGGCGATGGCCTTGAGCACATCGATGATATCGAGCGCCTTCGCCTCGTCCACGGGAGGAAACGACAGGCGCCCCCGCCGCGTATCGGCAGCCGGTGCCGAGTTGCGATCCACCTTTCCCGACAGCAGGCCGCCGGCCAGCGGGCTCCAGCACAGCATGCCGATTTTTTCCGAATGCGCCGCGGGCAGCAATTCCCGCTCCACATCCCGGCCGGCGATCGAGTAGAACGACTGCACGGTCGCGAAGCGGTTCAGCCCGTGGCGCTCGGAGCAGCCGAGCGCCTTCACCAGTTGCCAGGCGGCGTAGTTCGAGCATCCGATGTAGCGCACCTTCCCTGCCCGCACCACGTCGTCGAGCGCTCGCAAGGTCTCTTCCACCGGCGTGATCGGATCGAAGTTGTGCACCTGGTACAGATCGATGTGGTCGGTTCGAAGACGGCGCAGGCTCGCGTCCAGCGCGCGGTGGAGGTTGAGCCGCGACTGGCCGGCGTCGTTGGCGCCAGGCCCCATGCGCCCGTTGAACTTGGTGGCGAGCACGATCTGCTCGCGACGCGCGCCAAGCACCTGTCCCAGCAGCGTCTCCGATGCCCCGCCACCGTAGACGTCGGCGGTGTCGATGAAGTTGATGCCGTCGTCCATCGCGCGGCCCAGAATGCGATCGGCGGCGTCGCGGTCCACGCCGCCGATCGGTTGCGTCCGCGACACCTCGACCCCGAAGGTCATGGTGCCCAGGCAAAGCCGCGAGACGATGGCTCCGGTATGGCCGAGGGTCGTGTATTGCATGCTTCCTCCTCAGGCCGCTGCAGGCTGGTAGTACTCGGCCACCAGGCCGTCCGGGTTGCGCACGGTCGCATTACGACCGCCTGGCGCATCCTGCGGACCGTGCAACACCTCGGCGCCACGGTCGCGCGCCCAGGCAATCGTGGCGTCCAGGTCGTCCACCACGAGCAGCGCGCTGGCGGACCGGAAAGGCTGGAGCGCCTTATCCGTCCCCGCCAGCACGATGAACGCACCGCACACGGCCACTTCGACGCCAAGGTCCGGGAAGGAAATGCGGCGCTCGCATGGCATGCCCTGCAGTTGCTCGTAGAAGGCCACCGACGCCTCGAGGCCGTCCGGCTCGACATAGAGGCGGAAGGCGTGGTGAAGCAGCTTCACGGTCCGATCTCCGTATGGTCGACGACGATGCATTCGAGGCTGCCCGCAGTGCGCGCCGCGCGCATCGCGTCGCGAAGCTCGGACAGGGGATAGACGCGCGGCTCGATGGCGGAGGGATCCAGCAGCCCGGCACGAAAGAGGTCCAGGAGCCGGCGGTACGCATCGCGCGGATACATGAAATTGCCGATGATCTCCCAGCTGTGCAGCATCGTCTCGGTGTAGGGGATGGGAAGGGGCACGGTCATGCTGCCCATCAATACCAGGCGGCCGCCATCCACGAGGCTTCGCAGCACGGCAAGCGTCATGTTCGGGTCCGACGCGCCGCCCACCATGTCGAAGGCCAGGTCGACGCCGCCTCCAAGGGTGGCGCGGACACGCGCCGCGTCCTTGGCCGGGTCGCCCGTGACCGCCACCGGCGTCACGCGATCCCCGCCCAGCGAGCTCAGCGCCGCCAGCTTGTCCGGATCGCGGCCGAGGACGACGACCTGCGCCGCCCCCATCGCCAGCGCGACGAACACCGCGGCCGACCCATACGCGCCCGTGGCCCCGGAGATCGCAACGTTCTCCCCCGCGGCCAGCCGGCCTCGCAGCAGGCCACCGTACGGGACGAGGTAACGCATGGAGACCGCGAGCACCGTGGCGCCGACCTCGTCCAGACCGTCGATGGGCGTGACCAGGCTGGCCGGCAGCACCGCGTATTCCGCGAGCGTGCCATCGGCCCAGACGTCTTGCATCTGGGCCGCGATCGGCCCCTGCCCTGTCACCCCGAGGAGAATCTGTGCGGGGTCGCAAACGTTCTCCTGCGCGACCAGGTGCGACGAGATCGCGACCCGCTGGCCACACAGGAGATGCCATACGCCTTCCCCGACCGCATGGATGGTGCCGACACCGTTGCCTCCGGGCACGAAGGGGCGGCGCGGCGCCTGATAGATGGACAGCTTTCCATCCACGTAGTCCTGCATGTACGACATCAGCGACGACGCCGCGATGCGCACCACCACGCTTCCGGGCCGCGCTTCGGGGATCGGCAAATCGGTGTAGCGGAACGGACCGCCCAGTCCATCCAGTTGCCAGGCTTTCATTGGTTGCTCCTGTCAGGCCGAAACATCCACCGTCGAATCGGCTGCGGGAGCCGTAGACATCGCGCAGCCTCTGGTGGGTCGGGGATCGGCCGCTCTCAAGCGGCGACAGGACCATCCTCTCGCCATTTGCTTCGTTTTTGTATAACCATAAGGCCTGAAATTCTTATAGATCGTACATATGGACGCCCTGTCGGAAGTGCTGTCGATGCTGCGGGTCAGCTCCGCCTTGTCCTCCCGGTTCGAGGGGCGCGGGCGCTGGGCATTCCGCTTCCCTGCCTACCACCACATCAAGTTCGGCGGCGTTCTCCGCGGACGGTTTCACCTGTGGCTGCAGGGCGCGGACGACGTCCTGACGCTCGAGGAAGGCGACTTCTACATGTTGACGACGGGCCAGCCGTTCTGCTCCGCGAGCGATCCGTCCTGCCCGCCGATCGAAGGCCCTGCGACGTATCGCGCGATACGCGGCGCGGACGGGGTCGTTCGCTACAGCGGCGAGGCGGGCGAGGTGGCGGAGGTCAGCCTGGCCAGCGGCCGCTTCGTCTTCGAGAACGACGTGAGCGAGCTCCTTCTTCGCCATCTGCCGCCACTGATTCACCTCAAGGCCAGCGACAGGGGCACGTCGTCCCTTACGCACTTGCTCGCACTTCTCAACGGAGAGACCGAACGTCCCATGCCGGGCACGGATGTCGCGAGAAGCAGCCTCGCCGCCCTGGTGCTGGTCAGCGCGCTGCGCGCCTACCTCGACAGCTTGCGCGCGCCCCATGGCTGGCTGGGCGCCCTTTCGGACCCGCGGATTGGGCACGCGTTGACGCTCATGCATGGTCAGCCGCAAGAGCGCTGGACACTGGATGGCCTCGCGCATGCGGTGAACATGTCACGTACCGCCTTTGCAGCGCACTTCCGTCGCCTGGTGGGCAGCGCTCCCATGGACTATCTCAACCGTTGGCGAATGGCGGTCGCACGCACGGCATTGCGCAGCTCGGACGATTCGCTCGCGGACATCGCCGAGCGCATCGGGTACCTCTCGGACACGGCGTTCAGTATCGCCTTCAAGCGCGCCAACGGCCTCAGTCCCGGACGATTCCGCAGCGAAAAAAGGACGCGCCCCGCTCAAGAATGACTTTACAGAATGGTCTATTTCTGTATATTTTGACCATGGCGAACGTATCCGAAAAAACCGATCCTGTGCTTGATGCGGCAGCCGCCACCTTTGCCCGACTGGGCTATCGCCGCACGTCGATGGATGCCGTTGCGCGCGCCGCGGGCTGTTCCCGGCAACTGCTCTACCTCAGGTACGACTCCAAGGACCGTCTGTTCCAGGCCACGGTAAGCCACGCCCTGGCAAGCCAGCTTGCAGACGCATCGGTGGCGCTCAAGGCCCGAGGCAGCCAGTCGGCGCGCCTTGCAGGCGCCCTCGTCGCCTGGCTCGGCCCACATGCCATTGCCAGCGCCCAGGATGCTGGTGAACTTACCCAGGTGACGAGACAGCTTGCCGCCGCCGTTGCCATGGACCTGGAAGACCAGTTCATCGCCATGCTGGCAGCGGCCATCGGCGCGGAAGATTCAGCGCGCGCAAGAGCCCAGGCCCGGCTGCTCCTCTATGCGAGCCATGAGGCCAAGCGTCGCAGCGCGTCCGTGCAGCAGATGCAAAGCCAGATTCGGGCCTCCGTGCGCGCACTGCTTTCGACAACGCAGGCTCATCATGAGTAAACGCACCGACACCGCCTCCTCCGTACTGGAGGGCGAATCGCTTGGCGGGCAGCGCATGGTCATCAGCGGCGGCGCTGGCGGCATCGGCCTTGCTGCGGCTCGAGCCCTTGCAGCGAAAGGCGCCCACATCATCACGCTCGCCCGGAACGCAGATGCGGCCAGCCAGGCAGCAGCGGCGATCGGCCACGGGGCCACCGGCGTACCATGCGACCTTGCCGACCTGGCGTCAGTGGATCGCGCCGCACGCGCGATTGCCGGTGGCCACGGCCCGATCGACGTCGTCATTGCCAATGCCGGGATCGGCAACCTGCGCGAGCGCCAGGTACGACATGGCGTCGAAATGCAATTCCTCGTGAATCACCTGGCCCACTTCCTTCTCGTCGACCGGCTGTCCCCTGCCCTTCGGGATGGCACGGGGCGCATTGTCGTCACCAGCAGCAGTGCCAGTGTGAGCCAGGCGCCGCGGGAAGGCATCGAGTTCGAGAATCTCGACGGCGCCCGCGGTTATCGCGCATCCACCTTTTATGGGCAGTCGAAGCTTGCCAACGCCCTGTTCGCGCGCTCGTTGGCGGGAAAACTCGCGGCGCGAGGCATCGTGGCCAACTCGCTCCACCCTGGTGCGGTCGCCCATACCGGCTTCAACAAGTCGCTGAAGTTTCCCTTGAGCATGATTCTGCGCCTGGCGACGCCCTTCATGAAGACACCAGAACAAGGCGCGGCGACGATCGCCTTGCTGGCGGGCAGCAGCCGCGTGAAAGGCCAGACGGGCCTGTATTGGGTCGATGGGATGCAGGCAGAGGGAAGCCGCTTCCTCAAGGACGGCGCACTCGCGCAGCGGCTCTGGGCAAGCTCGCGAACTATTCTGGAACGAGAGGGCTTTGCAACGACGTTGTAGGCGCCATGACTGCATCGACAATGGCGTTCGTCGGGCGCACGGCGACGCCGATCGCCTCGAGCTGCCGTGTGCCCGCAGCGTCCAATCCTGAAAGCGCGTCTGCCGCTACCGCGACGCGGAAATCCCGTTCGCTCGCCTGGTAGATCGACGTTCTGGGACAGTTGGGAAAATTGCAGCCGACAAACACCAGCGTGCTGACGCCTCGCTGCTCAAGGGCGGCCATGAGGGGAGTTTCGAAGAACGCGCCCCATCGCGGCTTGTAGACCACGAACTCGTTGCCACTCCAGGCCTGGAGGTGTCCCTGGAGCAATAGCGCCGGATCCAGGCAAGCGCCTTCGCCAGGGCGCAAGGCTGCTGCCAGTTCGCATCCTGGCGATCCTTCGATCAGCATATCGGCGCCCTGCTCCACCACCGCGCGGCGGCACAGGTCGACATTGGTGCCGTCGCGGCGGTAGATCCGCACGACGTGGAAGATGGGACGTCTTCGCGCGCGAAAGGCGTTTGCCAGCCGAACCATCCTCGGCAGGGCGGATGTCGTGCCCGGGATCTCGAGAGGCTGGCCGTCGAGGGTGTCGCTTTGGACGTCGATCGTGATCAGCGCGGCGCGATCGTAGTCTGGAGAGGTGTAGTCGGTCATTGCATAGAGAGATGGATATGGATGTTCGACGAGAGAGTCTCCCGCTGCCCCCTTCTTGCTAAGCCTTCAGAAGCAGCTTTCCTGTCGTCCTTCTCGACTCGATCGCCTCGTGAGCGGCGGCGGCGTCCGCCATGGCATGGAAAGCCGAAACCTGGACGCGAAGCTGCCCTTCGCGCATCCATGAGAAGAGCTCTGCCGACGCCTCTCGGAGTTCCTCCACCGTACGTAGCGAGTCCGAGTAGATCGGAAAGCCGATCTTGACGCTCCTGGGAAGTGTCGCGATGTTGATCGGAGCCGGGGCGCCCAGCACGGGACCGAAGTAGGCAAGCGTTCCGAGAGGAGCCAGCGACGCCAGGGAGTCCGCGAAGGTGACAGCGCCCGATCCGTCGAAGACAACATCAACGCCCCGACCGTGGGTCAGTTCGAGAACGCGGGAAGCGAAGCTGCCGTCGGAGGCAACCAACACATGGTCCGCTCCGGCCGCTTCGGCGGCCGGCACCTTGCCGTCGCTGGACACCCGGGCAATGACGGTTCCGCCCCGCATCTTGACCAACTGCGTGATCAAGCTCCCCACGCCGCCGGCGGCCGCGTGAACCAGCGCCACGTCGCCTGGGCGCGTGCGGTGGAAACGCAATGCGATGTGCCGAGCGGTCAACCCTTGAAGCATGGCCGCTGCCGCGCCTTCGTCGGTGATGTCGTCCGGTACAGGAACCAATGCGTCCGCGTTTGCGACCAGCCGTTGCGTATAGCTTCCAGGCACGTAGGGCCACGCAACTCGCTGTCCTTCATGGAAGGACCTCACGTCGGCGCCCACCGCGCTGACGACACCCACGCCTTCCACCCCGGGGACAAGCGGCAATGACTGGTCTCGCCAAAGCATGCCTTTCCTGACGCCGATATCCATGAAATTGACGCCGGCATATACGACATCGACGGCTACCTGACCTGGGCCAGGCACGACGACGTTGGTCGGCCCCCATTGGAGTTCTGCGGGACTGCCATGACGGTGAAGGGTGATTGCGTTCATCGAGGGTCCTTTTGATATGGAACAAACGTTCCAAAATTGAGCAAAAATAAAGCTACCTGAGCGCGCGCAATGCCAGGGCCGCCATGCTGCGCATCGAACGAGCCGAGGCGCCTCCGCGCGCCGCCAGACGGATGCTGGAGAGCGCCCCCAGCAGATAGTGAGCGGCTTCCACAGGATCGACATCCCCTGCGAACTCTCCATCCCGCTGGCCCATCTCGACGACGCCGGCCAGACCCTTGACCAGCCTGGCAGCGGCGGACGCATTGATGGCTTGTATTTCGGTGTCCCGGTCTCCGAACTCCACAGTGGCTGCGATACCCATGCACGCACAGGCGTCGGAAGCTTCCTGCACAAACTGCACAAAGAGCTTCTGCAACGCCTCCGCGGCGCGCTTCGGTGCTCTCAGAACGGCCAGATGGCGCGTCACGTTTGCATCGGTGTATCGCCTCAGCGCAGCCATGTAGAGGCCCCGCTTGTCGCCGAAGGTGTCATAGAGACTTTGGCGACCGATACCCAACGCCTGGGTCAACATCTGTGCCGACGTACCTTCGTACCCATGCTCCGCGAATGCCCGGATTGCGGCATCAAGAGCAGTGTCCGGGTCAAATGATCTAGGCCGTCCCATGATGAGGATCATAGCCATTTTGGATCGATCGTTCAACTACAATTTCGCAGCAAAGAACCAGCGGATCGGCCTCGTCAAAAACCAAGAGGTGAGGGAAGCAGCTCGCCGCGACACTGCGTGGCGACCGAGTCCGTGAAAGGTTGGGCAACGAACGAGGCCATTCATCGCTGTTGCCACGCCATCAACCCGATCTCCAGCGTCGACAGCGCGCGATCTTTGGGCACGAAGGTCGCGCTCGATGCGGTGCCCACGTCCGCAGCCGGGTTGTCCACCTTGTCGCCACGCAAGATGGCGAAGGCACAGACTCGCTTCGCGATGTCGCGGCTGTGAACCGCAGCGGTGGGTGCACCACGCGCCTTGACCTTGTTGCACGGAGCGCGCAGATCAAGGTCTTATCCAGCCTCCGGGGTCTGCCGCCAGCTCTACCGCCAACCTGGTCGGCTGGCTGGCGATAGCCACCGATAGCTGTCGCAATATATTGCTTTTATCAACACGGTACGACGAACTTTCGACAGCGAGCGATCCTTCCCGAAGGACGCCAAATCACTCCCACTCTGTTCTATATGGACGCATAATTTTCCTGAAATTTCATATATTTATGTAAGTCACAGTCGCCCTGGTACCGTGCGCGGCACCGTACGACCAGCCGAGATTCTATGACATGGCGTGACATTCGATGAGACCTTTCGGCCATCGGCACATACGGACCCAAACGCAGCCCACCCGAGCTCAGCCATCCGGACTTGAAGTCAGCTTTCGGCCGCGGACATAGCTGTGCGATTCGGCTACTTGGCTTCCTCAAGCGTTGTCGGACTCGATCAAAGTTTCGAACCTTGGCGATGCGACCTACTGCCCGATATTTAAAAAGTCGTGTCATCGCACCCAGCTTCGGCCAGTGCGTAAATGAATTGCTCCGGGTGGGCGTTGGCATTCGGCAGCCGAAACTTCAAGGTGAACCAGATGAAACCGATCTCGGCGGATTGCTCGACGAACCCGCTCACGGGGTGGGCTCCTCCACCGGAGTGGCCATCTCGAGGTATCGGCAAAAGGCGTTAGCCAGCTGCATCTGACGAGGCGTACGGCAGCGGACCTCGAAGACCGAAGGCGATGCGACCAGAACGCACACGCATTTGGCACGGGAAGTCGCCACGTTCAGTCGGTTGAGGCTGTAGAGGAATTCCATGCCGCGTGGCGCATCGGCGTAGCTGGAGGTCGTCATTGAGTAGATGACGATGGGCGCCTGCTGACCTTGAAACTTGTCGACGGTGCCGATTCTCGCGCCCGGGATCCGCTCGGCCAATTCAAAGACCTGCGCGTTGTAGGGCGCGATGATCAGAACGTCCTGTAGCGTCACCGCTGCCGGCACACCTTGATCGTTCGTCCAGGTCGCTCCACTGGCCAATATCTCGGCCACGAGCTGGCGCACGGCCTCGGCTTCTTCGGGCGACGCGCTTTGATTGCCGCGGGTCGGGACTGCCAGAAAACGAAGGCCAGACCCGCTAACCCGACTCGTGGACACGATGGCCTGCCGTTCTAAGCCGGGGCGGGGATGCAGCCGGTTGGCGTAGAACATCTCCGACGTGAACCGACAAATCTCTGGATGCAGACGCCACGTTTCGGCCAGGAACAGACCGCGCTCAGCGGGCAGCGTCTGTTCTTCGCCCAGCACGTGATGCAGCGCGGACACGTCGGTACCCTCGGGATGGCTGCCCTGCATGGGCTGGTCAAGCTGCTGCGGATCACCGAGCAAGACCAGCTGTGCCGCCGCTTGCGAGATCGCAAGGACATTAGCCAGTGACATCTGCGCCGCTTCATCGACGAACAAAACATCGATCACTTGCATCGCGTCCGGCGAGGCCCACAGCCAGGCCGTTCCGCCCGCGACCTGTGCGCCCGCCCCTAGGGCGGCGAATAAATCCGCGTTGCTCCTGGCGAAACGAAGTCGGGGCTGATCGAGCTCAGGCTCCGATGGCTTCTGGATGCAGACTAAGTCGATCCCCTGCTCCGTGGAAGCCTTAACGACTTCGTCCAGCAAGTTGCGAATGACCTTGTGGCTGGTGGCGCAGATACCGACCTTCTTGCCCGCTCGAACTAGCGCGCAAATCATGCGGGCGGCGGTGAACGTCTTACCCGAACCCGGCGGCCCTTGAATCGGTAGCACGCCGCCTTCCAAGGCCAGCGCGACCCGGCAGGCAGCATCCAGAGGGGCTTCGCCTTCGCCCTGAAGGGTCTGACCGCCCAAGCGGGGACCCATGCGTAACAGCAGGTCGCGGGCGGCGAGGTAGGCGCCAGAGCCCTCCATGCCGTTCGCCGCGACTGACTCGCCAATCCGCACGAGCGCGTCCGCCAGGACATCGGCGTTGATGACCTTATGGCTGAACACCGCCTCCGGGTGCAGGGCTGCACTGTCCATGCGCTTCTTGATGTCAATCCACCGCTCGTCCAGTGAGATTGCGTGCACGGCGCCAAGCTTCGCGCCGCCCAGATTGTGCAAGTCTTCCGAGCCGCGCATTTCGGTTTCCTGTGGTGGGAAGGCATAGCGGTGGATTGGTGCCTTGACCGTTCCACCTTGCGGGCCGACGAAGGTCAGTCCCGACAAACCGGCACGCTCATCGACTAGGTCATCGGCGGCGAGAGCCGAGAGGCGGAAGTATTCCCACCAGACGGCCTTCTGCTCTCGCCGATGGAAGTCCAACGTATGCGCCAGGAGCCATCGCGCATGCTGCTCCAGCGTTCGCTCCGCCTGGTCCACCGGCACGTCCACCGTCAGTCGCGCGATTAGGTCCGCAATCTTGAGCTGCCAGTCGTTGAGGGCCTCGCTAGCCGCGGCCTCTGCTGGCGCCGGCCGAGGCACGGCCACGCCCTGCGTGACAAGCCCAGCGCGTTGGGCCTCCAGCCAATGGCGCAGCCCACGGGTGGACTCGCAATCGTCGCGGTTGTAGCGAGCGACTGTCTCGCGCGCGTCGACGTCTATCAGTGCGAGGTCGCCCAGTTCGAGGCCCGCTTGGACTTTCGCCAAGGCCTTGTTCGCCTCCGCCAGCGGCGTGGTCCGTGTGAACTCGTAGAGCGGCTCGAGCTTCTTGATCGAGTAGCTCTCCACGCTGGCACGCAGGGATTGGCGAACGACGGCATACAAGTCGACCATGCATCGCGATCGCAGCAACGAGTCGATTTCGGTCTCTCGCGTCGCGTACCGCCCCATCAGTCGCTTCAAAGCGGCCGGCTCATAGGGCGCGAAATGGTAGATGTGCAGATCGGGGTAGACCTTCAATCGCTCAATCACAAAATCTACGAACCGTTCGAACGCCTGCTTCTCTTCCTCGCGAGTCAGCGCCCAGTCCGCGATGTTGACGGCACTGCCGTCCGCGTCCGTATAGGCATAGCCGAACAGGTATTCCAACCCATCCTCGCCGGCGAACGGATCCCCTTCCAAGTCCAGGAAGACATCACCCGGCGAGGGCTCCGGGAGGGTCGCGAGTCCGAAGCCGGCGACAACCGCCAGCAACTCATGTTGGATAGCGCCGGCATGGCGTCCGGCAAGCTGGATCCGCGCTTGCTCCCGAACGCGCTCATACGCCTGCGCCGAGCCGCGCGTCGGCTTCCACGCCAAGGGAATGGGCATGACGGCCAAATCGGCCAGCGTGGCAATGCCGTGCGCTACTAGTTCATCGATCTGGACTTTCGTAATGCCCGCGACCAAGGACAGGTGGTCATCGGAGCGGCGGCGCTCGTCGCAGCGAACGCGCCAGCGGCAAATGTCACAATGCTCCTTCGGTTCGGGGTAGACGTCGCCCGATCCACCGGGTGCGATCGCCGACTCCAGGGCATGACGAACACGGCGGTAGTAGGCCGCATAATCGTCCATACGATAGACCTGCGGTTCATAGCCGGTCCACGGCGCGACAACGTAGCAGTGTTCCGGTCGACGTCCCTGCGTCGCTTCAACCAGTGCGGCATACAAGCACAACTGCAGGACGGTGCCGGCTTTGGTTTCTCTCGCCAGCTTGGTGTCGATTACCTCATACGACCACGGCCCCAGATCACTCGGCGTGTCGACACGACGCAGGACGTCCGTGCGCCCTACCCAGCCGTTCACCCGGAACGCCCCTTGCACGATGACCGCATCGCCCGCCCGCATGGCCGCAAGCGTTCCTGCGATGGCGTCATCCTCGGTGCCGAATCCCTCGATGACCGTTACGGCGAGCCCCTGGGCGGACAAGTGCTCCACAAAGCCATGCTCGTGTTGGGCTCCGCGCTCCCAGAGCAGTTCCAGCAGGGGATCCCAACTCGCGGGCTTGGCCAATGTGCCGTTGGCGACGGCGATGTCCAATCCTGTTAGGTGCCCGCAATTGAGATGCCCCACCAGGTCGGAGGCGCTGAGCAATAGGGAGTCGCCGTGCTTTTGCATACCTGCTCCGGACCGCGTACTACAACGGGATGTCGAAAGCTAACCGTGTTCCGCTCACCAGTTCTGCCCAGCACCCGTGCTTCTGGCGATTAGCCAGGGATCTTCAGCGCCTGCAGTTCCTGCTCAATCCTTGCCGCGTGACGTGCAACCGCCAGTTGCTCTTCGGGCCATCCCCAACGTTCGCAAAGCGCAGCGATTCGGCCCACCTCGCCCTTCCCTAGTGCCGGCCCCACGCCCCCTTCGTCGTAGGTCGCCATATTCCACAGCCGCAGCGACCTGCCGACCTGTTCGGCCAACAGGCCCGCAATGCGAAATCCACCCAAGTCTGTGTCTCCCCAATGCCACACTGGCATGTCGTCCGGGAAACTCCTCAGAAGCGCCACATAGCCCCGAAGCTGCGATGGGCTGGGATACCCGCCGGTGTAAACCAACACACCACGTAGAGGACCAGCCAGTCCGTTGGCTAGTTCGTGGAAGATGGTCAAGTTCTCCACCGACAGCAGGTACGCCGGCGCTCCTTCGGCGCCAACGACATGGCGAGGAGAATATCCCGAGTATGGTGTCAACACGGACGACCGCTCGACGCCTCCGCCGAGGAGTGAGGTCTTTATCTGTACGGGGCCTGCAACCAGGAATGCCGAGGGGTGCTTGAGCAGTCCCAGCGCGGCCAAGGTGGCTTCCGCGTGGCGCGCTTCGGACTGATCGAACGCCGGAGCGGTCAGCAGGTCCAGAATTGTCGTCAGAGCCTCGATGTGCTTGGAATCGCGAAATAGCTGGGCGCTGACACGACGCTCGGAGACGTCTGCGTAGTTCTGCTCACGACAGTGATCCATGACCCGAAACGCCTCGACCACCTTCGGCCAGGCATCGACTGCGACGCCGCGGGGGGAACGGCCCGCCCGCCACGAGTTGATAATCTGATCGGCTGCCAACCAGGTGTTTCGCCACGGCGCCAGCGCCGCCTCCGCATCCGCCACCTTTGCGGTCGTCGGCCGTACGCCAAGGAACTCCGCCAGGGCCGGCAACGAGACCAGCGTCAGGCGCTGGATTTGGCCGCCGGGCCCCGCACGGCGTTCCCACGCAATTGAAATCGCGCCCAGGCGCTGCGCCTCGGCCAACTCGGCGTGGAAACGCTCTTTGTCCGCGTGGCTAGGCAGCGATGCATAGCCCGGGAACTGCTTGTGCGTTAGTGACACCGTCGGGGTGCGCTGCGAGGCGCGCATGTCCGCGCCGTCACCGGCGCGCCACAATCGCTCCAGGACCTCACGCGCCAACGGGTGCATCGGATCCTCGCTCAAGGCGTGCCTGCACCAGTTCGGGATGCTCGCTGGGCATGTCCGAACGCAACAACGCGTGGCCGAGTGCGGTGAGTTCCTCGCGATGGAACTCCATGACCTCCCCTTCCCGTACCAGCTCGTAGATCGTATCGGTGAAGCTACTCAGCTTGGCGCTATCGGCGCTCGGCGCCCCCATGATCATCTGCAGGCCCAACCCGTCGATGAACTTCGCGGTCGCTACAGCATTTTGGTCGTCCATGGCCGCAAAGGCTTCGTCCAACAGCATCAGTGCGGCTCCTTCCCGCCCGTCGCCTTGGTCCATCCGGTAGGCGTGCGTCAGTGCGGCCGCGGCCACGACGTAGAACGGGGTGAGGTGCTCGCCGTTGGACGAGCTTTGCATCCGCTTGCTCAAAGTGCTGAAAGGTATACCGTTCTCGCGGATCTGAAGGTCGAAGTTGAACATCAGACGGAAATCCTCGAGCGGATTCTTGCCCGGCTTCCCACCATCGACCGGCTGCGGGTTGAGCATCGCGACAATCTGCCTGCTCAGGTCCGAGTCGTCGCCAAACAACGCCCCGCTCGCGTCGTCGTTGCCCGTCCACATGATGTAGTCGTGGAGCTTGCGGTGCTCCTCGGCGAGCGGAAAGATGAACTTGTAGGTCTCGTTGTGGGAAAACGGCGGGCACTTGTCCAAGATCCGGTTGAGGGTGTCGATGTTGTGCTTCATCCGGGTCATACCCTCGCGAAGCTTGAAGACGACGTCCTTGCGGAAGGCCTGTTCGGCGACGTGCCGCGCCATGTCGGCCTGCGGCTGGTATTCGTGCAGCTTGGTCTCGATGATCTGCTGCTTGGTCAGTTCCATCCATGCCATCGCCTTGCGCCAGTCCGACCGCTCCTCGATGACCGAATACGTATAGCGGTCCACGAAGGTCCCGAACTCCGGGAGCGCGCGATTGGTCGCGCGGGTCGCGGCGACGCGTGCCTCCCCGAGCTGCGCCTGGCACAGGTCCAGCCGCCCCGGGTAGTCGCGTTCGCGTCCAGTCGCATCGACGTCGATGCGACTGCGCAGCTCATCGACCAGCTGGGCGTCGAAATCCGCATCCTTACGCTTGGCCGCTTCCGCGGCTTGCGCCCGTTCCAGATCTTCCCAACTCGTGGTGAGCGCCGCCTCGGTGGCGGTGATGTGTGCCTTCGAAGCGCCCAGGCTTGCGTCCGCTTTACGTTGCTCGCCGCGCAACTCCTCTCGCCGGGCGACCTGCGTGGCCAGCTCCGTTTTAAGGGCCTCCACATGCGCCGTACTGATGCCCGCTACGAGGCGCTTCTGTGAGGCGACCGCCTGCTGACCGGTCTCCGCCTCGGACGCCAATCGCTGGGCGGCCGATTGCGCCTCGTCCGATTCGCCAAGTTGTACGATCCGGTCCCGCGCCGCTTCCAGCGCCTTCTCGCGCGTCCGCAGCTGCGACGCCCTGGACCCGGCTGCATCGAGCTGACGCCGCAGGGCCGCCTCGTCGGGGCGCGTACCGCGGCGCCCGATGACAAGCTTGTCCGTGGGTAGCAGTTCCAGCGTTTCGGTGCCGCCGCTCTTGCTCAGCAGGCCGTCGACGGTGAGCGCTTGGGAGTGCTCACGCAGTTCCTGCTCGGTCGAGACGCGCCGTATCCGGCCGAGAATGCCGTGGAGGTAAGCCACCGCCTGATCGTTGGTGCCGGTGACGAGTGCGGCCACCGACCAGGGTTCCGGACGGCGGCCAATGCGCTCTTTCAGATGCTGGGGCTGGACGATCTTAACGCCGGCGATGCGCTGTCCCGGCCGACGGATGATGCGAACGGCGGCGTCCTCCTTGCCGGCGGCCACCAGCAGGGCGAATCGGTTACGTGCCAGATAGGTTTCGATCGATCGCTGCCATTCGGGGTCGGTGATGTCCACGAGGTCACACACCGGCCGCGCCTGAATGCCTGCATCGCGGAGCACCTCGACAGCTTGGCCGGGTCCACCCGGCAGCGCCACGCCGCCGACGCGCTGGTTCTCGGCACTGCCCGACAGCGCTTGGTACTCCTGCTTGGCAAGTTTATGCTCCTGCTGAGCACGGAGCCACTCGGTCCGAATGGGTTCGCTCAAGCTGCTGACCGTTCGCAGCGCCTGGCAGACGGCCTCTCCAAGCGCGCCGAATCCGTCCTGCGGGGCGCGGGCATTGGCCGCCATGAGCTGCTTGTCGGCCGCCAGGGCCGACGCTCGCACCGGGTCGGCCACGAATCCGCTGCAAGCATGGAGCGCTGTCTGGATCTGACTGACCTGGCGCTGCAGGGCGATCACGCGTTCGCGTTGCGCGCGCTCGCGTTCTTCCAACAATGACTGCTTGTCCTGCAGGTCCTGGGCGGCCGGGTCCTGCATGAGCGCTTGCGTCACGCGCTCGACGTCCTTGTCCGCTGCCAGCAGCGCCGGTTCGAGGGCCGTGAGCTTGGCTTGAGTTTGCCGCAGCTCTGCTTCGGCCTCGGCCAGCTGCTGCTCAAGCGTACTGGTACGATCGGCCGCCTCCTCGACCTGGTACACCGCCATCAACCCTTCCAGGCTGGACACCTTACGGTGCTCGCGTTCGACAAACTGAAACTGTCGTTGCAACCCGCTCAGGCGGTCAATACGCTCCTGCAGATCCTCGATCAGGGTTTGCAGTCGACGAAATTCATGGATTTGCTGCATGGCGCGGGTGCGATCGATGGGCTCTTCGTCGATCACGAAATCCCGAACGAAATCGCTGACGTTATCGATCTGGTTGAGCAGCAACGACTTCTTGAAGGCTTTCTGATACTCGATCGGGTTGATGCTCACCCCCCGAGGCTGCAGGACATGCAGCAGCTCGCCGACGAACTGCTCGGAACGATCCTCGATCACCGGCGTGGTGCCTTTACTGCTGCTCAACCGGCGCAAGCGGGCTTCGAATTCCTTCCACGACAGCGGCCACATTTCCTCGCCCTGCGACTCGACGTGATCGGCAAGGCGAAGATCGACGCCGCGGACCACGTACAGGCCGTTGATGCGGTGCTTGGACTCCTGGGCAGAGGCCGATAGACACACGCCCGCCGACAGGGCCTCGCCGGTTTCGTCGTCGCGAAATACCAGCGAGATGTAGGTCAGCGACGTGTCGCGCTTGCGCCGGGCAATCTGCGCCCCGCTTCCCGTCCCATCACTGTCATCTCGGGGTTTGAAATAGCCGAGGCAGTAGTCGCGAATGTCGCGCCGATCAGAGGTGCCGGATTTTTTCGCGTTGAACTTGATGCGCCGCGAGTCGGCGCCCAGCATCACGATCTGGATCGCGTCCAGGAGCGCCGTCTTGCCGGTCCCGTTGGGGCCCAGCAGTGCGGTGTGCCCGGAGAAGCTTAGTTCTTCGGCGTCGCATACGAAGAACTGCACTAGCACCATTCGTTCAAGCCGCTTCATCGTCGCCCTCTCCTTGGCGTTCAGACGCCTTACTGGCCTGCGCGGCCTGATAGGCCCCGAGCTTGCTCACGGCCGCCTCGTTCACGAGTTCCTCGATCGCCGGCTGGATCGCGATGTTGAACGGCTGGGTATCCCCAGGCTCGGTATCGACCAGGCGCGCCAGGCCGTACCGGCGCAGCGGCGCTAAGGCCTCGCGCAAGTCGCTGGCAGTCTGCGGCAGTGAGCGCCCGGTACCTTGGGTGTAATGAGCCTGGAGCTCTTCGATGGTCACCATGGCCCGACCGGCTTCCAGTTCGCCTTTCATGGCACGCTCGTGGAACAGCTGGCGCAGCACGAGGATCAGTAAGGTGTCCTGCAACGGAAGCATGACCTTGCGCGACTCGCGCGGCACTGCCGCGCAGTAGCGATAGTCATCGTTGATGATGAGCTCCATTCCGAGCAAGCTCAGCGCCTCCTTGAACTCCGCTGGGTACCGGCGGATGACGTGGTAGGACACACGTTGGTTCACATCCTGCTCGTAGAGCACCTGGGCGGTGACTAGCTGATAGGCCGCCGCCTGGTAGTCCGACTCGCTCGTGTACAGCTCGTCGGCATTGGCCAGTTTTTCCCAGCTTCGCGGCATCACAGCTCTCCTTTGCGTTCCACGTAAAAGCGCGGCACGTGGATGTACGGCGTCTCGGTGATCTCTCCGGGCTCGACACGGAACGCCAAACCCTGGAAGGTCGTCATCAGCGGCACGTGCCGCAAAGCGCTGGGCGACAGCCGCTGGGTCAAGAAGGCGGCGCGGGAAAAGGCCATGAAAATCACCAGGTCCGCCACCTCGGTCACCGGTAGGTCATCTGAGCGAACGCGAGTGCCCGCCGGCAGGCAGCGCTTGGCGTACTGGCGGACCTGCATACGGGTAACCTGACGGGCCCGGGTCATGGCACGCCACAACTCCGCGCGTGCGCGCTGTTCGGGCGACAGCCCTTGTCGGCGCATCACCGGCGGCCGGATGTCTTCCATCAAGCGAGCCGGTGGACGCAGCCGCTCTTCGCAAAACAGTAGGCCTGGGGCGAAGGGCGTCGGAACTTCGGCGTCTGGCGCACGATCCGGACTGGTCAGCAGAGCAATCGTATTGGTGACCACCACCTCGATTCGATCGTGGCTGCGCAACTTGTAACGCAGATAGGACAGCGCCTGTCGCGTCGCTCGGCTCACGCTGTCATCTACCCGGTCCAGGTACTGCTGCACATCCTGGAATTTCAACAGGCGCGAGATATCACGCTCGAACAGCGCCTCGGGGTCGCTGTCCATCCGCGAGCCGTACAGGCGGGCGTAAGCGTCCATCATCGTTCGCCGCAAGACCGGTTCATCGCGGAACCGATAAGCGATTCGCACGATGTCGTGACGGTGGCGCAAAGGATGGTTGTGCGTGCGCATGTCGTGGTAGTCGCGGATGTACAACTCCGAGATGTAGTCCCGGAAGAATGCGGCTACGAACTTGCCGGCGGTCTCCTCCGTGGCCAACCGCTCCATCACTTCGCGAACGCGCACCCCAATACCCGCCAAGCTCGCCACCAGCGCCCTGGCCTGCTTCGCGGTTTCCGGCAAAGCGTGCGCCTGGCCTTCGGGGTCTCCCTCGATCGCCAGCAGGTTGTTGTAGATGACTTGGACCTTGCCACCCACCAGCGGCGCGCCCTCTTCGGCAAACTGCTGCAGCAGTTCGAGAACCTTCTGTACCACCGGTGGCATGACGATGAAATTGCGCACACCGATCCGTTCCTGGCGCAGCCAGCCCGACTCGATCAGACGGTCAAGGTACTGATTGGCGCGACCTTGCGGAGTCGTCAGGGCCTCCGCCTCGGCCTCCTCCGTCCATTTGGGCCTGCTGAGCAAATGCCGTTCGATCTCCAGGGTGACGGTGCGATGCGGAAAGCCGTCTTCGGGCGGAAGCGTTGCATCAGGGCCGAAGAACACATCATGCAGTCGAACGAGTAGCTCCCACATGCGTTCGCGATTTTCAGACGCGAGCGGCCGGAATAGATCGAGCGGGAGTCGATCGAAGATGCCCAGTGAGGTACTTCCACCTGCGCGCGAGATGGTCATAGCGTTTATGATATTATATCTTTTATGATACTATCAACCCGTGACCAAAACGACCCACTTCCGGGAAAGTCGATTCCGCTTGCTCTGGAGCCTGCTCTCCTGGGAGGGTGAACTTCGCAATCGCCGCCTGCAGGACCTGTTCGGTCTGACCAGCGTGCAAGCCAGTCGCCTGATCGCGCAGTTTCGCGACGAACATCCCGGAACGATCGAAAACGACCCAGTGCAAAAGCGCTGGATCCCGGCCAGCGCCCCGAGTTCCGACGGCGGCGGCGAGCTTGAGGACTATCTGGGGACACTTGAAGTTGAAGACGCATGGTTTGAAGACGGCCGCGTCGACTTCCTGACGCCCGATCGGCGCGTGTTCGCCGTAGTACGCGAGGCGTGTGTCTCCAAGGCCGGGTTAGACACCATGTACGCCTCAATGACCCACCCCAAGGGCCATCATCGCCTGCTGTACCCACACACCATGGTCCGCCTCATGCAGCGTTGGCACGTTCGGGCGTGGTGTACCCAGCGAGAGTCCTACTGCGACTTCACCCTGGGGCGCATGAGCCGCCCCACCATTCACGGGAATCCAAAGCCGGGCCTGCCTCGAGACACGGACTGGGAAGAACGGATCGACGTGCGACTGGGCGCCCACCGCGCGTTGGGCATCGAGCAGGAACAGATCATTCGCGGTGAGTATTTCGGCGGCGCCGTGGCGCGCCGTCTTCGGGTTCGCCGAGCCTTAGTGAACTACGTCATCAATGACATTCGAGCGGCCATCGATCCGAAGCGACAGGTCCCTCCGGAGTTCTATCTGGAAGTATTGAATGCGGACGAAGTTCAACAGTGGCTCTTTTCGTCTGTCTAGTTCGACGTACTGCAGGTTGCACGCGCCCCAATCTAACAACGTCCTGCGTTGACCGAGTAAGGCCTGCGCGCTGCCCTGGGACTGGCAAGGCCATGGATCGACGCGGCTCTGGGTATCCATACGTGGCAGGTCAGGATTCTCGATTGGTCGAAATAGCCCATTCACCGCTCCGGCAAAGGCAGATGCTGATTCCGGCCGAGTTGAACATCCATTTCGATCTGCGACTTTGTGGGGTTTGATTTCTGCTTTCGGCCAGGAGCGGACGAAGGACTTCCTCTGCACCAAACAGCTAAGCCCCCGGAACTACCCAAGAGTCGCTGGCATGCCCAAGCGACGCGCGCCCATGACCCGCGGGTCCGCGCAGTGCCCTCATCCAAACTTCGACTTCATATCCCGAACGAAAGGTGCATAAGGCAAATCACCCACGCTCGCTCGACGACGACGCGCCATCGAAGATGCCATACATGGCGGAAAGCATTGGCTCTATCGAACTCGCCACTTCAGGAAACTCGTCCTCTCGAAGCAACTTGTAAGGGTCCGTAAGCTCAATCGTCTGCGCGAACTTGTTATCCGCCTCCATTTCGGTACTGACAATGACTTGCGCCCCCACGGGCAAGTCATTGGCGAGAAACTGAAGTACCTTGGGCAAATTGATGTCGTCTTGCCCCTGCTGATTTGGCGAATCAATCACTAGAGGAACGGCAAATGAGCCGTGCTTTCCCAAACACACCGTCCATATGGCCGCGTAATACGCCAAGATTGAGCGAGGCCCACTACTTCCCGACAAGTCCGGTCTACTCGTGAGGCCATGGAGGCACCATAAAGCCAATGGGTTGCGTGATCACTGAACGTCTTGGCCTCGGGGCCACGAGCTTCTCCCGCTACTTCTGCAGTGCCGGTGAAGTGCCTTCATTCATCAACTGCCTGGCATGAAGCAGCTTTTCCCGAGCTACAGCGAGCGAGATGCCACCAAAACCATAGCGACCGATGGTTAGAGTCTCGCGCCTGCCGTTGATGCTGTAGTCGTATCGAAAAGAAATGGATCCCGTCGGTGAGACGGCCACGTACATGCCATCGCGATCTGTGACCTTGTGGAGGGTCGAGCGAGACTTGAGATTCCGAAGTGCGAGGTCTGTGAGCATGCATTGTTCTCTTGATTTAGACGACCAATTGCCGTCACCAATCGCGAACCATGCAGATGCCCGAAGACCTCATGAAATCGTGGTTTTTGGATCAAATTTCTACCGTCACTGACGGTATTGCCGAGAAGATGGAATCATCGCCAACTGCAGCACAGCCAGACGAGACGCATTGATACCGTTGCAGATACCGTTAAATTCGGTTCCTTGCGCTACATCTGGCACGAAACCTTAGAAATAAAATCTTAAAATATCAAACACTTACGAAAATCCCGCGACCAATCAATTATCCAGCATGAAATCGTAACTACTTGATTTTTAATGGAAAAATTGCGATCCTACTCCCACTCGATCGTCGCCGGCGGCTTGCCGGAGATGTCGTAGACCACGCGCGAGACGCCGCGCAGTTCGTTGATGATGCGGTTGGACACGGTGCCGAGGAAGTCGTACGGCAGGTGCGCCCAGTGCGCGGTCATGAAGTCGATGGTCTCCACCGCGCGCAGCGCGATCACCCACTCGTAGGCGCGGGCGTCGCCGACCACGCCGACCGACTTCACCGGCAGGAACACGGCGAAGGCCTGGCTGGTCCTGTCGTACAGGTCGGCCTTGCGCAGCTCTTCGATGAAGATCGCATCGGCCTTGGCCAGCAGTTCGGCGTACTCGCGCTTCACTTCGCCGAGGATGCGCACGCCCAGGCCGGGACCCGGGAACGGATGGCGATAGACCATCGTGCGCGGCAGGCCGAGCTCCACGCCCAGGCGCCGCACTTCGTCCTTGAACAGCTCGCGCAGCGGCTCGACCAGGCCCAGCTTCATGTGCTCGGGCAGGCCGCCGACGTTGTGGTGGCTCTTGATGACGTGCGCCTTGCCGGTCTTGCTGCCGGCCGACTCGATCACGTCCGGATAGATCGTGCCCTGCGCCAGCCACTTGGCGTTGGCCAGCTTGTTCGACTCTTCGTCGAAGATCTCCACGAACAGGTTGCCGATGATCTTGCGCTTGGCTTCCGGATCGCTCACGCCAGCCAGTGCGTCGAAATAGCGGTCGGCGGCGTTGATGCGGATCACCTTGACGCCCATGTGCTCGGCGAACATCGCCATCACCTGGTCGCCTTCCTGCCAGCGCAGCAGGCCGGTATCGACGAACACGCAGGTCAGCTTGTCGCCGATCGCCTTGTGCAGCAGCGCGGCGACCACCGACGAATCGACGCCGCCGGACAGGCCCAGGATCACTTCGTCGTCGCCGACCTGGGCGCGCACGCGCGCGATCTGGTCGTCGATGATGTTGGCCGCGGTCCACAGGGTCTCGCAGCCGCAGACGTCGACCACGAAACGGCGCAACAGGGTCTGGCCCTGCAGCGTGTGGGTGACTTCCGGATGGAACTGCACGCCGTACCAGCGCTTGGCCTCGTTGGCCATCGCCGCGACCGGGATGCGCTCGGTGACGGCGGTGACGGTAAAGCCCGGCGGCACCTTGGAGACGTGGTCGCCGTGGCTCATCCACACGTTCAAACGCGCCGCGCCGGGATGGTCGCTGAGGCCGGAGAACAGCGCGTCGGGCGCGACCACCTCCACTTCCGCATGGCCGAACTCGCGCTGGTCGGCGGCCTCGGTGGCGCCGCCCAGCTGCGCGGCCAGGGTCTGCATGCCGTAGCAGATGCCGAATACCGGCAGGCCGCTGTCGAACACTTCCTGCGGCGCGACCGGCGCGCCCGGCAGCGTGGTCGATTCGGGGCCGCCGGACAGGATGATGCCCTTGGCGCCGAAGCCGGCGATCTCGGCCGGATCGTGGTCCCAGGCCCAGATCTCGCAATAGACCCCCAGCTCGCGGATACGGCGCGCGATCAGCTGCGTGTACTGCGCGCCGAAATCGAGGATGAGGATCTTGTCGTTATGCAGGTCGGACATGGTTACTCGCAGTGCGAAGGCGGCGCGCCCGGCGCCACTCCAGAAACAGGGAAAGCAGCGGCGCGCAGAGCGCCCCCGGCCACAACAGATGCGTGCCCATCAGCGCAAACAGCGCATGGACCGCGAGCGCCAGCGTCGAGGCGAACGCCACGCGCGTGACGGCCCGCTCGAAGCCGACAGCCGCGCCGACCCCCAGCACCGCCGGGGACACCGCGACCAGCAGGTACGCCAGCGCGAACAACGTCGCGCCGTAAAGCCTGGAAGACACCGCGAACACACCCATCGCCAGCACGGTCATGATGGCGATCAGCACAAGATAGGCCAGCGCTGCCTTGAACACGGTGGATCACCCCATGCGGTAGTTCGGCGGTTCCTTGGTGATCTGCACGTCGTGCACGTGGCTCTCGCGCTGGCCGGCACCGGTGATGGTGACGAACTTGGGCTTGGTGCGCATGTCCTCGATAGTCGCGCAGCCCACGTAGCCCATCGTGGCGCGCAGGCCGCCGATCAGCTGGTGGATGATGCCGCTGAGCGGGCCGCGGTACGGCACGCGGCCTTCGATGCCTTCGGGCACCAGCTTGTCGGCGTCGGAGGCGTCCTGGAAATAACGGTCCTTGCTGCCCTTCTCCATCGCGCCCAGGCTGCCCATGCCGCGGTAGCTCTTGTAGCTGCGGCCCTGGAACAGTTCGACCTCGCCCGGGGCTTCCTCGGTGCCGGCGAACAGGCCGCCGACCATCACCGTGGAGGCGCCGGCGACCAGCGCCTTGCCGATGTCGCCGGAGTAGCGGATGCCGCCGTCGGCGATCAGCGGGATGCGGTCCTGCAGCGCCTCGGCGACCATGTCCACCGCGGTGATCTGCGGCACGCCGACGCCGGCGACCACGCGCGTGGTGCAGATCGAGCCCGGGCCCACGCCGACCTTGACCGCGTCGGCGCCGGCGTCCATCAGCGCCAGCGCGGCATCGCCGGTGACGATGTTGCCGCCGATCACCTGCAGCTGCGGATAGGTCTTCTTGACCCAGGCCACGCGGTCGATCACGCCCTGCGAGTGGCCGTGCGCGGTATCGACGATGACCACGTCCACGCCGGCCGCGGCCAGCAGTTCGATGCGCTGTTCGGTATCGCCGCCGACGCCCACCGCGGCGCCGACCAGCAGCCGCGTGGCGGCGTCCTTGGCGGCGTTGGGGTTGTCGGTCTTCTTCTGGATGTCCTTGACCGTGATCAGGCCGCGCAGCTCGAAGCCGTCGTTGACCACCAGGATCTTCTCGATGCGGTGGCGGTGCAGCAGTTGCAGCACTTCCTCGTCGCTGGCGCCTTCGCGCACGGTGACCAGGCGATCCTTCTTGGTCATGATGTGGCGGACCGGATCGTCGAGCTTCTTCTCGAAGCGCATGTCGCGGCTGGTGACGATGCCGACCAATTCGCTGCCGTCCACCACCGGCACGCCGGAGATGTTGCGCGCGCGGGTGAGTTTCAGCACCTCGCCGATGGTGGTCTCCGGGCCGACCGTGAACGGCTCGGTGATGACGCCGGCCTCGAACTTCTTGACCTTGGCCACTTCGGCGGCCTGCTGCGCCGGGGTCAGGTTCTTGTGGATGATGCCGATGCCGCCGAGCTGGGCCATGGCCACCGCGAGGCGGTGTTCGGTGACCGTGTCCATCGCCGCCGACAGGATCGGCAGTTTCAGGCGCAGGTCGCGGGTCAGCCGGGTCTCCAGGCTGACATCCTTGGGCAGGACGGTCGAATGGGCGGGGACGAGCGAAACGTCGTCGTAGGTGAGAGCTTCAGCCTGGATGCGGAGCATCGGCGGACCCGAGTGTGGGGAAGCGCGGCATTTTAACGCATTGGGGCGGGGATTGGGGAGTCGGGAGTGGGGATTCGCTAAAGCGGCGCCTCGCGCGACCGCGGCGTTTGCCTGGCTTTCAGGCGGCCGATTTCGATGGCCTGCCGATGTGCTTCCGCCGTTGCTTTAACGAATCCCGAATCCCCACTCCCCAATCCCGTCCACCGCCTTTAACGAATCCCGACTCCCGATTCCCGACTCCCGGCCGCATCAGCGGCCTCGATCGTGTTCTGCATCAGCGTGGCGACCGTCATCGGCCCGACCCCGCCCGGGACGGGCGTAATCCAACTGGCGCGCTGCGCCGCCGCGTCGAAGCCGACATCGCCGACCAGGCGGCCATCGTCCAGGCGGTTGATGCCGACGTCGATCACCACCGCGCCAGGCTTGACCCACTCGCCCGGGATCAGCCCCGGCCGGCCCACCGCCACCACCAGGATGTCGGCGTCGCGCACCCGCGCCTGCAGCACCTCCGGCGGGGTGAACTTGTGGCAGCAAGTGACCGTGCAGCCGGCGATCAGCAGTTCCAGCGCCATCGGCCGGCCGACGTGGTTGCTGACGCCGACGATGGTGGCGTTGCGGCCGCGCACCGGCTGGTCGGTATGCGCGAGCAGGGTGACGATGCCGCGCGGCGTGCACGGGCGCAGGCCGAATTCGCGCAGCGCCAGGTGGCCGACGTTCTCCGGATGGAAACCGTCCACGTCCTTGCGCGGGTCGATGCGGTGGATCAGCCGGCTGGCGTCGGGGATGCCCGGCAGCGGCAATTGCACCAGGATGCCGTGGATCTTGGGATCGGCATTGAGTCGGTCGATCAAGTCCAGCAGTTCCGCTTCGCTGGTACCGGGCGGCAGGTCGTAGTCGAACGCCTCGATGCCGACCTTCTCGGCCGCGCGGCGCTTGTTGCGCACGTACACCGTGGAGGCCGGATCGCCGCCGACCAGCACCACCGCCAGCCCGGGCCGCGGCTGTCCGGCCGCCAGCCGCGCGTCGACCCGGGCCTTGAGCTGGTCGAGCAGGTCGTCGGCGATGCGCCGTCCGTCGAGGATGCGGGCCGGGACGGAGGAGGCGGACGCGGAATCGGTCATCGGGGCGGGCGGGTGTAGAGTCGGGGGATGTCCATTGTCCCCGATTCCGCCATGACCGACACCACCCGCATCGAGGCCGCCGCCTTCCGCCGGCTGCTGCAGCACCTCAATCAGGACCGCCCCGACGTGCAGAACATCGATCTGATGATCCTGGCCGGGTTCTGCCGCAACTGCCTGGCCGACTGGTATCGCGAGGCCGCCGCCGCCGAAGGCGAGGTCCTGAGCAAGGAGCAGGCGCGCGAGCGCGTCTATGGCATGCCGTTCGCCGAGTGGAAGGCGCAGCACCAGGCCGAGGCCACCCCAGAACAGTTGGCGGCCTTCGCCGACGCGCAGCGCCGGCACCCGTAGATGGTGCGCCCCCTGGGCATCGTGGCGGCGATCGCGATCGCCGCTTACCTGGTGGTCTGCGCCCTGCTCTACTTCGGCCAACGCGACCTGCTGTATTTCCCGCAAACGACGCGGGTGGCGCCGGCACAGACCGACTTCGCGCTGCAGCGTGGCCCCGCCTTGGCGCTGCGCGGCTGGCGCGTCAATCCCGGACGCGACAAGGTGCTGCTGTATTTCGGCGGCAACGCCGAGGACCTGCGCCACGCCCGCGCGCAGCTGGCGCCCCTGCTGCCCGACTACACCGTGTATCTGCTGGCCTATCGCGGCTACGGCGCCAGCGACGGCGCGCCCAGCGAGGCGGCGCTGGTCGGCGATGCGCTGGCGTTGTACGACCACGTGCGCATGACGCAGCCGCAGGCCGAGATCGCGGTGCTCGGACGCAGCCTGGGCAGCGGCGTCGCCAGCCAACTGGCGGCGCGGCGGCCGCTGGCGCGGTTGATCCTGGTGACGCCGTTCGACAGCCTGGCCTCGGCCGCGCAAGCGCACTATCCGTGGGCACCGGTGCGCTGGCTGCTGCGCGATCGCTACGACTCCGCCAGCGCGCTGCGCGCTTACCGCGGGCCACTGCTGGTACTGCGCGCAGGGCGCGACCGGGTGATACCGGCGTCGAGCACGCAACGGCTGCTGGACGCGCTACCGCAAGCGCCGACGCTGGCCGAGCTGCCTCGCGCCGGGCACGACGACATCAGCGCCGATCCGCGCTATGCGCAAGCGTTGCGGGCATTTTTGCGCTGAAGCCCTTCACTCGGCAGCACCTGTAGGAGCGGCTTCAGCCGCGACCTGGGCTATCGGTAACGCCCCCGTC
>Ga0065704_10070248_pt1 | contig 48551 bp, 27 predicted proteins | sample SwiRhicommuniRL2_FD_59091 | JGI IMG/M metagenome (GOLD analysis project Ga0065704, IMG submission 59091) | Switchgrass rhizosphere bacterial communities from Rose Lake, Michigan, USA - RL2 v2 (version 2) | ecosystem: Host-associated > Plants > Roots > Rhizosphere > Soil | place: East Lansing, MI | reverse complement strand
GCAACGTTGGATTTTACCACTAAACCATTTGCGCTAAAGAAAGCTCCGCGACGGGGAATTGAACCCCGGTCTACCACGCGACAAGCGGTAATTCTAGCCACTAAACTATCACGGATGTTTTCATGTTGGAGTTTGCAGCTAAAAGGTGATTATCTGAGCATTTAAGATATTCTTTTCTTTCTTGATATTTTCATCAATAGATAGTGCAACTCTTCACTAGACACAATTGAGCATATCTTGAATTGGGAGTCTAGTAGAACTAATTTACAAATTTGTTTTGCCATTCTTAAATGAACACTAAACCCATTTCAAAGTTATCATCTTAGTCAGAACACCACCACTTCCTTCTTAGAAGGAACAATTCTAACACCACCATGTTTATCAGAACGATATTATTGTTATAAATACTTACTAAGTCTCTTCTTATCATCAAATAGAAGTTAGACATTTGTATATCTTGGAATTTATTCTGTCTTAAGAAGTTTCTCTAATATTATAACAAATATTTAGAATATATCAATATATAAATATACAAAATTCATACTCTAGAAGTCATTTCCAACCAGGTCCTTGTTAATATATAACTAGCTCTACGTCAATTCTATATTAATGGCATTTTCTATATCAATTACTAATTTCTATCTCACTTTCTGTTGGTAACATAATTCAATAGCCTCCAACATCCATGCCGCAGTATATAATTTTGGCTGCGAAAAATATCAAATATTGAACTTCACCAAGTTAAACGCCAACTATCAATGCTGGTACTAGATTCAAATGAAACCTACAACTATACTGAATTAACAAACTCGTATATGAGAGTATTCTTCTCTCCAATCCTTGACCGTATTCTAACCACGAATCAGACGGGTTATGCCCACTCTGTGTCTGGAATCGACCTCAATCTTTTCTTCAAAAATCTATTCACATCCTTGTGTCTCTGTACAATACAGTTGACATTCTTTTGTGTATTCAGATCGAAATTCAAACATCTATACCAGCCGAGATGTTGTTGTGTGCCTGTTGATGAGAGAATGGATCTTCTTCCCGAAGGATATCTCAGCTGGATCCTTCCCACCTTGAAGCGAAGCAACAATTACTACATATCCACGGGGTTGGACGCCTACTTCTTTGTCCGTTTCATTAGTATATATCTCTTGTTTTTCATTATAGTGGGAGGAATTAATATTTTAGTCTTGGTTCCTATCAACTGGACGAGCAATAATGCAAACTATTCGGCTGTGGGATTAGACAAATTAAGTTTATCCAACATTGCAAACGCAAATGTGCTTCGCCTAAATGCCCATTTTATTATGGGCCTAATTACCGTTGGATTCTTTCATTGGCTTGTTATCTATGAATTCAACAGTTTCATCAAAATCCGTCGCTCATATCTCCTGGCTCCACGTAATAAATATTCAATACCTCAACGAACAGTGCTTTTCTCCAATGTTCCGTCTCATTTACTAGATATTGATGTGATAACAAAACTCTTTGACATAATTCCCGGCGGTATAAAGACCATTTGGTTTCTTTATGACTTCAAAAAAATTGAAATTGATGTCCAGCAAGCTCAAGAAGCATTGAATATTCTTGAAAAGTCTCATTTACTATATCTAGACAACTATTTGAAGACAAATATCCCCAGCAATCTTTTCTATTGGCTAAAAGGCAGAACAAACGATAAGCTTGATGCTTATATCGACCAAATGAACGATCCACTAGAACACGACGTATCCTTGGAATCCAAATTTTATCCTCCAATATATTTTGCACCCATTAAAATTCCGCTTATTGAACGATTCTTGACACTCCGCATTCCTGGAAGGTACAGAATGTTGTGCTTTCAAAAGAAAGTATCCATGATAGATTGGGCTCTAAGCACTTTGGAAGACAAACATCGAGCTATAGACACAGAAAAAAAGAGCCTTTATGAAGGAAATACCAAAAAACTTGATAAGATATTTATCGAGTTCAAATCACAGGTTGGTGCATCTATTGTAAATCAATGCCTACTCTCACAAAACCAAGGACATTTAGACTCCACGGTGTTTGAAGTCCATCAGGAAGATGTACTTTGGGATAATGCAGCAAGAAGAAATTCAAACTTTGCATTATTCGAAAGATACTTGGTGTCACTAATATTCATTTGTATCATTGTTCTCTATGTGATTCCAGTATCATTCATCGGGTTATTCTCACAAATCCCCATGTTAACTCAACTTGTACCATTTTTAAGGTGGGTGTATAAGATTCCTCCTGAAGCTAGAGATATGGTATCGATTTTTATTCCCTCGATTCTTCTAGCCATACTAACTGAAAGCGTAATGATTTCGTTCAGGTTCTTGACATATTTTAAAGGATTCCTCTCTGGCTGCGAAATGCAACTAGACCTTCAAAAATGGTATTTTGCGTTTCTATTCGTTCAGCAATTTCTAGTGGTCACTATTCTGTCAAGTATAACAGTAGTATTCAGACAGCTTATCGACCAGCCCACCTCAATACCGATTCTTCTCGCTACAAATCTTCCAAAAGCGGCAACCTTCTTTTTCCAGTACATCACTTTGAAAGCGTTTGCGTTTTGTGGAAATAACTTTCTTCGAATAGATCAACTCATTTTACACCTCACCTTATATAGGATGAAGGATAGAACTCCTAGGGACAAATTCACAAGATACACTAACCTATTGAAAATCAAATGGGGGACAGTTTTTCCTGTTTATTCGGTGTATGTTTGTATAGGAATTGTATACACAATCATATCACCTTTGATATCAATATTTGTGGTGTTCATTTTAACTTTGGTTTTGTTATATTTCAAGTATGCCTTGAGATATATATACAGCCACGTAAATGTCTCCGAAAGTTATGGAAAGTTCTATCCTGTTGCTCTATTTCAGACATATGCCGGGATTTATTGTTTGGAATGCTGTTTGATAGGAATATTCTTCCTTCTGAAAAATGAACACGGCCATTCACCTTTGAAGATACAGGGTTGGATTATGATTATTGTTCTTTTGGCGACAATATTCGTAAATATCACCTTGTACAACAGATATATCAAACACTTCACCTTTTTCCCAATTTTGTCAGATAAAGCACTTTCGGATCCTGAAGCAGTTCAAATTTTAAAGGACGTAGTCAAGAGGAAAGTTCCAAAATTGGATATTGAGGAAGAAATAGACTCTGCCTTTTATCTGGACATATCATTATTATATCTTCATCCGAAGTTTAAGTACGAATATCCAAAAATATGGCTCCCAGCGGACCCTATGGGACTTGGTGACTTCCATGTCGATTATTTTCAAGCTAGATTGCCTGAATTAGTTGGAGGTAGCACTAAAGGTGCATCTGTGAGATTCAATAAATCGTATAGATCGGTGACGTTGAGTATCTCAGAAGCACCACCTGATTATAAATAATCAGCTTTGTTGAAATATTAGTTATGCTCGAGCGTAAAGGTTGCAAGTTTACAACAAATTAATCATCCTCATTCCCGTATTCCTTTATTAAGCGATCTTTTATTCGGAGACTTTGAAGAAGAGTTATCCAGCCACGGAAAGAAGCTTGAACTCGAATCCTCTTTATCTTTTCCATTCCATAAAACCATACCTTTCTCGCGATTACCAGCAGAGTATCAAGAACAATTACCCCATTTTTAACTGGAATAGCATTCTTTCCATTGAAACTGAATCCAACCACAACAGAAATATATTCTATTGGTTCTGTAAAAGGAGTATTGAGTCTTTTTGATTTATAATCCAGAAGAATTTGCTCAATTCCTGGAAGAGTGATCCAGACAGTACTCTTGGGAACCATAGAAGGTCTAAATATTTCAATATTGCCGTACTTATTTCGAGGCAAAACTCTATGTCCAAAAATATCCGTAACTACGCTCAAGGTGACGTAAGGTTCAGTCTGTGAGAAGCTGTACAATTTTGTTTCATTTAGTTCTGGAGTGTTGTTCATGACGTTGGATACGAAAATTCTTTTCTTATAGATGGTCCTTGGTGTAAGAGCATTCGTCATTTTTATAGGATTGTTCTTTTCCAGTTCCAAGACAGACCTGCCCAAGAATTTCCATTGATTTTCCGATTTACCCACCACCACCGAGTTCTTGAAATAAACTCGCGTCTTATGCTTGTCTAAGATAATCTTTTTGATAGGAGGTGTTCCTGGTTCGATGATTTCATTGTATCGAAGAGTTGATTTCGTAATGACATTGGCATTCCGTTTCATCGCAGTAAAATTATTGGGTATAGTGTAGTTAACGATGGCAAGCTCACGCAACACATCCAACTCTCTATTTTCATGGGGCCCGTATTGAATATGCTTGTTGAAATAAAGAATAAGAGATTGGAATAGAAGTGCTGCACGGCCAACATCTGTTCGCAAATCCAACTTATTAAACCATCTATATGCAACATCTACCATGTACCGCAGGGTGACGTCAAGAATAAGACCTTTACTGTCGAGCGAGATAACATAATGCATTGTCATCTGGTTGAACTGACTAGGAATTGGGCAGAATATAGGAGTATAAAAGTGTTGCAACTTTTCCTTTGTGATTGGGCTTAAGCGATGTCTGAATAATCTCGTAAGACGATCTTCTTCGTTGTGAAAACATACACTTTCTAATATGATTAGCTCATGTGGATCCACTGGATTCACCACCTCTGTCCAAAAGTACGGATAGAGAAGGTCATTGTCCTTATTTACACTAAGCTTTTGTGGGTCTATAATGGGTTGGAGCTTGGTTTTATGAGAAACAGATAGTAGCGGAAGAGAAAACACAAGTCGACTTTCCAAGCCGATAGATCGTACTAGTCCCGTGAATATCATGGCAGCAGTATCTCGATTATGTTTGAAGTATTTGATTGTTTTTAAGAAATCATCCACGTTGGACATTTTTGCAGAATTATTTGGAAAGTATGACAGAGGATCTTGTTCCTTCGGTAGATATCCCAATACTCTGATACCATTCGAGCATATTTTGAAGTTGAGGCGAAACCATTTTATCAAGTATTTCAAAATATAGATGAACTGAGGGTCCAAGTCAATTGGAGGGGTCAATTTTTCGTCTCTGTTTGGGTTTGAGAGTTCAATGTCTCTTTTAAACTTTTTCACTTGTTTAAGAAATGCTTGTGGAAGCAACTTTTTCAACTTTTTCAAAACCTTTTTATCAGAGAGCCACTTATTTCTCGTGCAGGCAAGATGCATGTATGTAACCATACTTAGGTAATGTACAGAAGTGCGAGTCTGCTTCTCACGAACCATATGGCGAATCTTTTCTCTTCTTGAATCATCGTTGGTGGAGTTGTCGATGGTTATTTCAAAATTCTCCCGTTCCAAATTAAGTGGAATCTCTTCCCATTCGTCAGTATCCGAGATATCCTCTGGAACAATCCTTGAAACCTTCAACGGAGGTTCAGAGTCATCTTCTGAATCAGAATTGGTTACAAATAATGACATGGATAAACAGATCCTGGTGGCAAAACTTAGTGGTGGAGTTCCAAAGTCTTGGATATAAATAAGGATTTGAAGTAATAGAAACTAACCTCGACAGAGCGCAACTATATGCACTGCTGGTTTGCTACCAATCACTATAAACTAACGGTGACATCAGCTAGTTGAGATAAGTATTTAGTTCTTGTTTCGCAGTCATAATGAAAAATCTGCCTGCACATATAAAAGAGACATCGATACCTATACTTTGCAAATGATCTTTCAGTAGCTTACAGATATTAAGAGGTAATTGTGACCTCATTGTACATTTGGAGTTCATATTGGTTATAAATATGGCACTCTGAATTATATTATGTGTAAATATGGGCCAGTTACTCTTAAATGCCTACATGTAGTTCAAAATCATGTCTATTCATTATCGTATATATATGGTTAGTCGCTATGGATGATGTCACTGATAAGCTTCCATTCATTAACCAATGCCCATTGATTTGCGACCTCAGCCGGAGAATCGTGTCCAAATACATGTATGCCATCGAACTTGGCGACTGGAGTGTACGTCTTGGCCGTAGTTATATTCGACCCGTCGTCGCTTTGTTCAAGGGACTCAGATGGAGTCATGACATACCCTTCGTAGTCATCGTATGACGCTTTAGTACCAACCAACCGACATCCACGGAAGTATGCAACATCCACCTCTTGTCCAGCGTACTGCTGAATTGATTTCGAAGGAGTGAAGTATTCATCGGAATTAGCACATCCAGAATGACGTATTAACATCGGCACGAGATTTGCCGTCATTTCTGGCACTCCCACATCTCGCTTCACCTGGATTCGATCAGTCATTGGCGTTGTTTGTGATGTTGATTTAGAGATGACATTTTTCAATTTATGTCGCGACTAAATGAGAATTGTTTTAGAAAATAGGACGCGACAAGAACAATATGTCAAGAGAGCCATAGAGCCACATGTTGTTAGTGTAAGTTGTCGTCTAATACTCCTAAAAATGGTAGATAATACAAGCGTAAGCAATTATCGCTTAAAAAATTTCATTTTCTTGGAGAACTTATTCAATAAAAGTCCCGGAACAATATCTAATTGATTTAAACAATGTAAACTCTCATTACTTAAATAATGAAACTAGAGAATTGATGTTTGAACTCTTAGAGATTTTAGTTAGGAAATGTTATTAATAATGTTAGAAGGAAGATAAGTTTGGTAGTCACATGTTGTCTACTTCCAATAATACTTGTTCAAGTATCAATCGATGTTGCAATAAATCATCAAGGGCTCAAAAACATTTTATTATCCCAAATTAACGCGGTGAACCTTATCTCTATCTAGGGATCAATACTCCTAGCATTTGAAGATTACCTCACTATCTACAATATCTATGTCCTAGTATTAAAGATAACGGTCAATACATAATAAACCTTCATAAATCTCACTTTCAATACCTTGTAATGATCTACCTCTTTAGTCAGTAGTCTTCTTTTGTATGTTAATGTCTTTAATTATGTGTTCGGTTATTTAACGGGTTTTCTCAATAAGAGTTGGGCTAACTTAACGGTCTATTGTATATTTTCTATTGAAGACTAGAACGTTTATTTTGAACCCTAATTTCTCCGGCTACATATGCATAAACTGTTTGTAAGCATGAAGCGGAGTTAGCAACATAGGACGGAAATTCTTCCAAATCGAGATCCACGTGAACGATATATAAATGATAAGAAAAAAGATCTAAACTAATTCGATTTCTTTCTTCACAGCATGAGTACGGAACACCAGCATCAATACCTCCACCCTAGTGTGTTGAAGGATGCATCTACAGGTACAGCAGGATTAATTGCAGGCGAACTTGCTGCCGAAGAAGCCAGCTTACTCGGAAGAAGTCAAGATGCTGAAAGTGCGAGCTATGGAGCAGCTGGAAACAAGGGTCCTGAGGAATCAAATAATGATGAAAATGATGGCTATGCGTTGCCAAAGGCTCAGTTGAACCTTGTGGTCATGGCGTTGTCAATGTGTGCATATCTTGCAGCCCTTGATGTGACCATTGTGTCTACGTTATTGACTCTCATTGCTTCTGATTTGAACGAAGTCAAGAATATCTCGTGGATCGCCACTTCATACTTGTTGTCTTCTGCAGCATTGCAACCGTTATTTGGCAAGTTGTCGGATATTTTCGGAAGAAAACCGCTTCTAATTATGTGTTGCTTTCTTTTTGGTATCGGATGTATCATCTGTTCCACCGACTCCTTGAAATGGTTGATTATCGGAAGATTTATTACCGGGTGTGGTGGATCCGGATTGACTTCTTTGGGTACGATCACCATGTCTGATTTAATTCCATTACGTGAACGTGGTTACTACCAAGGTTTGGCCAATATTTGCTTTGGTCTTGGAACAGCCTCTGGTGGTTTGCTTGGAGGTATAGTTGCCGACTTGTTGGGTTGGAAATGGGTCTTTATTTTACAAGTTCCATTGACTATCATTGTTGGGTTGGCGATCTACATCAACTTGAATTTGCCAGAGGGTTCTCCTGGATTGGGATCTCTGGGAAATATCAAGGAAAAATTGAAGAGAGTCGACTTTTTGGGAGCTTTTACTTTGGTGAGTGCCTTGATGGCAGTCATGCTTGCTGCTTCTTTAGGTGGAAGACAAATTGCCTTTTCTTCTAAAACGTTTATTGGATTGTGCATTGGAGCATTGATTTTGTTGTTGGCCTTTATTTACGTTGAATCGTATGTTTCCGAGGAACCTATCATTCCCGTTGAACTCTTGACCATCAGAACAGTCTTGGCCTCTTCTCTTGCCAACTGGTTCTACACTATGGGTGTGTTTGCGTACCTTTTCTACGTCCCGGTCTACTTTACCTCTGTGATGAACTTGACAGCCACCCAGAATGGTATCAGATTGGTCCCTAATTTCTTTGGTGTATCCATAGGATCCATTGGAGCTGGTCTCTATATGAGAAAGACTGGTCGTTACTACATTTTGACCATCTGTGCCGGTCTTTTAAGTGTCATTGGTGCAGCCAGAATCACTTATTTGTCCCCAACAACCTCGGTCTTAAACCAGTACACCCTCTTGGTTCCTCCTGGTCTTGGGTATGCATGTATGTTAACAGTTACTCTTTTGGCTTTGATTGCGTCGGTGCCATCCAAGTACCAAGCCCGTACAACTTCCATCCAGTACACTTTCAGATCGACAGGTTCAACCATTGGAGTCTCAATCGCTTCTGCTCTTTTTCAACAAGGATTGAAGAGAACTTTGAACTACAAGATCCACAATTTAATCCCAGATGCTACCGAAGCAGCAAAGATCATTAACAGAGCATTGGAAAACTCAAACTATTCCAAAGAAGCTCCAAAAATTGTACAAGAAGCTATCAAGGAATCGTATGCCGCTGGATGCAAAGGTGCATTCTATTTCAGCTTTGCAACTATTCTTATTGGATACATTTCCTCGTTGTTCATGAGAGAGCACAAGTTACACACCAGTATCGATAGAGATTAGTCACAGTACCGAGACTAGCGGTCGCACAAAGCCCCCAAATAGACCAGTCGTCCCTCGGCTTATAGAATTGTGGCTCGAACAATTGTGTTATATTTATATTCAACCTACACTAATAAACTACAACCTTGTATTTGAACTCGTATATTCGTATTCTGGGGCTATTCTTGTGGCCTGGTTACTGGCAGATAATTTGGCAGATCGAGATTCTTGAGATGGTAACGATGATTGCCTCCAGTGAACACAACTATACCGGATCTTTCAGAATCAACATTGGAAACAGAAGAGTCAATGGTGTAAAATTTCTTGGAATGGTTTGGATTGAAGAGCGGAGCCTCCTCCTCGTTGGAAGTGACGTTGAGATTGAAATCGGATGTAGCTCGAGACAACGGGGCCAACGAAGATCTCACATGGGGAGAGAATTTCGCCAAAATGTCCGAACCCTTGATTCCTATTTGATAATGCAAAGGAGTTTTTGCTCCCAGTAAAGATGGAGAAAGTAAATTTCCCGAACCAGGCTCCAACATTGGCGAGAATATAGGTGAAAACACTTCGTCTTCCCTAATGGCTTCCTCCAACGCCTCTTCAATGACTTCTTCAATAAACTCATTTTCAGAGGTGATATTGACATTGATGAGTACCACCGATAGTAAGATACTGGCGATTCCAAGGAAGTATAAAAAGCTCTTGGAGTTGCTGGTGGGATCATCTTCGGTGAAATAAATAATGATAAAATCGATGCAAATTGTGATTGGGATGGCTGAGGACAAAGACAACGACGTGACCAACGGACTTGTCAACAACATTGCCATGATGGTACTGAAATCAGAAATCACCGAGAACACTCCGTTTATAAGAATCAGAAAAAGAATCCTATTGCTTGGAGGAGGAAACTCGAACTCTTCGATTCCAAAGTAATCGGCAAGAAACAACACGGGAATACCCAAGATTATGGTGAACACACCAACGAGACCAAATAATTGTCTTTCATTAGTCGTTTTTGCACCACCACACCGGATCTTCATTACAAGAAGATAACTGGTGTAAAGTAATGCAGCACAGAGGGCCAAAGCATTACCCAAGGTGGGATTTTTGGGCTGGAACTTGTTACCACTATTGTTCTCCTTTGTAGATTCACTAGTGTTCACCATGAAAACTCCAAAGATACTCACTGCCACACAGAGAGCCTTCTTCATCGTAAACTTGTCTAGTTTCAAAACGGCACTTATGAAGAGGGTGAACACCGATGTCAAGCTACCCAACACCGTCTCGTTAGAAGCAGAGGTGAATTGCAATGCTGACATTGTAAAAACATTGTAAAGGTAGTAGATCAAGGCAATCTGAAACGCAACGGTCATGATTTCCTTTCTGGATAAAGTTTCAACCTCGTCAAAAAGCTTCTCAAGTGATTCAGAGGTGCCTTCTACAGGTTCTGTTTCATTAGAGTCTTCAACATTTCTCCCTAAGACGGATCTTATGCCTTGATATACTTCCGGTAGATAGTTTAGTGAAAAACAAGACCCAGTGACCACGGAGAACATAAATGGTTTGGAATAATTATCACCTTTCAACACCGAGTTGACCAATTCGAGTCCTATAACCCATGTAGATACTGCTATGACTATAAAGATCACACCGATCTTGTAATTTCTTATTTCTTCTTCATTGATTATTTCAATTACTTCTCCTGGATCAAGAGCAATGTGTGCATGGATATCAGGGGACTTGACAGACATAGAGACCAATGAAAGAGATAAGTTGATGATGACTATGTAGTTGTAATATGTACAGTATAATTTAACTTCTTTAATAAAATCTTAATGGGTGTGTCAGTTTAGATTCTTATCGATGTGTCAGTTTAGAGTTTATGAATGTGGCAGTTAACGTCTAAATGTCTTTCTGATCTGTAATGCAGGTTATTCTTATTAATCCTCTCTATGACAAATACTCAAGATCTTATGATAAATAGAACAGTTTTGAGCAGTCTAAAGAGCTCCTGTTTTTGAGATTAAGGACAGTTGACAGTCATAAATTATACTGATTAGCGCGCGGTTAGAGCGCCTATTTAGGATGTTAATTCCGACGGAATTTATATAGCTCCAAAATACCCCCAGGTTCTAGAACAACTTAGACAGAGTTAAGTTAGACAGATAAAACTACACGGAGAATACCTCGCATCAACGAGAATCACTATATGTCACATAATCCAATTGATTTAGAATATTTCACAAAATTCATTAGGTTTCTATAGGGATCCTAATCCCGTTATAATACCAAATGCCTAGATCAATATTATTACAGATCCAGAAGTTCTTGATAAAAATTATTCTAAACTTTTCTGATAAGTGATTTCCGATAAATAAAATCATCAGTGGTCTGATAAAATCATCAGTTATTCGACACCCTATATTAAAGGAGGTGGATGAAAAAGTACTAATTAACATAAAACTTATAATTCAGTATGGAAGTATCACTCTAATTTAGTAGGACTAGATATAAATATGTTCTATCAGATTATATAAAAAGAGTTTAAACATATAATAATCCACTAGGTATAAGAGTCCCATACTATTTTCATGTGCTAGTACACTTCCTACTTTAGTTTTCGTTTTATTAGTCTCTTATAATATTGTTTAAGATTGTTCGATTTATGTTCTATTAGTATTATTAATATTTACCATATGTTGCAGCCAAACGCTTGTCCAAATGTTGTTTTGCGGTAATCAAATTACCCTCACTTGCACCTCTTCCTCCATTAGTTAAAGGACTAGGCACAGGTACAAGAACAGTTTCATCATTGGGATGGCTAAAAAATACAATCGAATATCGATCTTGTCCTGATTCTTGAACTTTAGCAGGAAATCTGACTCTGTGAATCGTAGATTTGAGTAAACCTGATGTCCAATAACTCAATTGATCTGCAATATTCACAATGAGTGGAGGAGCCATACCAGGGAAATTTTCAGATGCCGAAATGTACGGAACGGGTTTCCACTGTTTCTCAGTATAAATCTCCAACCCTTCTTGATTCTCCTTTTGAAATAGTAATGTCATAGATCCATAGTCTGTATGGGCACCTGCGCGAATAACAGCTTCTGGGTTTAGACTCTTCTGGCCAGGATAATGTAAGAACCTAAATATCGATCCAGAAGCTTTTAAAGGATCGTATTTGTCTGTAAACCACTCTATTCCAAGGTCTCCATCAATTCTCAAACCAATGGCCAAGATCCGAAGGATTTTGATCGATAAGTCAAATAACTTCTTGATACTACCGGTGACCAAGTCATATCTCTCTTTATCTTCCATAAACCAGTCAGGAATCTCTTGTGACGATATACCTGTCAAGAAGTTCAAGAAACCGATGTTCAATGCCTCCTTGGGGTCACCCTTCTTTTGCGATTCTGGATCCAAATTTTCAACTCCTAACCCAGCATACCCATGATTGGAGTTATGCATGGCATATTTTTCTTTGTACTCTGGTGACAATGCAAAGAATTCTTGGGATACGGCAAATAACTTATCCACCTCATCTTGGGTGAATCCATGGCCCTCTACAAATAGAAAACCTTGTTTTGTTGCCGCATCCAAGAGCTCATCTGCCGTCAGTACGTCCACCGTACTAATATCAACAATTTTCAAGGGGTTGGAAGTCATCCTGAACTGTTGAAGTAGTGGGAAGCTGAAAATTCTCGCTCAGAGTGAGTTGATATCTATATTGATTGGCGCGGAATTCTAAATCGGGACATTGCGCGTCAATCAATACTGAGCGAAACGAAGTGTTGATTTGTTGTAGTATTTATTAGAAAATATGAAGAAATAAAGACATATAATTGTTGTAGTAGGTCATTCCATTATACATCATCAATCGTTATTGTATGGAGGTAATAATAAATTAATATAAGAAGATTTTAAAGGAAATAACTCTTCATTATTATATTTATTTACTTCATAAGGATGATATTCTAGTATAGCTTAAACAAAATTATTTATACCATATTCAGATATAGATTTTTAAACCAATTTACTACTATTCTTATTATTAGAATGTATATATTATTTTATTATATAAATTTTGTGTGTCTGAACTGAGAAAAGGAACGACTAGTTATCTAACTACTTCATACGGAGCCGATAAATCTCACAATCGCCGAATCTGCAAGGACAGATCAATTTTAGATGCAAAATTGTAAAGTGATGCAAAATTGACCTTAAGATGCGATTATGGATTGATGTGATTTGTACATGAAGTGAAATAATAATTGACGTGATAAGGTACATAAAGTCAAATAATAATTTATGCGATACTACAAAATTATTTGATGTGATTATTTACAAGATGTAATATTATAATTGATGCAAATTATACAAATCTTGTTGACGCAAATTTTATTCATAATTGCAATCTATTCAAGACGAATCAGTTTAATTATAGTAACTAATATTCTCATTAGACGAACGTTTTATTAGAACACCTAACGTTTTCTAAATGCAACTTCTTCTGGAAGTTCAAAAGACACACAAAACATCGGTTTTGTAGGAGCTACCTTCCTCACAAGATGAAACTTGAACTTTTCAATGGATAGGTCAAAATCTATTAATTTTGTCACTCTCTTGTGAACTCTTGCGTGCAACTCTTCCATTGTAGGTTCTGGTTCGTCGTTGGTGTACTTTTCAAAACAATGAACATTTATGATTGGAAGCTTGAACTGAGGATGATTCCTCACTATAGCCTCAAGTTCAGGTTCCATGCTGTAGAGCCCCACAAATTCGTCCAAGAAGGTCAATGCTGAATCAGGCAAGTTCATTACATAATTGCTGAAAAATGGAGGGATTTCAATGGTGGTTTTTTGTTGATCTTTTACTGATACTTTTTCGTTAGTGGAAGGATCAACCTTTCTTCTTTTCACCACCTTGGTTCTTTCTATAACCTTTGCATCTCTAGACCAGTCTACTAACAACTTTGCAGATTTTCTAATGAATTCACGGCCGTCCAAATTGTAGGCCTTGACAAAATCATTTACGTGATTAAGCTTGATATTCTCCACCAAATATTTGTGGGATTCCGGGTTTAAGTCGTTGGCCAATACCAAAACGTTTTTCTTTCCAGCAGGAACTGCAAATGGTCCTACACCAGCAAATACATCCGCCACAACCTCACGAGGCTTGAACTGGTCAATCAACCGTTCGTGTTCAGTACTCAACCTTGAGTTCCAGTATACTTTACTGAAATCGAATCTGAACATACATCCACTTTCATTCTGTTCCACCAACAAATCGTCCTTTCCGGCTAAAACATTCATTTTGAAAGTTCTAAATTTGGTATCGATGGTATCGACTTTGTCCACGACGGTTTCAATCTTGGAGTTCTTATCCAAAATAACTTGTCCAATCAAGGCTCCATATGGTTTAAACTCTTCTCGCAAATTCAAATGGGCAACATGGCCTGCCTGTGCAAATCCACTTGGGATTTCTCCAAGTAAGTGTTCTGGTAATACTGCTCGTAAAATATCATCGGACTTCCAAAACGTATAGTCCAATTCCATGACGTAAGGTTTGACTATTACTCCAAACTCCTTCATTTTCTCTTGTGTTACTGGTGACACCTTATCAAGACAATCATCCAATTCAAGACCTTCTCTAAGTAACACACCCTTGGATCCCTCTACTGGCACAATGTGCTTGATACTTGGTTTATATAAAATATCATTCTTGCAGGCCTTTACAAACTGTCCAAGGAACTTTGGTTCTGGAAAGTACGCTACCAACAAGTCAACCTTCTTCTGAAAGAAATCCCGGTTCAATTCGGTCATGGACCGGTCCACTGGAGGTGCAAATGCCATGATCTGTGCTCTGCGAATGGTATTGCTAACTTTATAATAATTTCTGGAAAATTGGAATTTCCTAGATGTGGTAGTATTTCTGGAGAAGTTAAATATCCAAGTAACTCTAGTGGTATTATTGTACTGGCGTATATAGTGCAATGAGTTCCGTATCATATACTGATGGTCTCCACTAGCTAGTAAGTCAGTGAATTTTTCACACCGAGATTCATTTTTCGCGATGACTTTGTGAGTGAATCTCAAGATTATAATCATATATACGGACAACACATCACACAATTGCATGATGAACGTATCGGATGTTATAAGTATCACCAAGCCTAGGAGCATAGTCGAGGAGATCGACTCTGACTTTGATATGTCAGATGGCGAACAAGAAGTGAGCGCAGGATTAAAACTGTCTATTGTAACCCCAGGAGAGTTGGTGACAGACGATCCTGTTTGGATGAAAGGTCACGGTACATACTTCTTGGAGGACAAAACATACTCGTCAGTGGCTGGTAACATATCTAGAGTGAATAGATTATTGTCAGTGATTCCGTTGAGATGTCGTTATCAGGCCGAGACAGGGGACCATATCGTTGGAAGAATCACAGACGTAGGAAACAAGAGATGGAAGGTGGATATTGGATGCAAGCAGGACGCCATATTGATGTTGGGGTCGGTAAACTTGCCAGGAGGTGTTTTGAGAAGAAAGTCAGAGAGTGACGAACTCCAGATGAGAAACTTCTTGAAGGAGGGTGACTTGTTGAACGCAGAAGTACAAACCATTTTCAATAACGGAATCGCTTCCTTACACACGAGATCTTTAAAGTACGGGAAGTTGAGAAACGGGATATTCTTGAAAGTTCCTAGCAGTTTGGTTATCAAATCCAAAAACCACTCTCACGACTTGCCAGGGAACGTTAGTGTGATTTTCGGAGTAAATGGATACATATGGCTCTACAAAACGTCTCCAAAAGCTTCCTCCACCAGTGTCAATACTAATGCTAACAAGTTACAGGCATCGTTAGATTCGTCCATGAATTCCGGATCGACATATGTGGCGGGTCAGGGTTCAGTCTCCATCACCAGATTAGAAGAAGAAAGTTCATGGGAAATCTATTCCGACAAAAATGATCCAAACATTTCCACTTCAGTGAGATCCAACATCTCCAGATACTACAACGTCCTCAAGGCTTTGAGTTACGGAGAATTGGGGATAAGTGAACAAAGAATCGTCATGGGATACGAGGCCAGTTTGGCATACGGTAATGTTGGTAACTTGATCGATAAAGAAGCCATGGAAAGCATCTGTCAAGATATCATAAGTAACGAAAAAATGAGAGGGGTATAGATACAGTAAATACAGTAGATACTTGCATATATCAAATAAGAATTAAAGTATTTACTAAATACATAGTTGGTGTGGACGAGTGTAATGATATTACAAATGCAGTGACACTGTTATTTCACGAGAACTAACAGGATCACCAAGTTGAATGCAATGGAGGTCCAATGCATGGTTCCATCAAGAATGTGAGCAAGAGAGAGTTGACAGCTTGAATTCTGACATTATCTCAATGTTATAAAGGCCAGACTCAGAAAGACTCAGACAGACTGAACCATTGAAATGCTCAGAACAATACTGTACCTTATCAATGGTACTGACCTTAACAGTAATGGATGGATGAATTGAAATGAGTGAAGGCAATCAAACGATTAATATTCAGTTGGATTACTAGTATGAATTATGCTAGATTTTATAGTATCGAAATACTAGAAAGTGCTTGTAAAACCTTTATAACCAGTTAACTAGCCAGTGGTGCTTGTCTTGGTGTAGGATTTAACTTAGCCATATAGCTCGGCAGATTCTAATAGCCAGATAACTAGCTTGAGTAGAAACTTACTGATCGATTATAGCAACTTCTTCTTTTTCAAGTAGGCCCAATAAAACACAATCTGTAAAGATCCAAATACCGCAATGGCAAGCAAGAAGAAAATGGAAGCTTTGGTGTAACCTTCGAAAATGGATTCGTTGATATCGCGAAGTTGGAATTCTTGTTCCATCAAATTGCTCAATATCAATTCTGAATTATGCAAAGAATCGACAGCATTATTTAATTCAGCTTTCAAGAACTTCATTTTGGCTTTAAAATCATCTTCAGTGAAATCTTGGGGTGGCACAGACTTCGAGTCAGTGGACACCTCTTTACCATTCTGTCCTTCATTCTTTCTCTCATCTTCGAGCTTTAAACGATCGAAATACTGAGCATAATTGTTATAATTCGTTTGCGTGATAGTCGACATGGTCTTAATATCCACAAACAATTCAACGTTTCTTGGTTGAGCATGGAATGACCAAGACTTGTCAGCATAAATATTATCAAAGCAAATATAAATCAAAGAACGGCCCTTGTGGTTATTGATCAACTCGTTGGCCTTTTCAGCATCCTTGGGATCTTTTCCTTCTTTATCCTTGGATCCTTTGTGAAAATTGAATAGGTTTGATCTTTGATGTAAGGTTTTTTGAGTTACGTGTGGACTATTTAGATTTGAAAACATAAACGAAATATCGTTAGATATGTCTGGTTCAGACCGTAATTCATTATTGTCGTCATCAAATACCAACAAATTAAGCTTTTGTGCTGGAATTTTGTCTCCAGCTTTTATTCTGACCATGACTAGATCATCTTTGACCGTGGGATACATCACACAATTGGCTGGTGATGCCTTTGAAGAATATTTCTTGAAATCTCCTGCCTTGACTGGATTGACACTTATGCCCAAAGCTTGACATTGCAAAATGTATAGAAATATCAATATGAAAAGATGCATTGTTGTGAATAATTAGATGATAATCAATGTGATAGTGGGTACTTTGAATCGTTAGTCAATTGGAAGAATAATTGAATCGTCAGTCAATTGATTGGAAGAATAATGGTGGTTCAGTAGATCAATGGATCACGTAGAAAATAATCGAGATCTTGATACAAGTTCAATGGTGTGTATTCACAGTAGGATCAATGATTAATGGCACTAAGCACGCGTTGTTCAGTAAACTCCAGAATAGACAACTTAGTCTCGGCAATTCTTGACAATTTCGTTGAATTCTCTAAATTATAATATGGGGTAACCCCGGATAACCCCGTGCTAGAATATGTATAGGTGGTCCACAGGAATTGACTGTCGGAACTTACTAATAACACAAACACTAATGATCAAAAATTCTTTGCTGTTATTAAAAATTCTCAGTATTTCACCTTCACAACATGAATTTTCGGTATAGGAATTCAAAAACCGGGAAACTTTTGGAAAACGAACGACTTAAAAGTTAACGGGTACAGCGACGACAAACAAGCTGAATTGTGTATAAAAAGAAGACTGATGCTAGGGCTCTGCTGAGGAGTAGTAGTAAAAATCTTTCAAGGCGTAAAACCCTGTTCCCCTGGCCGAGTGATTTCTTCGAAAATCGGACGCGCACGACCAATCTCATACACAAGTTTCCACACGTATCCACTTTAATATCCAGGACAATGTTGCATTATAGTACTTGACGCGATTTATGGCTATTCGAGTTATGGGAAATTTCAATTCGACGGGCAATTGCAATTCGATTACATTTTTCAGCCAGAACTTTAAACATTCGCTTATGTTATTCCCAGAAATTCTCAAACTGGGGGTGAGATATTGACATTTTCATATCATCTTTGCATCGGCTTATGATATCCGCAGATATCTTGGGTCACCTTGGACCTTAACTGCTCGTATAATTATTCAGCATAGGATAGAAGTTATCAAGAGTTTTAGGGGCTTGAGATTCATAAATTCCTGTGTAAAGTTACCCCTAAAATACAAAACTCTACAAAGAATAGATTTACAAAGATTCAATTTACAAAGAAGAAAAACTCTACAAAGAAAATAACCTCTACGATTTATCAGTATTCTGTGATATTCCGTGATATTCTGTGATATTTTTGTGATATTATATGATGGGTATCAGGAACTTCAACGTCGTATTCTGGTCTGTAGTGTGCTCTTCAATGGCCCCATGAATTGTAAAAAATCTTACTGGGCTCAGAACAATATGCTTTCTCGTGTAACAGCTCACAATGCCTCCCAAACTAGTAGTTTTATACTTCGATTAGTATATTACCCAAAACTATGTTCATGCTTAGTGAAATAATTCTTCAAATTTTGTTTCCTCTTGTGGTTAATTCCTCTACGTCTTTTTAATTTTCTCCAACATTTGTTTTTCACTATTGTACTATATGGGGTAGGGGAAAAATTGATAAAAACTAGGCGGGATATATAGAAGATTCAGTTACCACCAGATAATCACAGATCCATGTAGCTTATGATAAATTAGCTCGTTTAGCGTAGGATGAACGGGGCACCCGGAGTAATTATAGAATTTGGTACCCCACTACAGAATACTTCGATGCATAAATCCGATTTCGCACTCACACGACCTGTAGTAATAGCTGCAAATGAGTAAATCTATTATTCTATAAATGGTTCTATGAGCGAAGTAACTGAGCGAAGCGAAGTTGCCGAGCGGTCGATGACAATTTATGAGAGGTCTGTGATAATTTATGAGAGGTCGATGACAATTTATGAGAGGTCGATGACAATTTATGAGAGGTCGATGACAATTTATGAGAGGTCGATGACAATTTTCTGAGAAGTCAGTGACAATTTGCTGAGAGTTCTGTATCAATTTCCTTCTACTAAACGATCCGTGACAAAGTTTCTTCCCTGAGTGACTTGTATCAAAGTTTCTTCCCTAAACTGTCAAATTTCCTTGATCTGTCAAATATAAATTAACTGAAGAGTTGAAACTCACCTACTGACTTCGTATCTGCTGTCGGTTGTAATGCATACAAACCTGAGTCAAGTTCGATATTACATATCCTCATCATGACACGACCATCAGTATTTCCTCTATAGCTTTCTCAGAGAAATAATATGATGTTCCTGAAGAGCAAATAATCAAGGTTTGGTCCTGAAGGTGTTCCTTTTGGTCTTTTTGTTTGAAGGATATTCATCTCTCATTATTTTTGGTCTTGCCTGATCAACTCTTCTAGTCTCGATTCAAACTCAAACTCTTCTACTTTATCAATCACATCCTGAAGTCTTGCACCAGACATACATCCTGTCAAATCATGTAACGAATAACCACAACGGTGATCTGTGACTCGGTTTTGAGGATAGTTGTAGGTCCGGATCTTGTCTGAACGATCTGTGGATGATACTTGGTCTGTTCTCATTTTACGTTGTTCCAACAATTCTTTATCTCTTTCTAATGCAGCCAAACGTGCTCTTAAAATACTGAAAGCCTTGGCCTTGTTCTTGGGCTGCGACCGTTCGTCCTGCTGACTTACGGTGACTCCAGTCGGCAAATGGACCAAACGTACCGCGGAATCGGTTGTATTTACATGCTGGCCCCCTTTGCCACTAGCTCTCATTGTATCTATACGAACTTCACCAGGGGCAAATGAACGTTCATCTTCTTTGAGTGAGTTTTCGTCTCCGTCAGACATTTTAGGAAGAACCACCACCGCTGCCGTCGAGGTATGAATTCGTCCTTTGCTCTCGGTGCTGGGAATTCTCTGAACACGATGCACACCACTCTCATTCTTTAATGCATTGAAAGATCCAGATGCATCTATACTCATTATAACTTCATTCAAAAATCCATTATTTCCTTCACTCTGCGACACGATAGTATATTTCCATTTCCGAAGATTGGCATAGTTTATATACATTTGCATCAAGTCTCCAGTGAATAAACTGGCTTCAGACCCTCCCACCCCAGGTCTCAACTCGAGAATACAGGGTTTGTCTGAAAATTTCATTGGTGGTAACAAACGAGACTGTAATACAGAAACAGATCTGCTGATTAGTGGAATTGTTTCCTCAATTTCCTTTGCTGCTTCTTCCACCAACTCCATATCCTGTCCTTCTTCTTCAATAAACTCCCGGAGCTCGTTAAAACTGGCCATATCTTCTCTATACTGATGATAATTATCAAGAATAACTGAGAGATTCGAAAACTTGATACTCAATTCTTGATCAAAAGTCCCTTTCTCCATTTGCTCCTCTAGTCCTTTATATTCACCTTCCATTACTTCTGCTCGTTTCAACAACAACGGATGGATATTAGGGACATTTTCAATCTGTTCTCGTATGCTCTCAAAATTCACACTATACATTCGCCCAAAAGACCGAAGGACTATCTTCTCAAACCCACGAGAGCGATGGTTTCGTACAGCACACCTGTTTAGTGTACTCATAAACATAATCGTGTGGTTCTCTTGATGTGAATTTGGATCTGGTTTTCTTAGTTTGATCTGGTTCTCGTAATTTGATCTGGATTTTTCAACTTCATTTTTTATGTGAGAATATAGTCTAGTCTGGAGTAAGGTTGATCCAGTAGATACACTGTAGACAGCAGATATTCTTAGACTGCCATATATCCACTTCCCTGAATGTCCGAGTTTAACGAGGAAATGTAACGATTGACTATTTCATAATCCTTGTATGTAATTAGAATCATGGAATATAAATAATTTATTCTACTCTCGTTTCTTAGATGGTGAACTCAAAAACTATATAGTGATCAATTCTGATCCACGAGTATAAAACAGCCATACGTATAGCTACGTAGGAGTAGAATAAGAAGCAGTCACGTGCATTGTGATTCTAAACTCTTCAAACGACAACTTTTAGCCAATCTGCATTATATTCAAGAGTCAATCGCCTCCATTGTGCGAGTCTCATTTTTCACCAGATTTCAAGTTAAAAGACTGCAATATCTTCTACAACTTCTTCTACAAGTAACCACAATGTCGTCAAATTCCTCACCTATCGAACTCGGCCATTTCATAACCGCCATTAAGGACATTTCACAGGAAAATATAGAGTCTGTCAAGTCGCAATTACGAAATTCCATCACCAAGCTTGTTGAGACCAACCAGGAACTCCAAGTTGAGATCGAAGGATCCAAGAAGAAGCTACAACAATTGAAACCGGAAGAAAGTCACGATGACTTGAGAGATGATATCTTACTCTTCCAAGAGTCCATTGACGAAAACGAAAAGGTGATTACTGACCAACAACTACGCGTTGCAGCGTTGCTCGAAGAATTGGTGGCGAGAAATCTTATAACCGAAGAGGCGAAACGCTCAGAATTGCAAGAAATAATGAAAATATCACAACAAGGAGAAGGAAAGGAAGGGGAGAAAGAAGGAGTATACCTTTAGGGGCAAAATCACCTCTTAGACATGGAAAATGCATATCTTTAAACGAGGCATGGAAGGGTGATTTGGATATTAATCTTAATTACTAATCTTACCTAGACTGTTTCAAAATTTATGGGATCATTAAGAATTAAATGGCAGTTCATTTTCTATTTACAATATTTACATGATGTTACTACTCTCTTCTAATTGGTTTAGGTTCAGTGCCAAAGAGTTTGTTGAAAAATGGCTTTTCGTCAGTGGATATTGGATCCTCAGGCCTTTTGCACACCACCATCCATGTAGTGCCCATATGAACACGCTTTTCATAGGTAATATCCAAGCCAGCATCGTCGATCAATTCGCCGATATCCAAGTTCCATCTGCATGCCCAAGTTTTCATTCTCTTTTCACTTCTGAAATCTAAATGATTGTTGATCATGTCCCAGGTACTCCTTCCATGTTCCAATAAGACAATACGGCCACCAGGTTTTAAAAGTTGGGTCATATTTTTGAGAGCTTTGACCGGATCTTCATGAGCACATAATCCAAAAGCTTCGACGATGGTATCATACTTAAAGGCATCTTTAGAGGTTAAAGCTGCCAAATCCTCGGCTTTCCCTACTGTAAAACCCACCTTTTTGAAATCGGGATATGCCTTTCTAAATTTCTGTTGAGTTATATCCACCATGTTCCTAGCGGAATCAAGGAAGGTGATGGAGTTGACGAGTTCTGGGTAAAAGTATGGAATATTTCTTCCTGTTCCACAAGCAACTTCCAACACATCACCTTTCAATTGTTTCATTAACCACTTTCTACGTCTTCCCAAGAACATACCACGTTCTTCCCATTTAATTTCATCGTCATATGCCTGTGCCTTAATTTGATAGAACTCAGTGGTGTCTTCTGGAGGCACAATTGCCGGGTTATCGGTATTTGTGAATTTTTCATTCACCTCAGGAACGTCATCTTCTTTAGAATCCAAAACTGGAGCCTTGGACCCACTCCGCTTTGGTTGTTTATCATACCAATCATCCAAATCTTGAGGAGTAGGATTGAACATTACCTTGTCAAGCAAGTTCTTTCTTCTAAACTCTTTTCTCATCATTTGGTACAACTTAAACTTCTTTTCTTCCTTGGGTCTGAGAGTCTCTTGACTCAACTTCTTCATCATCAAATATTCATATTCAGACAAGCTTTTAGGATCATCCTGGTACTTTTTCTTTACGAATTGGATCTGTTTGTCTTCGTGATATCTGTCTCTCATATAGTAGTAAAAGGATACACATACAGCACCAAACCCACACACGTAGTAGATGGTCATACCTCTCTTAAATTTCTCAGACTGGAAATATATCGCCCATTGTTTCCACTTTGGTAATTCTTTCATTTCTTTAGCTTTTTGAGCTTCTTTGTGGTTGATAGGAAATGGTGTGTTGGAATATCTAGCATTGAGACCCAGAGCAAAAGTTCTTATAGTAATGTTTCGAGAACTAGCCCTCAAAGGTAATCTAGTGAGAGACAACATCTTGAATAAATGGACTAGTATTTCTATGAGATGACTAGATGCTCTAAATGTGTTTTTTAATACTATTTGATCTTTCAAATACTATAAGATCTTATAAGTACTAATTGATCTTTTTAGTAATTATTTAGACCAGGAAGCAGAGTCCTAAGAAATATCTTGTACCTAGTAGTGACTAGTCTTGTAGCGAATTTGTAGAGAGCTGTAGCTGTCCAATACTCACCTACTCTCTCTATACATTTCGCGACTCCAGTTTCCAAAATGCCGGGTAACGCTACTTTTTGTCCACGACCTTTTTTTGATGGCAAATTGAGAGTTACAACCAACACAACCAAGAGACCACCACCCAATAAGACATAACCACCAAATCACAATGTCACAACCATCCGCATTGTTAGAAGAAGCAAGAAATGCAGCTGTTGCTCAAAACATTGAAGTTGCAGAATCGAAGTATAAACAAATCATCTTATCTAAGGAAGACGAATCCACGACTAAGAAATTACAAGAACAAGAAGCATCCATATTGGAATTAGGTAAAATATATCAGAAATCAGCAGAAGCAGTGAAATTGAATGATTTGATCACCGAATCAAGGGCTATTTTGGGAAACTTTGCCAAATCCAAAACCGCCAAAATCGTCAAGACCTTGATTGACTTTTTCGACACCATTCCAGACTCATTAGATATACAAATCAAATCTACCAACGAAAGTATAGCTTGGGCCGTAGAAAACAAGTTGTCGTTCTTGAGACAGGCGTTACAGTTGAAATTGGCTGATTTATACTATGGCAAAGAATTGTTTCATGATGCATTGAAAATCATAACGGATTTGTTGAGAGAATATAAGAAGTTGGACGATAAATCATCGTTGGTAGAAGTTCAATTATTGGAGTCGAAGATTTACCATGCTTTGAGAAATATTCCTAAATCTAGAGCTGCATTGACGAGTGCAAGAACCTCGGCCAACTCAATTTACTGTCCTACATTATTACAAGCAGAATTGGATTGCCAAAGTGGGATTTTGAATGCAGAGGACAAGGATTACAACACATCATACTCTTACTTTTACGAATCGTTTGAGGGATTCAACTCCCAAGAAGACAAGAGGGCCATTGTAGTTTTGAAGTATATGTTGTTGACCAAGATCATGTTGAACTTGGTAGACGATGTCAACAATATCTTGAACCATAAGAATGTCGCCAAATTCCAATCCAAGGATATTGATGCCATGAAGTCGATTGCAACTGCATATTCAAACAGATCTTTGAAAGATTTCGAAAACTCATTATTGACGTATTCTTCAGAATTAAAATCCGACCCTATTATCAAGAACCATTTCAATGCTTTATACGACAACTTATTAGAACAAAACTTGTTGAAAATCATTGAATCTTACAGTTGTGTCGAATTATCTCATATTTCCAAGACTATAGGCTTGAACTTGCAACAGGTGGAAGGCAAGTTATCGCAAATGATTTTAGATAAAGTATTCTACGGTGTGTTGGATCAAGGTAATGGCTGGTTAATAATCTATGATGAACCAAGAAAAGATGCTGCCTACGATGCTTCTTTGGATTTGGTCAAAAACTTATCCAGTGTCGTTGATTTGTTGTATGAAAAAGCTTCCTCTTTGAACTAGAACAAATAAAAGAATTATAAGAATTATAAGAATTATACAAAGTATTATACATATGCTCTATGTAGTGTATCTATATTACCTTAGATATGGTTATTCTTAATAGTACCTAAAGGTAATATTAAGATCGGTACTTTAAGAGAAAACCCCCGAAACTCCTCGTTCTGAGGCTACCACAGATAATTCTCCTGCCTTAACTAAAAACTCATCCAATCTTCCACAACGAGTGAAACATTTTAAAAAGTCATTCTCTGCTTCGTTGGCAACTTCATTTATAACCTTGAATGCTTTTCTAATATATCTCCAGTCTTTGAATCTGGCATTCTGGTAGATCTGTAATAGTTCTATAATCAAGTAAGGAATATATATCGATCTCATTTCCTCGAATAACTGTCCGTCTTCTGAATTATTGGAGGACCAGATCAATTCATTAAACCACTTGAAAATTAAAGAATCCAACGTCTTTGTAGTTTTTTCGATGGAGTTTTCAACCTCGGTAGTATCCCAGAGTCCTGACGTTCTTCCTATACCATTAATTTTGTGACTGGTCAAGAAAGACTTCCATTCATCGATGATGTTTAAAGCTTCGATCAAGTAGGTGTACTCCAAAAGTTCCTGTTTCTGTTCTTCAGAGATGGCTCCTTTGTAGTCATCACTTGAAAGAGATTTTGTGTGGCATTCAGAGTCGTAGTCTCTGATCAATTTCTTGAAACTTTTGTTTACAGCAAATTGTTGTAAGGATGATAATTTTCCACTAAGTAAGAAACGACGTATGATGGTGATAGTGGCAGAAATTGCATCTTCATACATGTTATTTTCATAGAACCACTCAACAGAACGGTAGAGCTTGAAATCTGTGTTATCGATGATGTTGGTATCGTCGTGGACTACTAGACTTGCTTGGGGTTTATAGTGTGATTCTGTTTCCTCCATAACTCTTTCGACGGTTCTTCTCAATACATTTTCCATCTTGCCTTCCTGGCCACCGTTAATCACCACCAAATCGTCCTCGCTTATAGAAAGAGGGTTGGCAATTTTCTTGGACATTTCAATTTGTTTAACACGCTCTGACGAGTCGGTTATTGAGGTCAAAAACAACGAATATGTTTCCCTGGCATCTTTCTCATCAGGAATGAATGATAAGTAAATTGGAATCAATTCTGACAAGCCAAACTCCGACAATTTCGACACATATAACGTGATTATGGTTGTGATATCTTTAGTGTTTATCGACTCAGTTCCGAGAAGTATCAATTGGAAGATGGATAAATGGGTCACGACTCTTGTAAGATACGGTTTCATCAAAGTTTCGGAGTCATCCAATAACGTTCTGATGAGACTATGCAATAAAGAAGAGATTTGATCTATCATGACCCCTCCAGAGATCACCCGTAAAGGATGTTTACTATCTTCTGATACCTTGTTTCCTCCATTCAGAATACTGTTTAAAATATCGTCGATAGACATAAGTTGTGGCTTTGGAGACGAGAGTGACAAAGATTCCAGGATCTTTTCTTCACCAGGCTCGTTGGAAATGATAAACTGTTCGATATGATAACTGTACAATTTCGACAAGTACAACAACAATGTTTCCTCCCAGTCCTCGCTTGATTCTTTTAAATTTAAACTGATATCTCCACCACTTAAATAGGAATAGATGAGTTTTTCGTATGTTAAAAGGTTGGGTTGTTGAGATAACTTGAGAACAGTTTTCTTCCACAATAACTTATGTTTAATACCCGAGGCTTTCGTTTCTGTGACAAATGAATCATCCATAGAACCGACGTGGGAATCAATTATTGGATCAAAGTAGTCCTGCGTAGACCCCACGAGAATCAACGCAAGGGCATAATTCCCGGTAGAGTTTGCAAAATCAATTGCTTCCTGGGTCTTGTTGGCAATCAAGAGCTTGTATATTATGTAGAAGTTTTGTGAATCTACCGAGGCATCGTCTGGATGGATAGATTTCTTGGTTCTCAATGGAGCATCAACGTCCAACTCGTGAATCAAATTTTCATTCACAGAATTGTTGGCCAACACGTTTAAGTCCTTGTTGTTGACAGCTAGTCTTGTACGTTGCCATTTGGCTTGATATTCTTGTTCGGTAAAGTCCAAAGATTTGGTATTAGATTGGATCCAGTTGTTGATCAAAGCCAATTCTCTGATTTTTGGGTTTCTTCGTAAGTAATTTTCTTGCTTAATTGCAAGCGATGAAAACTTGTATTCTTCTACAAGCTCGACGTCGTCTGCTACTCTGAAACTGTATAATATCTCCACTAGGTTCCATAATTTTGTTTCCAAGTCCCAGTTATTGAATTCTTCTTGTAATTCCGGATTCGCTTCGTCATCAGCTAGTTTCTCTCCCACTTCAAGCGCTTGTGATGCGGTTATTCCTTTAAAACGGGCAATAATCACAAAAGGATCCAAATGCTGTTTGTTCAACTGAAACTCGTGAAGAACACTAGCAAATTGTGATTCGACATTTTCGTCTCCTGGAAACCCCGCTATTGAGGTCATTCTATATATGCTTGATTGCAAAGTATTCCTTGTGGGTTAAGGATCTTAGCGATTGGATTCCATCAACTGTGTTTACGATTTTTAAAAAATTGCGACATGAAACGACATTTGGAGCGACCGACATCACACGACATTTGTAGATGACGCTCGGTATTATGCAGGCTATCGCAAGTTGTGACCATCCACCCTTAGTTAATCACATTCGATAACTACAACCAGAATATATTAGAAGTCTTAAGCTAAGTACTTTATTGAACTATGTCCGAGGAACACAAAGAAAACCAGGAATCTGGGAAAAATGGTCCGGAATCAAGTGTTACTTTTGATGAAGACGAGGATAATAATCCATTTGCCCACCAAGGGATTGGAAGTTTGATGAGCCAACAAGACAAAAAGAATCTTGATAACATTAGCGAGGTGGCTCACGACGACGATGAGTCAATCTTACTATACAATGCCAACTCCAAGTCAAATCACATCCAAGGTATGGAAAATGCGGTTCAGATTAACTTTGAAAGTCGAGTTAGTAAGCTTTTGAAACCTAACAGCAACGTCAAGATAGTAATCACCGAAGCTGGAAATTCTAACGAGGGCATGACGAATTCACTGAAGAAATACGTGGTGTATACGATCAAGGTGATCAATGTGGATGATCCCAACGAGGAGATATTGACTAGGCGAAGATACAGTGATTTTGAAAGCTTGAGAGAAGTATTGATGAAGATATTTCCGTTAGTGATTATTCCGCCTATTCCGCCAAAGAATTATTCCAAGTTGAATGTATTGAATGGGTTAGTGGGCCAAGGACAGAATGGCTCCGGCACTGCCATTAACGGGGCTTCTTCGACTTATTCCTATATCAATTCAACCCACTTGAACAAGAACAAACTCATAGATCATAGGAAGCGTTTATTGACCAACTTCCTCAACAATAGTTTGGAGATTCCTCAGATCAGGCTGTTGGAGTTCTTCTCCAAGTTTTTGGATCCCAATGCAAACTGGTCTGATGAAATAGCACTAATATCGAGCCAGCTTCCAAAGTCTATATATTCACTGAACCCGGAAAATGGTTTGAAGACTGACGAAATCTATAACAACTTGCCTAGTCCATCAAACGGCCACACCATGTCGTTTTTGAAAGACAACAAGAAGAAATTTACGAAGAGAACCAACAAATTGCTTAGCAACGAGCCAGCTCCAACAGAAACGAGCCAGCCTGTAGAACCTAACCCCACGAAAGGTTCCCAATATATCATAAACACTTCTAGCATTGATGAAATTAACAAAAAGATTGTTGAGAATTTCATAGGTTTATCTAATGACTATACCGAGTTGGGGACTATATTCAACAGCTTCTCGTTAGTATTAGCAGACTCTGCTCGAGAAGGTAAAGGTAAGACAATGAACGAGGACGAGCCAAAATTGAATATCATTTTTGATAAAATTGGCCAAGTGTTTGATAGATCATACATCACCATAAACTCATTGATTGCAGAAATGGAAACCAAGTTTTCAGAACCATTGGGCGAAGCCGTCCAATATACGACCACTCTTCAATTCATATCAAAATTCCAATCTCGAAAAACCCGTCAACAACAATTAGTCGAATCAGATATCAAGACCAAGAGGAAAGACCTTGAAGAATTACTCAAGGCAGAGGATGAGGCAACTAGATTGGACTCTGCAGTGAATGGACAACTTTCAAAACAAAAAAAGTACAATTTGGAATCTCCAAACGATGCTCTGACTACGACAAAGCCTTCTTCAACTAGCAAATTCAAACTCTTTCCAAGCATGAATTCCTTGAAGAAGATCACGCAATACGTAACTGACATAATAGATCAAAATCCTGAGCAAACAAGGAAACAGAAAATCAGTGTCCTTCAAACAAAGATACAAACGCTAGAAAAATGTCAAAAGATCATTCTTGAAGATATTTCGTATATCACAGACGAAATTGATAAGAACTTCCAACTTTTCCACGCCAAACAGCTCAAATTGATCTATGGAATTTTACTTTCGTACAATGGATATTTGATAGGATGGGCCAGAAAGAATGTTGAGATCTGGGAAGAAGTAAAAGAGGAAATAACAAAATTATAGCCGGTCTTGTTTTGTACGTCCATCTTCAATATTTATGAACATTATTATTTATAATTCTAATTAAGATTAATTAGTGTTGGTTACGTAGAATAGTAGAATTTATGTAGTGGTGGATCAATGATGGAATATTTGAGAAGAACAACCTTGCCGAGGGTGCAAAAGGTATAACGATATTGATTGGTTGAATCTACTTTTGATCGAAAACTTGATCACTCAGTTTATAAGATCACTCTTTATGAACTCAAGTACTCAATAAGTGGTGGTCCCCATTCTCCCGCTCTCTTATAATACGAAATATCCTCTGGTAGACCGTTGATTGCACCAATAAACCTTTCACACACCTCCTTTCCTTCGCTTTTAATCTCATGCATTGGAATCAAATAAGTTCTTATTGTAAATACAACTGCACCTGATTCTGGAAGCTTGGTCAAGACCTGTCTCTCACTTCTGTAGTGGACATCGTTGACAAAATCCAACGAGTTTACGTCAAGAGGAACTTGGATGGCGTCCTTTGGAAGATTATGGCCCTTGTTGGAGTCATCCACATACAACTTGTTGTGGGTTTGTACAGAAAAGTTACTTCTCGTAACAAACTGTCCCGGGGAGATTCTGTTGAAGAACCTGTTCATAGATAATTTCAACTTTTCGTCATATCCTGGGATAGGATGGTGTATGAACGAAAGCGGCATATCGAATCTATCACGGGGATCGAACCCAGCAGCAAATCCAAACACACCTGCTTTGAAGAAATATTCCGTCCCGTCCTTTTCGTGTTCTCTAGAAGGATCTTTAAGAAGAATGAGAAAGTCCTCCTCGATAGTCAGGGCCAAACTCTCCAAATATTCTATTGCTTTATCGTCATCACAGGCAACAGCAGGAATCCTTTCATCGGTGATCAAGTTATGAATCATATCGCCGTCCAATTTAAAGTACATGGGATATTTCTCTCTCATATATGTAACAACCGTATTGTAGAATTCCTTGATGGCTGGGATCGCTTCATCCTTGATAAAAAACGTACTTCTTCGAGTATCCTTAGAAGCAGGATACGCTGGATGTTGACTCCGTATAATTAACTTCTTGTTTTCGATTCTGTGCTTATAGGTGGGCTCGACCAATAACCAATCCTGTATATCCAAGTTTTTGATCCCCATAGTTAACTTGTAGGTAGCATTTTTGAAGGGAAGGGACTTAATAGGATCGACTTCATCCCATTTGAAGTCCTCGTCAACGGGTTTGACATGTTTTGTGTCAGCAGTTTCGTAGAACGACTTCTTTGTTTCAGGCATACCGCTCGCCACAAGTAACAGTTTTGGTCTCAGATACTTGAATAGCGAGTACGAGAGAACCAAACCAAACGTCACCAACCATGGCAATAACTCCTGTCCATCGATCTTACCGATATTCGTTTTAATGTATTGGATTCCTTCCATTATGAAGATGAATAGTGGCAGTCATAATGAATTTCCAAGGACCTATTCATATATCGGCGGACGGGATCGAAATTCCGGAGGTGTTCCCTATTAAGGAAAAATAAGCGCCATAATTAACCTTGGAAATAATGAATTAATCTTCTATGATAGGACCACCAGAAATACACAGTTAATATAAGCGAGAGGCTGATTTGAAACTCTAAGACGATGCCACCTTAAGAAACCACACTAGTTGATTCTGAGTCTTGTGAGTATGTATGGGTATGAAATTATGAGGATGAAGTTATGAGTATATTGAGATTTTAGATATCGTTAATGATTTTCAGTTTTATTGAGTTGACCTAATCCTGTTTCTCAGATGGATATACAAATTCAGGATCATAAATCCGGTGATAGTCTCGAATAGTCCTGAATAATCTCCATTTTCTTGGTTTGAATCATAAATTAATCAATATATCTGTCGATATTTTAGAAGCGGAATTGTGAAATTGCGGAAATAGCGATAACTGTCCGAGTAATGGAAGAAAGGAAATATATGAGTACTAGATCATGATATGTATGGTGATAATGTCCTGTGATGTTAGTTGAGAGATTCATGCTTTGGTGGTAATTGGTCTTAATTGTGTATACAAATAGTACCACGTAGGGAAGAGATACTGGGGTAATAACTTGGGTGATCCAGTAAGAGATCGAGACAATTCTCTAGATTTACTCAGTGAATTAACCAACAATAACTCAACTCGAACTACTCTAGAGAGGATTCACTTATTAGACCACTATCCACCCACCATCTTTAGTCTGTTATATCTCCTTTAACTAACTCAGTTATTACGGCTGCAAAAATATTTGTGTGGATATGGAGTTGGCGCGCACACGACCGAGATGATCATAAAATTTTTGCATCTTCTTGAATCACCATAGCGTTCCCCAACTCTAATTGCCTACTTCTACATATCTATGAACTGCCTCTCATGTCCAGCTCAGTTTCATTAATAGCAAAATACTTGGGTGCTGAGAAACAGGCAGAATTGGCCCTAAACTTATCTACAAAGTTACAAGAGCATCCTGAGAATATTCATGCTTTGAATGATTTGATAGAAGGATTAGATATCAATGACTCTTTGTACTCCAATTTATTTGCATACGTCTCAAATATCATATTTAATGTGGATTTGCATACAGAAGACAACTTCAAAAATGTGTTGAAGACCATCAATAGAGTTCCCCAAGTTCGTACAGACTTGTTGAAAAAGATCATATTTACAATCAACAACTTTATCAATTCCAATATCAACAATTTCATTCCTGAATTTCAAAATTTAGTCAAAGAATCAAAGGATACTGAGTCCGATCCTTTATCCAATCCAGTTTCCAATGTTTTAGTTTTGACACTTTTCAAGTTCTTGGATTTTCTCTTCATGAATTCCGATCCTATTGATGACGACTCCATCGATTCCATATTATTGATGTTTTTGGGTATAAATGACGACAACCTCTCCAATATTGTATCCAAATTATTGCGTTGGAGAATAGGTTGGATTGCGGAGAATACCAAAGACTCTTCAACCGTATGGGACTTGATTTTATCTTTATATCATACCAGCGAAAAGACTCACATGACACATGCTTTCATTTTATGGTTGCGTTATTTAGATACCCAAGACTTTAAAAACAACGCTACTTTCCAGCAAATGGTTCAAGATGAAAAGTACTGGAGAGTCATCCAAGACGGGTTCATAAGCAATTCCCACGATCATAGAAAGTTTTGCTTATCGATTTTACAACTTTCGGTCAAGTCCATTAATACATCATTCACAAACACTTTTATTACATGGGATTGTGCTAAAAACAAACTCTACTTGAAAGAATGGGAGAGATACGTTACCATGTTTGAGATCATGGGTATAGACACATCTTTGCACCAAGCACAAGCTTGTGCTAGCGATATTATCTCGTTGATATCACCACGGTCGTTGATTCCTCCATCTTGGGGGTTCTGTCTTTTATCCACTGGATTTAAAGCATCCATGGATTCAGTAAGAAAATTCACCTTGAACTTATTGTTATCCATTCCCTTTGAACATTTATACTTGATCAAGCATGGATTGTCATTTTTGCAAGATGTTTATTTGCCCTACGCCATGGTTGCTGCACATTTTGCGGTCAGACCCAAGGACGGAGTCCAAAAATGTGAGCATGGAGAAAGACTCACCAAATTCATCACTAACTTACTCATCCACTTGAAAACAGACCAAGAGTATGAGGATGTCACTTTGACGATTTTGAATGTCATGAAAGAGTCGTTTGATCCTGCTAGGATTTATGTTTCCCTTGGAATTGCTCAAGCTTTGAGTGGGAAATATATACTAAAGTTTGGAAATCACGACAAACCATTGCTTAGATTGTTTGAAACTCGTTGTGAAGGAGAATTATTCGAAATCACCTCTCAAACAATTAACCTCAGAATACTATTAAGTTTCAAGTTTGAAGTTGCCCCATTCTTTGAAGTATTGAATAAATTTGTCAAGTTCAATGGTTATAAATTAGTGAAGGAACATTTGCCATTGGTAAAGAAATATCTTGAAGCGAATGGGTTTGGACAAGACCAGATGCTTGAATACCTTTCGGATGAAACTCCAGACGATTATAAGGTGTTTTTGGTTGGCTTGATCGACAATAACGACATTTTGGTTGAAGCCATGTCGTCAAAAAGCATCAAATTCTTAGCTAAAGTGATAGAAACAGGTTTTGAATTACCTCCTTCTTTCAAGGAACCAAGAATATTAGCTTTATACAAAGATGTGTTTTCAAGCACTTCGAATGTGGATATTAATGATCATGAATTGTTTACTATATTATCCAAAGCCAATTTCGTTTCTTGTCCATATTTGATACCTCAAAAGAGCCAAATTGTCGACTTGTGGAGTTCCATCTATGAAAGCATTCAGTCAGATAATTACTACGTGTTGGGAGTCGCTCTTGAGAAGTATAGACTCTTTAATAGTTTTGCACGTTATTGTCAGGTTCCTTTCGATACCTTCAATGAGTTAATGGATTTTCATAATAATATGTTAAAGAATACTGGTGAATTAACCAAAACTGTGAAAGATTTCTACAAGCTTAAAGATCAAATCCATGGAGAATTCTTTGCAACTCTTGAAATATACAGTGAGAAAGGGCTTTTTGAAGAGATCGATGTATCTGACTTATTGAGTCTCATGAATTCGAGTTCTTCCAACTATAGAGCAAACTTCTCTATGGTTAAGTTGTTGAACAATTATGTTAAAGCAAATGAAAATATTTCAAAGCAAGTGATTTCGAAAATCGTTGAATTTTTAACTGATTTGTGGGTCAATTTAGACTCTTCAAGATTGCAATTGAATCAAAAAGAGCTACATATATTAACAATCGATACTTTGTTTGATTTCAAGATTTTAAGCGGCACTAACAATGACTTTTCTGATAAATATTTAGCCTTTTGTTTGTCAGTGATTGAAAACTCCCAGGGAAGAAGAAGTATCTTGCCTTATATGACCAAGAAGATGTCGGAATTTCAGATTTCAAATCCAGAATCTTTCCAAGAACTTGTTTGGGTACCAGAGGTTCTTGTCAGATCTTCAATTATGTACCAGTTAAGAAGTAATGCCTTCAAACTGGAGGGTGTTGTGGGAAAATTGTTTGATCAGAGTCTTGCATTCACTCCAAACTATGATATTTACAACGTTGTTTACGGACCAGAGGAAATAACATCCAAAATCAATCTCTTGGCTATCTTGAACTCTATAAAGTCGAGAGATTTCGCTACCAAAATTTTTTCATATATCGTCGAAAATGACGACCAGTTTGCCTTATTTGAAGAGATTAATACTATAGATGGCTATGAAGAATGGATCAGAATCCAATTGTTCTCGGTAATTGTTTCCATCATTGACAAAATTGAGATTGGGACCTATTTGTCAGGATTTATCGAACTCTTCAAATCTGAGACAAGTCCATTGGCCAGGGTATACATTGAGTGGATTGTTGCATTTGGCTTACTTAATGATGAAGCTCAGACAAATATTCTCTTTGAGCAGTTGTTGAATAATATTGCTGCGATAAAACCATCGATCATTACCTCGTTTGAACGGAGTTTATTCTTGATGATTCAACAACTTTCTTCAACCCAAGAAGTGGAATTGTTGACCAAATTTATTACCGTGATTATTCCAGGAGCTACATCCAATAAGGCATTAGTCAGACACTTTTCTACATCATTAATTGTGTCTGCTTATGAGGAAGTAGTTGAAAAGAAGTTGAAGATTGAAAAGGAATTGTTTGAATTAATTCAAAATATGCACCAAGTGGCCGTCCAATCAGAAGCATATGGTCAACATAGAAACGGAGATGCTTTGATATGGAACATCAAGAACGATTTGACGTTGGTGAGTGTTTCCGGTGGACTTTTATTAAGAGTCAGCGACAGAGAAGATATTGACTTTGTTCTTCGTGACGATTTCTTGAAGCATTTGAGCGATGCACAGGTGGAAACCTTGAACCATCCAATTGGAGAAGATTTCAGAGAATTATGGATAAAGGAAAGGAGACAATATACCAAGCAAGTTATCAACACCGAACCAAAAACTCAGTCTCCACTCCAAACCAAGAGTGGAGCCTGGAATACAATCATGGATGTGGACCAGAAATCTCGTGGAAGTGACGTTGTTCGTAGTGACTTGATCGTGGTATCGTCGTTGGTCGATAAGCCTCCCAACTTAGGAGGTATATGTAGATTGTGTGATGTTTTGGGAGCTGGTCTTTTGACATTGAACGATATTAACGTCAAAAACCATGCCCAGTTCAAAACTGTCGCCGTCACCGCAGACAGCTGGATGCCAATGGTCGAAGTCAAGGCCGATGCTATAAAGACATATTTAAAGGAGAAAAAGATACAGGGCTACACATTAATTGGTTTGGAACAAACAGATAAATCTGTTGAGTTGAATAGTGAGTTAAAGTTTCCCAAAAAATCGCTTATATTGATTGGTAGAGAAAAGGAAGGTGTTCCAGGAGATTTGTTGGCGGAGCTTGATTTCTGTGTTGAGATAAAGCAAGTGGGAGTTATTAGATCGATGAATATTCAAACTGCTACTGCGATTATTGTCCATGCATACTCGACGCAACATTGTTAGTGAATGAGTAATGGGTGAATAAGCGTAGTGAATGAACGAATGAACGGTACAACAATCAAACTGAGTAATTGGCGTAGCGAATGAACGGTGCAACTATCAGAAACCGTAGAGCTTGTATTGATGAATAGTTAGAATACTATACAGCTTGTACTTATAAACAATCAGACGTCACTGTAGAACTCGTGATGATGGATAATCAGACAATTATCTCGTTCTAATGATAGACATTACTTTAAAACTCGTGATTATGATATTACTTTAAAACTCGTGATGATGATATTAGACAATACCGTAAAACTCATCTAATATCTTTAGCTGATCAGCAACAGTATAATTAACTCGTCATAGCATTTTTTAACTAAAAAATGGCACCATCCAATTCATCATCTTGTTCTACTAAAGTATCCAATGCTTTAACAATCATTGGACAATACTTATTGCACAATTCCATGCACTTCAATATATGTCTCGAGTTCAAACCCTTAAAGTTGGTGTTGTTTGAATTGACAGCAAGATGCTTATTTGAAATTGGCGATATGACCTTGTTGTTTGCAAAACCAACAATGATTCCGTTCTCCAAGACCTGTTCCTCTTCTTGAGAAGGATCGAAAATCAAACTCGAGCCAGCGACTCCTAAGGTAATGAATATAGGAGGGTGGAAATCGTCCTCTTTGATGAATCTCGACGTGTCCCAGTCGTCAGAAAATGTGGGTTGCTGGGCGATTTCACGGTCGTCGACTTCACTAACAAGTAACGGAAGCCTTGTGGTCTTCAACGCCAAATAACTCGTGAAAGATAATAATGTTAAGGGGTATGTGGTGTGACTTATTATAATACAGTCTAAGAAGAGCTTGAATGCATATCTTGCGGTTAATTTCAACAAATGTTGGGGGAAGTTCTGTAAAAGCAAATTCTTGAGTTCGTACTTCAAGTTCACCACGTAGTTGGAGTCGTCCCGGAACCCGTCCACGTCTATATCACATTCTATGAGGTTTGATTCTTTTTCCAACAACACGACTTTGGCCTTGACACTCACTATACATTCGCTTCCGTCCATCAATCTGATTCTGGACGAACCATTGGATCCAGGAAGAAATGACGTTTTGGCCTCGAGCGGTCTGAACTGGTGGGGAGATCGAGAATCCGGACGGATGGGAGGTTGTTGTGTTAATGAGTCGTAGAGGTACGATCGTTCAGCTGGTGATAATATCATTGGTAGAAGGGAATCGATGGAGGTGGCTGTTGAGTAGTTTATGGAGTTGAGTCTGGGTTGACTGCGATGGATTCTAAATTTTCAGATGTTTATATGCAGGGAGTGGTTGCAAAATATATCAAGTATCAAGAAACTGAGCGAAGTTGCTTGTATTGGCAAATTATATGTAGCCTATAATTCACCTCTCATTATAAGTATGTGTTAAAGAGGAGTGGTCAATGCGAGTCTACGCTCCTTAGTGACTTCTACTTAAAGAATTGTTTATGATGCTTGAATTTTGATGGTGAATACATGAAAATGCTTATGAAGAAACGGTGTGTAATAGAACAATAGGGTTGATCAGTATCAGCTTAGTATAAGAGAAGAAATAATGGGAAACACTGAGCGTAACGAAGTATGTCAATATTTAATAAGTAAAGTTAGTGAAAAAACGGAGATTGCTCAGAGATCAGATAGAGATTAGTTATAAAAGAATCATATTATTAGCAGTTTAGCATAAGGGAACGATATCACTAGCAACTCAGCATGAGTGAACAATACTAGAAGCTTAACTTAAGTCCAAGATAAGACATATATATTAGTAGTAGCCTATTATAAGATATTATGACCAGAGTGGCCCCGGCTTGATAGAATCAGAACCTTCGAATCTGTGATATCGAAAAGTACTAGGAGGATAAGAAACATAACAAGAAACCTGTACTAGTGAACTTTTTATAGGAGCATTGTAACAAATAACTTCTAATAGAAATATAGTTGGAACATCTTCTACTAATTATCTTCTACCAATTATCTTCTCCTACCTCAAGAACTCATCTCTATATGTGCACGTGACAGGGCCACAACTTTTAACTATGGAGCAAGCCAGTTTCAGATCTATGCTAAAGACTTCCAGTTTAAGAGACCAATGCTGGTAGAATACTCTGGTAGCATATTCTATCATCATAATCTGGTACCTCAAATCGGTCTTACTCTGTTTATTCAAGATTTGTATGATACTTAAACTCTTGCTATACTAATTATTTCTGTCTATATGCAGTCCGTTCACTCCGATGGTTTTCATCAACAAACTCAAATAACTAGCAACAACTTTAGCCAAAATGTCCAGTCTATTCGGACAGAATATTGTAAACAACAATAATGTACAACAACCTGGAATAAACGTGGACAGTCAACAGCCAGTATGGTTTCAAAATCAAAAACGAAGAACCATTCCCAACCATTTGGTACCCAAGAAGAAAACCGGGTTTCAAATCACAACATCCAGTGGAAGGGGCAAGAATAACGAATCTATAGGCGTTCTGGGACCCGGCGGTTCGGGATCTACATACTTGACCTCCAATGACTCTAATTCCTCGGCCCTCGCTTCAAAAGACCAGTTTAGCCTCGTCTCCTTTGGGAACCAACAAAGAAAGAGCTTAAGTCTTTTGGACAAAAATGGCAGCGTTACATTGTTTGACAACGAATTAACCAAGTACGACGAGACCATCAACGAAACCTTACATGAAGAACCATATATCCACGCAAATGGAGACGATTTGCCTCCAACGAGGTCGATTTACGATTTGAACGATGAGATCTTGGCTTCGCTCAACAAGCCTGTCCAACACATAGACTCGTTTATTAATAAGGACCCTAAAAATTTTAACAATGTATTCAACAAGGCAGACGGTGTTGCTGATAAAGAAGCTGCAGTAACTCAGGAAAAACGCAAATCCATAAACCCTTTGGTCAACAACGAAGCAGCCATCTTGGTGTTTGGATATCCTGAATCCATTTCCAACCAAATCATCCAACACTTTAAGGAATTCGGTGATATTCTAGAGAATTTTGAAGTCAACCAAAAGAAAAACTCGTTGTTGAATATCAGCCACCAGCAACAAAGCAAACTTGTACCTATTTTCAGCGGCAAGAGCTGGGTAAAGATCACATTCGACAATCCTGCATCTGCTGCCGATGCTCTTCAGGAAAATGGTGCAGTTTTCAACGGAGTATTGTTGGGAGTTATTCCTTACAACAAGAATTCCATAGAAAAGCTTCAAAAACGTAAATTGACAGACTCTGAAGATATCGGAGGACGCAACAATAACTTTTCTTTCTTAGGGACCACCACACCTGAAGACTCCACCGGTACTCCGAATGCTGCTCCTACTGCCCCTGCCAACCCATCGTCGTACACTACTCGATTGGATATCAAAGATGGCTCGCAGTTCTTCTTGAAAACTGACGGAGACCAATCCAAGATCAACGGCCAACAAAATCCAAACGAAGAAAAGTTGGGCTTCTTCGGCAAGGTATCTAAATACGTGTTTGGATTCCATGAGTTGTGATATGTACTATAGAATGTTTAAAGTCGTATACGATAATAAATAAGAAATACTGAGCGAAGCGAAGTAATTGTGAATTAGTAGAGTTTGGAATATTCAATACTCAATACTGAGCGAAGCAAAGTATTAATATTGGTGAGACGAGTGATATTAGTGAAATTTAGGAGATTTAGTGATATTGGTGAGTATTTCGTGATATCAGTGAACTTTAGAAGATTTAGGAGATTCATTCATGTTGGTGAGTATTTCGTGAGGAAGCAATTAACCAAAAAGTGCAAACTTTGGAGATCGAATGTATTTGGCTAATCCATCTTTCTTAAGGCGTATATTTTGATCAACAAACTGAATAAAATTGTTCTTTTCCTGGGTTGTTTTATGCCGATTGGAAATAATTAAATTATAAAATAATATACATATATCAGAAAACTCAGACTAGATCTACTCCGAGATCTAGTACTGTTGCGAGATCTAGTGACGGTTATTATAAAATGAGACAGGTATTATGAAATTTAGAGACAGTTACAATAAAATCTAGAGACAGTTATAATAAAATCTAGCGACAGTTATTATAAAATCTAGTTATTAAAAATCTACCTCACAAGTCCTCGCTTCGCTCGTACTTGTTCGCTAGTTTGCTCGCTAGTTTGCTCCTAAATGTGTCTTCCCAGTCTTGGAGATGGTGGAGGATTTCTACCTGGAGACGGAGACCTTATTGTATATAATGGGTTCATTGTTGGAGATGGAGATCTTAATGTAGTGTTTTGATTGTTGCGTAGATTCGTGGATGGTGTTACTGCTAGAGGGTTGTAGATGGACGACGGTCTTGCAAAGGAGCCCTCGTATCCGCCTCTCATTGGTGATGATGGCGATCTATCGGCTTCTCTACTTGGACTGGTATTCCGATGTGTTGGTGAACGATCACTATGGAGTGACTCGTCGATTCCTCTGGTGGGGCTTGTATTCCTGTAAGTTGGAGAACGTTCACTATGGAGAGAAGGCGACTTGCCCAAGTAATGCAGACTGTTTGCAGATCGGTTGGCCTGTGGATCGGGTCCCCTTCTCATTGGCGACCTGCTCGGACTTCTTACTGGACTAGGTGATCTTTGTGAGAACGATCTGTCACTATGAAGGGACGGGGATCTTCCTAAAAACTTGCTAGGACTGGGAGATCGTGATATCATGGAGGATGGACGGCGTGGATAATTAGAGGGGGTGGTTGAGAAGCTTGGAGTTCTGTTTCTAAGGATAGGCGATCCATATAACTCGTTGTGGTTGGAAGTAGATCCTCGGTTAGGGTTTTTCTGTTTATATGGAGTAGACGAGGTATACCAACTTCGATCCGTGTCGTCTTCATTCAATACACGTCGTCCATATTGGTCTACTTCATGTTTGACCTTGCCAGTCAATTGAGAAAGTTTCTGGTTAAGAATCTGGTTTCTTACCATCAAATCCTCGTTATCTGATTGGATACGGTCGAGGTAATGATCATTATCAAAATACTGTTGATAAGTGTTATTCTCGTGGTCGGAATCGGCGTATTGAGTTTGCTGGCCGTATTCATGAACTGCATCACCCTTCAAGTCATGAGTGACGAATAATTTGGTCTTATTGAACGCATATGGCGCCATATCGGTCAAGACTACAGAGTCGTAAGGACCCTGGGTGGAGTCAATTAAAACGTCCTTCTTCAAGATGGTTGTTTTGGGTTTGACAAACTTGTTGTTGTATTCTGTAAACATTTCTTGGTAGAGGATCTGCTTATCGTTGATCAAGGTGTAGAATTTTCCAACCAATACAAAGAAGGTCAACGACACCAAAGCACAGATTAGAATGATAAACAATAACGACGTCGAGGTTGACGTCAAATTATGGATCAATAGTAAATTAATCGGATTCAACCATACCATAACGTACATTGAGAATTTTGACGGATCCCAAACGTTCAACTGCCAGATTTCAGTATCCAACTTCTCTTCAAAGCTAGCATCGGTTTCGTCTGCATCGTTTCCAACAAAAAACAGTCCAATATAGATCAATACCGTTTCATAGAATGGGATTGGCTCTATTGACGATCTTACGACAGACGACGAGTTGGGCTTGTTCCTACAATACAACAACCCATAGTTTCTAGTCAGCGAAAATACCAAGTATGTGTTGAGCAAACAAACCACCATCACCAACGAAACAATTGAGTTTAGCAACCATAAGATACTTGTGGTGATAGGAACTTCGTCGGTATAAGAAGTTCTCTCCACTTTTCTTGCTAGAGAAGATTTCAAGCGTTCGTACTGATAATAATCCGAAGAAAACAACATATTCGATGACTTGGAATTGATAGACTCGTAGTAATTCGTCACCACCTTGATCACTAACGAAATTACTGTCAACAGAGCTCCCAAGGGTAGCGCCAAAGTCATGGTATACTCATCCCAGTCAATAGATAAACGGATCTCGTTAATATAGAGCAAAAAGTCGAACGGATACGACTTCACTTTGGAGAGGAGCGACTGTTTCCTTACTATCCTCCGTGACATTTGGTTGGTGTTGTTGATGGTGTGGAGATGAGATTCGTATTTGTTTATGATTTTAGTCGTGCATATGACGCGTCAATTTATAGATTAATATCAACAGTACAATTTATGAAAGTTGAGGAACAATTTAAAGGTCACTGTGTAAAGGAACAATTTAGAGATTTAGAGATAACGGCTTATAGAACTTATTGTTATATCCTAGAAATTCAGTAGTCAAGTATCTCTTTTTAGTGGTAAATGAATTAAATCTAAAGCAAATCTAGAGCAAACAGTCCAATGGTAGACGATACGATATCAATAATGAAACAGAATAATGAACGGCTACGTCAGAAATTGGGTAGACTAGTACAAGAGGACGAATACGATTTATCAGACTATAATATTATTCAACTGGCAACCCAAGCAAAAGAAGTGAATGGGGGTCGATGGAGACATTTCAATGATCTTCGAGATAATGTGGAGGAGATTAGGAAAACACAATACGAACTACCAAGTAAGGATAATCGAGCACCAAGGGAACCTGAAAGAGTTTCTGAGAGAATATCAGAGAGAATATCAGAGAAAGTTCCTATTAAACAGGAGAAAGACGAACACATTGCATCTTCTAAAACAAGTCCACCATCTCCACCTAACATGCTAAACAACAAGTTATTGGAAAAAGATAATCTCATTGCGTCTCTACAACAACGACTACATGACCAAGAGTTGAAAAGAAAAGACTTGATCGGCGAGTTTCAACAAAAAGAAGCAGCGATGATAGAACAAGCCCTGAAGAATGAAAGAAGATTGAAACAACTAATAGACGAAACGAATATGCGCCAGACCCGCGAAATGGACGCCAAACTACAACTGCATATCCATGACTTAGAAACACGACTCGAACACAATACCCAGCGAGAAATCGACTTGAAAATGACCATCAAGTCGCTCTCTCTCAAGCTCTTGGTATACAAAAAAGATATGAACCGACTTCATCAAAGAAACAACCAACTTAGGGATGTCAATTCATATCTTACTAGTTTGCAACCGAATAATGACGACACGAACATACTCTTGAGACGTGATGACACCAACCACCTCTTGGGAATCGACGATTCTTCCACCGAATACTTGATCAATGGAGGACGAATGGAGACCCCGAGCCCCAAGAGTTTACGTACATATGCACTAGCGGCAATGTTTATAACTCGGGTCAAGAATCAAGTAGAGCGTCAGTACCGAGTTGATCGAAAGATTGATGAAATGTATAGTCAAAGTAGTAGTAGTCGTTAATAGGGAGATAGCTCAATTTGCATAACACGATAAGAAGATTTATAGGGAGCACGTTTAAAGTAGGGAGCTCGTTAAAAATAGAGCCAGTGGAGTCTTTAATCAAGACCAGGCTCGAGTTTTTTGGTCTAAACCAGTGGAATCTTTAATGTGACTTTTTAATCTAGAGAAGGCTGGCTCAATCGCTCGAGTTTCTATAATGATATTCTTAGAACATGTTGATGTCACTAACCAATGTCACTAACCTAGCAGACGAGAAATGTGCCATGATCACGTCAATCCTCTGAGCAATATATTTCCAGTTCCAAGCTCAAACGCTTTTGTTTGTTAGAGGTGCCTGGGCATCATTGCCGCAATCCCAACCGAGCTATAGAGATTTTTCAGGCACAACACACAAAAAGAAAAGCTTCTAGAAGACGAGCATCAGAAGATTTATTTATACGGTCTTATTTATTCGCTCTATTTATACGGTCGCTCCCGTCGTCATAGATATTATAGGAGGCTGTTGTCATTATTATGCTCTCTATTTATATCTCATCCGCGTCAATTCTCATAAACCTGACTCTCTACGCCTTCCTCTTTAAATAGCTTGGTGAGTGGTCACGAGACCTCGCTTTTCATAGCGTGACGTCAGTGACGAATCTAGACGCAAGCGATGAATCTAGGCGTCGCTCTCCAGACTATTAAAACCAATAAATCCGCCCTTATGCATAGTAATGAATTTACACCTTTCGCTTGCAATAATCGATTTTCAAGTCAGATGATTGGAAATAAAAGATTAAACGATGTTGATTGTTATTCTGGAGACTCAGCCATATCAGATATGTCAGGAGAGTCGGGGCAATCCGAGGTCAATAAAACAAAAATAGCCAAATCTGTAGCAGGAGCGTCAGGGGGTTCCAATGGCCTTACTGAAACAATTCTAGCCCCTCCCCAAGTACGTCTCCACGACTCATTGATGTCCCCTACTAGTCAATACTATAAAAAGACCGAATACAGATTACCATCCACCATCAACAAGATTGGCCAACATCTCAAAATCAATGATTTTGATATAATTATCGACATTAGACCTTACAACAACTATTCAAACTCTCATATTAAAAACTCAATCAACATATGTATCCCGTCCACGTTGTTGAAGAGAAAATCGCTTGATTTATTCAATATCCTCAACCTCGTCAAGGTCCCCAACCACTATAAAACCATGTTGCTAGAACGACTCGAACAAAAGGACAATATCCGGAAAATGAATATCTTGTTCTATGACAATTCTTCAGAAGAATCAAGTATATCACTCAATTTATATCAAACTGTGATGAAATTTAATCAATTCCAAGGATTGAACCTTAACTATCTTGAAGGAGGCTTCCAAAGGTATCTAGAAGTAAATGCAAGAGAAAAGGAGTATCACTCAGATCGAAGTCTATCTATTTCGTCTTCTCCCACCGTATCTACCTCATTTTCAGACAAATCATCCAGTGATTTCATTGAAGATTTTATTGAATATCCAAAATCACCAACTTCACCTAAAACCGATAAATGCTTTTCTGGCTTTAAACTTCCCTCGTCTACCAACTATAAGACCAAGTTCATAAACTCAATCAAAAAGAACTCGATATTTGATAATGATTCCGAGGCTTTAACACCTTCATACAAACTCAACCAATACAATTATAAATTCAAATTCCCCGATATAAAGATCAAGGAACTGCCAGCCTGGTTAGGGTTTCTTAGCGAACCAAACGATATAATCATAAAGACCATGCTCAAGAATTTTAATAAAATTGAAAAGCTTGAAAAGTTACGTTTGGATAGTTTGGTTTCCAATAGAGAGAATGGAGAACATAAGCTAGACAAAGCACATCCTCATGGACACCCTAATGACCCACTAAACAAGCAATCCTTAATACCCCATCAAAACTTATGTTCTCCAAGCGGATTGTGTCCTTCGTGTGATAGCATTAACTATAAAATTCCAAAGGGGATTGAATATGGTTTCAAAAACAGATATAATAACATCTGGCCCTACGAGCATTCCAGAGTCAAGCTTGAGAATCCAGACGACGATTACTTCAATGCTAACTTCATAGACTGCAAACAAATCATATCTACCAATTTTTCATACATTGCAACACAGAACCCGTTGAAAGACACCATAAACGACTTCTGGCAGATCATCAAGAAGGAAAATATCAAAATCATCGTTAGTTTGGACAACTCGCCATTAAACTATTTGAAGAGTACTAAAAACGTCAGTTCGATAGAAACCTTATCATCAACAGCATCCACCGTTATTCGAAAGATTAATAACGACACTTACCATTTTGAATTCAAAACTTGGCCTGACTTTGGCGTCCCTCAAGATTTCGATACCATTCTCAACTTGATCGAGTTCAAAAACAATATTTTCTACCATACTATCAAGAACTTAGATTATAACAAGATTCTAGTACATTGTTCTGCTGGCTGTGGAAGAACCGGTGTGTTTATAACCATCGACAGTTTGATTGACCATTTCAAAACCAAGCGTCAACACTTTTTATCTTCTAAAAGAGATTTGATTTATAAACTAGTTCTGCATCAACGTACTCAGCGGATCTCGATGGTCCAGAACTTGGACCAGTATATAGTATGCTATGAAATCTTGCTACATTACTTGGGAAAAGTCGAGTCGAAACTGCTGTTTGACGTGAAGTATCATAAGGTGCCCGAGATAGCTGAGATCAAAACCGCTGAGATCAAAACCGCAGACATCAACATTGGTAACGACCGGATCACCAACGACGATTACTTTGCGGGTTTTCAAAAAAGCGGCTTCGAGGTGAAATCAAGTTGAGAGAGAAAGGATTTATCAAGACAGGATTGGATCAAAGGTTTCAAATACGAGTAGATTACGAATTATACGCCACGAATTATGTTAGACATGAATTGTAGATAGGCCACTAGAAAACTAGACCCCACTAGACCCCACTAGACCCCACTAGACCCCACTAGACCTCACTAGACCCACTAACTAAACTCTCAAAGATCTAACGATTGGAAATGGACTTTGCAGGCATGGACGATTTCAGAGGGTATACCAAAAACAGGATTCACTGGAGTGGTGTATATTTCGTCTGTCCTCGGGGTCGAGTGTAAATTGTACGCTAATGGAGATGCAACTTTACCGACAGATACTTTATACTCACAAACGCTCAAGCCACAGAGAGTATAGTTTGTATGGTAAAAATCAACGGACTTTCCTGGTTTGTCCCTAAACCCACCCGATTCCGCCTGGGAACATCGCAAAATATAGTTACGTAAACCCTCATGATCAAATATATCGTCGTCCACTATACTTTCAAGCAAACTATACATAGCTCCAACCCAGAAACTATAGCATGCGTCGACTAGCTTATTGGTACGGCCACTGAGTCCTCCCTCGAGCTGGAATTGTCTCATTGCGGCCCATCTGGTCAAGGAATCGAGATTCAAGCCACAATTCTTGATTTCTTCAACAGTATCGAATAATATGAAATAACTGGCAAACGCACAGTATGAGTAGCCTCCGTGAGCCTCGGTGCCTGCACTTCCACCAAATCCACCCTCATAAGTTTGCGTCTTGTTGAGCCAAGCCAACGTGCCTTCTGTCAATTCTGGCGACACGACATTTAGTAACGAAGCAATCACAAGCACACAATAAGTAGACCTGGCATCGCTTTCTCCATGCTCGTGCATTCTAAACGATCCGTCGGCCAACTTCAATGACATCAACCAGCAATAAAGGGACGGTCTGATCCTCTCAAGAAGGTCGTAATTGCGTGAAGAAACTAACGTCAACACCGCAGCATACGTAGCAGCCACATGTCCCAACTGGTTGGTTCCGCCTGCGATCCCTCCTTGTCCGTCATCAATAATACACGACTCGATCTTGTCGTTGAGTAATTTCACCATATTAATGTCCATGAAAGTGTTCTCCACGTCGTCTTTTTTGATCAAATGAAACGAATTGTAGAGCCAGTACGTCATCCATGGATGGTTGGCGTCAAGAACATCGAAATAGCTCGGTAATTGTCTGTTCAAGCTGTTGAGAATGTATGCGATATGCTTTTTGTAAAGGAACTTTGGTAGAGGGTTCGCTTTGTATGCTTCTAAGATGGAGATTTCGGTCTCGTCTTGGGATACAGTCGTCGCAGACTCATAATCATCGGTAATTACTGATATTGAAGGAATAAAACTGCCCTTCATCCCCTTGATAAGATTCATTTTCTGTTCCATTGGCTCGGTAAGTATATCTTCGTATTCGTCGTCTAGAGAAGCATCAGCAAGGTTCGCTTTTCCAAGTAGGTTGAGCATATATGAAACTTTTCCAACATCCTTTTCTGTCATTCTTATAGTGTTTAGTGGTGTGTGGGTCTTTCTGAAAAGGGCTCTTACAATGTATATACGGGTTTTTGGACCTGCATGTAAGAAAGTCTGGAGAGGGCCAATAGTAGTGGAAACTAATATTGAAAATTTGTATACTATAGATGATCTAAGTACTAAACAAAGGTCATTAAATTAGTCACTATGCTGTTTTCCAGAGAATGAGATATTTTTACTATATATAGTTGGTAGTTTGGAGGAGATTGGTCATACCTCTTCATCGCTAAACTGGCTAACTCCCTTGCGGTATGGATCTTTTTCTACGCTGGGGACAAAAAATATGCAGCTTGTGTGGATCGAACACACGACCTTCAGATTAACTGTGACCGAATCTCTTCAGTCTGACGCTCTCCCAACTGAGCTAAAGCTGCAACAGAACCCAC
>Ga0065704_10070247_pt1 | contig 48664 bp, 45 predicted proteins | sample SwiRhicommuniRL2_FD_59091 | JGI IMG/M metagenome (GOLD analysis project Ga0065704, IMG submission 59091) | Switchgrass rhizosphere bacterial communities from Rose Lake, Michigan, USA - RL2 v2 (version 2) | ecosystem: Host-associated > Plants > Roots > Rhizosphere > Soil | place: East Lansing, MI | reverse complement strand
CCGCCGAACCGTTGCGCCGCCCGCATCCGCTGAAGGCGGCGCGGCTCGGCATCGGCCGGACGTTCCAGAACAATGCGTTGTTCAAGAAAATGAGCGTGGTGGACAACCTGCTTACCGGCCTGTCTCGCTTCCAGCGCACGTTTTTTCTCGAACAGGCCCTCGGCCTGCCGCGTGCCCGGCGCGAGGCGCGGGCGTTCGCCGAGCGTGCCGAGCGGGTACTGGAATTCCTTGAATTGCAGGCCTGGCGCGACGTCGCCGTGGGCAGCCTGGCCTACGGCCTGCAGAAACGCGTGGAGCTGGGCCGGGCACTGATCGCGCAGCCAACCCTGCTGTTGCTCGACGAGCCGATGGCCGGCATGAATGCCGAGGAGAAACAGGACATGAGCCGCTTCATCGCCGACATCAATCGCGATCTTGGCACCACGGTGATTCTCATCGAGCACGACATCCAGGTGGTCATGGGCTTGTCCAGCCATGTCGTGGTGCTGGACTACGGACGCAAGGTCGGCGACGGCTCGCCGGCCGAAGTCCAGGCCAATCCCGAGGTGATCGCCGCTTATCTGGGGGCGCCTCACCCATGAACTTTTTTCTGGAAACCCTGATCGGCGGGTTGCTGGCCGGCACCCTGTATTCGCTGGTGGCCATCGGTTTCGTTCTGATCTACAAGGCCAGTGGCGTGTTCAATTTCGCCCAGGGCGCCATGCTGTTGTTCGCCGCGCTGACCTTCGTCAGCTTGCGCGAGCAGGGCCTGTCCTTTGCCCTGGCGTTGGTCCTGACGGTGTTGGTGATGATCGTCGGCGCATTGTTGATCGAGCGCCTGGTGCTGCGGCCGTTGGTCAACCGTTCGCAGATTACCCTGTTCATGGCCACCCTCGGCCTGTCGTTCATCATCGAAGGCCTCGCCCAAGGGCTGATGGGCGCCCAGGTGCGCGCGCTGGACCTGGGCATCGAGGACGTTCCGCTGTTCGTCGGCGAGATCATGATCAGTCAGTTCGACCTGATCGCCGCCGGAGTGTCGGTGCTGACGGTGGCGGTGCTGGCCTTGCTGTTCAACAAGACCCGCGTCGGTGTCGCCCTGCGTGCCGTGGCCGACGATACCCGTGCGGCGCTGTCGCTGGGCATCAACCTCAACCGCATCTGGCAGATTGTCTGGGCCGTGGCCGGCGTGGTCGGGCTGGTCGCCGGGCTGCTCTGGGGCGCGCGCCAGGGCGTGCAGTTTTCGCTCTCGCTGGTGGTGCTCAAGGCACTGCCGGTGCTGATCATTGGTGGCTTCACTTCGATCGGCGGGGCCATCGTCGGCGGGCTGATCGTCGGCGCCGCCGAGAACCTTGCCGAGGCCTACATCGGGCCGCTGATCGGCGGAGGCATCACGCCCTGGTTCGCCTATTTCCTCGCCTTGATCTTCCTCTACATCCGTCCGTCCGGCCTGTTCGGCGACCGGATCATTGAACGGGTATGACGCCATGACCGCTACTGTTCCGCGCCTCACTGCCAGCTTCGACGAGGCGCCCCTGACCCTGGTGCGTCGGAACTGGCGGCCGGGCCTGCTGCTATTGCTGCTGGTGGCCTTTGTCGGCCTGCCGTGGCTGGGTAACGACTATTGGCTCAATGCGATCCTGATTCCTTTCCTGGTGTTGTCGCTGGCCGGCCTGGGGCTGAACCTGCTGACTGGCTACACCGGCCAGACGTCGGTTGGCGCCGCCGGCTTCATGGCGGTGGGTGCGTTCGCCACCTACGGCCTGCTGTTGCGCGTGCCTGGCCTGCCGTTGCCGCTGGCGCTGCTTGGCGGCGGGGTGATCGCCGGGTTGGTCGGGCTGCTGTTCGGTATCCCCAGTTCGCGGATCAAGGGCTTCTACCTGATGGTCACCACGCTGGCCGCGCAGTTCTTCCTGGAATGGGTGTTCGCCAAGTTTCCCTGGTTCTACAACTACGCCTCGTCCGGCACCATCAGCGCGCCACGCCTGGAGTTGTTCGGGCATAACCTGGCCACCCCGGTCGGCCGCTACCTGTTGACCCTCAGTTGCGTGGTGCTGCTGACCTGGGTGGCGATCAACCTGGTGCGCAGCCAGGTCGGCCGCAACTGGATGGCGATCCGTGACATGGACACCGCTGCTTCGGTGATTGGGATTGCGGTCGAGCGCGACAAGCGCATGGCCTTCGCCGTCAGTTCGTTTTACCTGGGTATCGCCGGGGCGCTCTGGGCGTTCGCCTACCTGGGGACGGCCAGTGCTGGCAGCTTCGACATCAACCGCTCGTTCCAGATTCTGTTCATCATCATTATCGGTGGCATGGGCAGCATTGCCGGCGCCTTCATCGGCGCGGCCTTCATCAGCCTTGTGCCGATCCTGCTCAGCCATGCCGGGCAATGGCTGTTCAACGGCAACGTCGACGCCGGGCAACTGCAGAACCTGCAGAAGGTGCTCTTCGGCGGTTTGATCATCTGGTTCCTGATCAAGGAACCGGAAGGACTGGCACGCCTGCTCGGCGATCTGCGCGAACGCATCAGGGTCTGGCCGCTGCGGTTCTGAGCGCCGACCCACGCCCCAACAGACCTTGACCCGACCAAGGGAAAGGAGGTTTCCAACACTGCACAAGAAGTACAAACCATGCGTAGAACCTTGCCTCGCCTCCTGTTCGCCGGTCTCTTCGTGGCTGGCGTCCAGGCCCTGCTGCCGACCGTCACCCAGGCCGCCAGCAACCAGCAATTCATCCCCATGGCCACTTACCGGGTCGGCGCCTATGCCTCAAGCGGTATCCCGTGGTGGGCGGGGGAAATCGACTATTTCCGTTACATCAACGAGGTCGAAGGTGGCATCAACGGCGTCAAGCTGGTCTGGCAGGAGTGCGAGACCGAGTGGAACGTCGATCGTATCGTCGAGTGCTATGAGCGCTACAAGGGTGGGCTGGACGGTGCGCCGACAGCGTTCTTCTTCACCCACAGCACGCCGGGTTCCTATGCGCTGATGGAGAAGGGCGCGGCCGACCGGATCCCGCTGATCGACGGGGCTGGCGGGCGTACCGAATCCACCGACGGCAGCGTGTTTCCCTATGCCTTCCCGCTGCTGCTCAATTACTACGGCCAGGCCTCGGTGGGCATCAACTACATCGCCGAGCGCGAGGGCGGTTTCGACAAGCTCAAGGGCAAGAAGATCGTCACCGTCTACCACGACTCCGCCTATGGTCGTGAAACCCAGGCGCCGATGACCTTGCTGGCGCAGAAGTACGATTTCGAGAGCATCCAGATCCCAGTGGCCGATCCAGGCAACGAACAGTCCGCGCAATGGCGCCAGGTGCGGCAGATCAAGCCGGACTGGGTGTTCCTGCGGACCTGGGGCGTGTCCACTCCAGTGGGGATCAAGACAGCTGCGCGGTTCGGCATCCCGGTCGATCACATCATTGGTGATGTCTGGGCCGGCTCCGAGGCCGATGTGATCCCGGCTGGCCCTGCCGCCAAGGGCTACCAGGCGCTTGCGCCGTTCCCGGGCGGCGACGGTTTCGAGATCCACAAGCGCTTGCGTCAGTCGATCCTCGACTCCGGCAAGAGCGACCTCAAGGACCGCAGCTATTTTGGCAAGGTCTACTACAACATCGGCCTGATCAACGCAGCCATCGCGGTCGAAGCACTGCGCACGGCCCAGGCGAAGTTCGGCAATCGCCCACTCAACGGCGAGGAAGCGCGCTGGGGCTTCGAGCACCTGGACATCGATGCCGCGCGGCTCAAGGCCAGTGGTTTCGAAGGCCTGCTGCCGCCGCTGAAACTGTCCTGCTCCGACCATGAGGGCGGCGGTGCGGCGCGCGTGCAGCAGTGGGACGGCGAGAAGTGGGTGCTGGTGACCGACTGGGTCCAGGCCGACCGCGCCACGCTGCGCCCATTGATCGAAGCCAAGTCCGCGGCCTACGCCAAGGAAAAGGGCATCACCCCACGAGACTGCGCCAGCGAGCAGTGAGCCGCCGTCGATAACTGTCGCCCGGCCGCCGTTGTGCGGTCGAGCACTCAAGCCGAGAAAAAATCATGCATGCAACCTTCAAACGTAGCCTCGCCGCCTTCGGCCTGGCGCTCGGTGCCTGTGCGGCGCTGATCCCGGCTGCCCAGGCGGCCAACGAACAGTTCTTCCCGCTGGCCACCTTCCGGGTCGGCGCCTATGCCTCCAGCGGCATTCCGGTCTGGGCCGGGATGATCGACTACCTGCGCTACATCAATGAGGTGGAAGGCGGGATCAATGGCGTCAAGCTGGTCTGGCAGGAGTGCGAGACCGAATGGACGGCGGAGAAGGGCATTGAATGCTACGAGCGCTTCAAGAATGGCCTCAACGGCGCGCCGGTGGCGATCTACTCGCCCAATGGTGCACCAGCGGCCTATGCCCTTGCGGACAAGGCCGCCGCCGACAGGATTCCCTTGATCACCCTCGGCTATGGCCGCACCGAAGCCACCGACGGCAGGGTGTTCCCCTACAACTTCCCGGTCATGCTGACGTTCTACAGCGAGGCCTCGGCGTTCATCAACTATGTGGCCGAGCGCGAGGGCGGGCTGGACAAGCTCAAGGGCAAGAAAATCGCCACCGTCTACCACGATTCTGCCTACGGTCGGGAAACCCAGGGGCCGCTGGCACTGCTGGCGCAGAAGTACGGCTTCGAGAACATCCAGATCGCGGTGGCCGATCCGGGTAACGAACAGGCCGGGCAGTGGCGCCAGGTGCGACAACTCAAGCCGGATTGGGTGTTCCTGCGCACCTGGGGCGTGTCCACGCCAGTGGCGATCAAGACCGCGGCACGTTTCGGCTACCCGGTGGAGCGCATCGTCGGCGACATCTGGGCCAGTTCCAACGAAGACGTGCTGCCGACCGGCGAGGCGGGCAAGGGGTATCTGGCGCTGACACCCTATCCGGGCGGCGCCAACTTTGACATCCACCAGCGCATCCGCCAGTACATCCTCGACACCGGCAAGAGCGACCTCAAGGATCCGAAGAGCTTCGGCAGCGTCTACTACAACTCTGGCCTGGTGAACGCCGCCATTGCCGTCGAAGCGATCCGCGCCGGGCAGAAGCATTTCGGCAATCGCCCGCTCAACGGTGAGGAAGGTCGCTGGGGCCTGGAGCACCTCGACCTCAACGATGCACGCCTCAAGGAAATCGGTTTTCTCGGGCTGATGCAACCGCCGCGGTTGTCCTGCAACGACCACGAGGGCGGTGGGGCGGCCAAGGTGCAGCAATGGGACGGCCGGCAGTGGAACCTGATCACCGATTGGGTCCAGGCCGACCGCGCCACGTTGCGCCCGTTGATCGATGCCAAGGCCGCCGAGTACGCGAAAGAGAAGGGCGTGACCGCCCGCGATTGCGCGGCGCAGTAACCAGGCACACAGCTCGCAAATCGAAACGCAACCGGGCGCGACTGCGCCCAAGGGGTAGGAAACCATGACCATTGAGGCCCTTGCGGGTACTGAGAATCGTGAGTTGCTGGCGGTGCAAGACATCGAAGTGATCTACGACGGCGCGATCCTCGCCGTGGCCGGGGTTTCCCTGCGGGTCGGACAGGGCGACATCGTCGCCCTGCTTGGCGCCAACGGGGCCGGCAAAAGCACCACGCTCAAGGCCATCTCCGGGCTGGTCCAGGCCGATCGGGCACAGGTCAGCCGTGGACGGATTGTCTTCCAGGGACAGGACACCGCCGGGGTTGCGGCCAATTTGCTGGCACGCCAGGGTATCGTCCATGTGCTGGAGGGACGGCATGTGTTCGCTCACCTGACCGTCGAGGATAACCTGCGTAGCGGCGGTTTCCTGCGCAAGCCGACGCGACGGGCGCTGGAGCAGGATCTGGAACGTATCTATGCCTGGTTCCCACGGCTGAAGACCAAGCGCAAGACCCAGGCCGGACTGACCTCGGGCGGCGAGCAGCAGATGCTTGCCATCGGCCGGGCACTGATGACCAAGCCTCGACTGGTGCTGCTCGATGAGCCTTCGATGGGCCTGGCGCCGATCCTTGTCGAAGAGATTTTCGCCATCGTCGCGCAGCTCAATGCCCAGGAGGGCGTGAGTTTTCTGGTGGCTGAGCAGAACATCAATGTCGCCCTGCGCCATGCCAGCTACGCCTACATCCTGGAGAACGGTCGGGTGGTGGGTGAGGGTGACGCCACGGAGCTGGCGGCGCGGGAAGACATCCAGCATTTCTACCTGGGTGGCAAGGTTCGCTGAGGGAGGCGCGATGCAACTGTTGGCTGGGCAACAGTCCGCCGACAACTTGCCGCTCACGGGGCTTTCATGCGTATCTGGGTGTCTCGTCAACTTATTGAATATAAAGAGTTTTTAAGTTTGGTACGGGCTGTGCTTTGGCTCTGGGTGAACCCGTTATGCATGGAGTAGCACATGACCGACTCACCGTCTTTCGATCTGCCTGGGCAGGCCCGTCCGGTGCCGCGCAGCCCGGCCCATATCATCCGTAGCGACGCCGAGGCCATCGAGGTGGCGCAGCGCCTGGCCGAGGATTTCTCCCGCGAGGCTGCCTTGCGCGACCGCGAGCGACGGTTGCCCTGGGAAGAGCTCGAACGCTTTTCCGCGAGCGGGCTATGGGCGATCCGCGTGCCGAAGGCATACGGTGGCGCCGAGGTGTCCTATGCCACTCTCAGTGACGTGGTCGCGATCATTTCCGCTGCCGATCCGTCCCTCGGCCAGTTGCCGCAGAACCATTTCGGTGTGCTCAGCAACCTCAGTCTGACCGGCAGCGAGGAGCAGAAGCGCCGTTACTACGCCAAGGTGTTGCAAGGCTATCGTTTCGGCAATGCCTTTTCCGAAGCGCGCAGCCAGTACGTCACCACCTTCCAGACGCAGATACGCTTCGACGGCGACACAGCCGTACTCGACGGCGAGAAGGCCTACTGCACCGGCGCACTGTTCGCCCATATCGTGCCGGTTGCCGGAGTGGATGAGGAAGGGCACGTCCATATCGCGCTCGTCCCACGCGATGCGGCGGGCCTGACGGTGATCGACAGTTGGGACGGTTTCGGCCAGCGCATTACTGCCAGCGGCCAGGTGCGCATCGACGGCGTGCGGGTGCCAGCGAGCGACGTGGTGCCGGCCTGGAAGGCCTATGACCAACCTACCTCCGACGGCCCGATCTCGCAAATCATCCAGGCTGCGGTGGACACCGGCATTGCCCGTGGCGCCTTCGCCGAGACCTTGCGCGTAGCACGCCAGGCGCGTCCATGGGTGGACAGCGGGCTGCAACACGGCTGGCAGGACCCGCTTGGCCAGGCGCTGATCGGTGAGTTGGCCTGGCGCCTGCAGGCGGCCGAAGCGATTCTGCGGCGCGCGGCGCATGCGGTCGACCGTGCTGTCGCCGAGCCCTGCGAGGAGCGGGTGGCTGAAGCCTCGGTGATCGTCGGCCAGGCCAAGGTGCTGTCCACCGAGATTTCCCTGGAGGCGTCCAGCCGCCTGTTGGAGTTGGGCGGCACCCGCAGCGTTTCGGCCAGTCAGGGGCTGGACCGGTTCTGGCGCAATGCGCGGACCCATACTCTGCACGACCCGGTGCGCTGGAAATATCACTTGGTCGGCAATCAGCTGCTCAACGGCATCAAGCCACAACGTCATTCCTGGAACTGAGGTATCGCGCATGTCCAACTTACATTCCCAAGGCCGTAGCGACCTGGCCCATGCTCGTCATGTCGAGGCTGCTTTGCTTGACTACCTGCGAGCCCAAAGTGCCCGTCATGAAGCCCTGGTGATCGCCGCGGTTGGCGAACTGCGCATCCGCATCGACGCTGCCGATGCCTTGCTGGAGTACGCCGACGAGTCCCAGTCGGCCGCCATCGCGTTTCGCCTGGCCGCCGCCGAGGCGGCGCGCCTGGCCGGTCATGTGTACTTCGAATTGGCCGGTCGCAGCCTGCCGCGACCCTGGCCGGACAACCCCGAGCCGGCATTGCTGACCCAGCGTCGGCTGCTTGGCGACCATTACCTCAACGGCGCTGCGTTGGCCGACGGACAAGGGGATGGTTTGAGATAAGGAAGGCGGCAGATGCCTCGTTCTGTGGGGGCGAGCCTGCTCGCGATAGCGGTGGGAACGATCAACACCCCAGAGCGTGGGCAAGCTCTCTCGCCACGGATGCAGTTTAGTGAGCGGTCACTTTCTCCTGGCCGGCGCGGACGTCGAAGGCGCCGCCGGTGAAGGCTCCTTCCACGGTGACCTTGCCCTTGCCGGGCAACAGCGGGAACACCAGTTCGGCGAAGCGGTAGGCTTCTTCCAGGTGCGGGTAGCCGGACAGGACGAAGCTGTCGACGCCCAGGTCGGCGTATTCCAGCAGGCGTGCGGCGACGGTTTCGGGGTCGCCCACCAAGGCGGTGCCGGCACCGCCGCGTACCAGGCCAACACCGGCCCACAGATTGGGCGCCACTTCCAGCTTGTTGCGGTCGCCACCATGCAACGCCGCCATGCGCCGCTGGCCCTCGGAGTCCATCTTGACGTAGTTGGCCTGGGCGGCGGCGATGGTGGCGTCGTCGAGGTGGCTGATCAACTCGTCGGCAGCGTCCCGTGCGGCTTCGCTGGTTTCCCGTACGATCACATGCAGGCGCACGCCGAAACGCACGCTGCGGCCATGTCTGGCTGCGCGGGCGCGCACGTCGGCGATCTTCTCGGCCACGGCCGCTGGCGGCTCGCCCCAGGTCAGGTAGGCGTCCACATGCTTGGCCGCCAGCTCGTGGGCCGCTTCTGATGAGCCGCCGAAGTACAGCGGTGGGTGGGGTTGTTGCACGGGTGGGAAGAAGTTCTGGGCGCCACGTACCTTCAGATGCTTGCCATCGAAGTCGACGGTCTCGCCTTGGAGCAGGCGCCGCCAGATGGTCAGGAACTCGTTGGAGGCGTCGTAGCGTTCGTCGTGCGTGAGGAACACACCGTCGGCCTCCAGTTCGGTAGCGTCGCCGCCCGGTACGACGTTGAGCAGCAGGCGACCACCACTGGCCTGGTCCAGGCTGGCGGCCTGGCGTGCCGACGCCGTGGGGTTGCCCAGCGAAGTGCGCAGCGCTACCAGCAGCTTGATGCGCTGGGTCACCGGAACCAGGCTGGCGGCGGTCACCCAGGGATCCAGGCAACTGGCCCCGGTGGGAATCAGCAGGCCATCGTAGCCGAGCTGATCGGCGGCCACGGCGATCTGGCGCATGTAGGCGTTGGTCGCCGGTCGGCCGCTGCCGGAATGGCCCAGGTAGCGGGTGTCGCCGGAGGTGGGAAGGAACCAGAAAATATCCAGGCTCATGAGGTTTGATCCTTGTGCGGTTGGGAGTCTGGAAAGGCGCATAGGCCCTTCCGGTATCGCAACGCTTGGCGTATTGGGGCTTTGTCGGCCGGGCCGCATCGCCTGGTTTTATTTTGATTAGATCGACAGTTGCAGGGCTCGGCCCGGGCGTGTGTTGACGTCCGGACGGCGCCGGTTGACCACCAACTCGCCGATGGCGATCAGTCGCGCTCGCGTGACGTTGCGACTCAGGCCCAGCAAGCTGGCTGTGCGCACCTGGTTGCAGTGGCAAAAGCGGTAGGCGGCGCGCAGCAGGCTGTCTTCAACCTTCTCGTGGAGGCCGCCGGCCTGTTCTTCGAACAACCGGTGGAAGGTGCGCAGCAGTTGTTCGTCGGCGCTCTCGCCGAGGCTGGCCTGCGGTTGTTCCTGGCGCTCGATCCGCAGGGACGACAGGCGCAGGTCGTCTTCCTGCACCAGGCCGTTGCGGCATACCAGCAGGGTGTGGTGGATGACGTTCTCCAGTTCGCGAATGTTGCCCGGCCAGCCGTAGTCCACCAGTTTGCGCTCGGCTCCCGAGGTCAGGCGCACTTCGCCGTAGCCCAGGCGGTTGCAGTAGGTCTTGATGAAGTGACGGGTCAGCGGCAGGATGTCGCCCGGCCGCTCACGCAGCGGATAGAGTTGCAGGCTGACCACGTCGAGACGGTAGTACAGATCCTCGCGGAAGTGGCCGGCGCCGATGGCCTTGTCCAGTTGCACGTTGGTGGCAGCGACTACGCGCACGTCGATCGGGATGCTCTTGCGCGAGCCCAGGCGCACCACCTCGCGCTCTTGCAATACACGCAACAGCTTGACCTGTATGGCCATCGGCAGGTCGCCGATCTCGTCGAGGAACAACGTGCCGCCATTGGCCTCCTCGAACCAGCCGGCCTTGGCGGCGAGGGCGCCGGTGAAGGCACCTTTCTCGTGGCCGAACAGCTCCGCCTCCACCAGCGATTCGGAAAAGGCTCCGCAGTTGACGGCGACGAATGGCCCGGCGCGTCGGCCGCTGAGGTTGTGGATGTGGCGTGCGACCAGCTCCTTGCCCGTGCCGGTCTCGCCAATGATCAGGACGCTGGCCTCGCTGGGGGCGACCTGTTGCACGTGGGCGAGCAGCGCCTGCGATCTAGGGTCTTCGAAGACCTGTGCGGTCGCCCGGATCGAGGTAGCCAGTGTTGGCGAAGGGGGGAGAGTCAGCAGTTGCATGGGCATCCCTATGAGTAGAAGGAGGGGGTAGGCCGCGTCTGGTTCAGCGCCCATTCACCCAGTTCGTGGAGTTTGTAATCCACCGGGTCGTGCAGGCTCTGGGTGCGCAGGTTGCGCCAATGGCGGTCGAGACGCAGCGATGCATGGGTGGCGCGGGCTCCGGTGACTTCGAACAGACGGCTACAGATATCCAGGCCGGTGCGTACGGCGGCGACTTTGGCGGTGGCGATGGACAACGCCAGTTGTGCGCGTTCCTCGGCACCCAGCGCGAGCCCCTTGTGCCAGGCCTCATCGAGCTGCTCGGCGGCACGCTCCACCAGCAGGCGCACGCTTTCCAGGCCGACCCAGAACTCACCGTAGTGACGCAGCACGTAGGGGTCTTCGCTGACATGCTGAGCCTTGGAGCGGAACCACGGACGGCCTTCCTTGAGGGTGTACTGACGAGCCTCTTCCAGGGCGCCTTCGGCGATGCCGAGGAAGATATGGGAGAAATGCAATTGGGCGATCAACGGGCGCAGGCAGGCGAAATGCGTGCTCAGGGGGCCGGGGTCAAGCAGCAACTCGTTCTCTTCCACGCGCACCCGTTCGAAGGTGGCGCTGCCACTGTCGGTCTGGCGCTGGCCCATATTGTCCCAGTCGCCGTGCAGGGTGATGCCGGTGCGGCCACTGGGGATCGCGGCAATCAGCAGTTTGCCGCCGGCGCTTTCGTCGATGGCCGAGGCGATCAGCATTTCCGAGTCGCTGGCACCGGAACAGAAGCTCTTCTTGCCGGAAAATTCCCGCCAGCCGTCAAAGGTCTTGACCACGGTACGGGTGTCCAGGGGGTTCAGTGCATTGCCCCAGAACCAGTTCTTGCGGGCGGTCTGTTCGAACCAGGGTTGCCACTGATCGGGGCGCGAAAACAGGCGCACGGTGGCCAGCATCAGGTGCTGGAAACCGAAGACGTGGGCGATGGAACTGTCCACCTTGGCGAACTCGCGCACCACCCCAAGGGTTTCGCTCCAACTGGCGCCGAGGCCGCCAAACTGGGTTGGAATGCTCAAGGCCAGCAGGCCGCTCTGGCGAATGGCGTCGCGTTGCTCCTTGGGCGTGCCGCCGGCCTCGTCGCGCTCTACGGCGGTTTCGGCGAATTCCACCGCCAGGCGGCGGGCGGTCTGCAGCGGGGTCAGTACGGTGGGCTGTTGTTGGGTTCTCACGCGATATCCCTCGCAAAAAGGCCTTCCAGGCAAATGCAGTCGTGATTCATGCGGGCTCCTCAGGCGATCTTGCGCAGGGCGTGTGCCTGGCCGGAAAACAGGCGAGCGGCGCGCGCGGCCGCCAGCTCGATGCGCGACTGCAAGGTCTCGCTGACGATGCGGTAGTCGGCGAAATCGGTCTCGCAGGCGTACACGCCGATGGGCAAGGTGAGTGACTGGAAGAAGCTGAACAGCGGGCGCAATTGGTGATCGAGGACCAGGGCATGACGCTCGCTGCCACCGGTGGCGGCCAGCAGTACCGGCGTGTTGACCAGGGCGTCCTGACCGACCAGGTCGAACAAATGCTTGAACAGGCCCGGATAGGTGCCGCGATAGACCGGTGTGGCCACCACCAGCAGGTCGGCAGACTCGATCAGGCGCAGTTCGTGCTCGACGGTTTCCGGCAATTCCTTGCGCCACAGCGCGCCGCCCAGCGGACGGACAATGTTGCCCAGTTCGATCAAGTGGGTATCGATGACCAGATGCTGGCCGAGCTCGCCCAGGATGGCTTCGGTCAGTGCCAGAGTGCGGGAGGGGCGGGAGGTACCGCCGGAGACAGCGACGACTTTCAGAGGAGTGCTCATCCTAGGTGTTCCTGTTGGACTGTTGATCGGGGTACATGGGCTTGAGCAAGGGCCGTACCAATGTGAAAAGCCCAGTGTTTACTGGGCTTCGCGGGGTAGGAGAGGGGGGTGACTGTTGATCTGGCGGATGAATTGTTGAGTGGCTGTTGCACAAGCAACAGTTGAGCCGATGTTCCTGCGGCAACAGTTTTCAGTGCTGGGATTGATGCACGTCGAGCAACGGCTTCAGTTCTTGTTTATTCAGCAAGTTGGGGCGGGACAAACATGCAGCCGTCCTAAACAGCCGGCCGCCGCATCGCCAGAATGGCCGCACCGAAGCCGATGAACGTCGAGCCAACGAGCCTGCTGATCCACACGGAAAACGCGGGCCGTTTCAGCACGCCTTTGGCCTGGGCCGCGATGGCGGCATACAGGCTCAAGGAAACCAGTGACAAGCCTGCGAATATCGAGGTGAGGAGCAGGAACTGCGGTAGCAGTGCGGCGCTCTGGTCGATGAATTGCGGGAACAGGGCGGTGAAGAACATCGTCGCCTTGGGGTTGGTGATGGCTGTCAGGAAGGCCGACTTGTACAGCTTTGAACGCGATGGCTTGCTGGTTTTGCCATCGGCTTGCACATCCTGCGCGAGTATCGGGCTCTTTTTGAACAGCTGCCTGGCGCCCAGATAGAACAGATAACCCGCCCCCAGGACTTTCACGGCGTTGAACAGCCATTCGGAGCTGGCGAGCAACGCGCCCAATCCCAGCATGGCGGCGGCCGACAAGCAGAACAGCCCGCTGGCGTTGCCCACCGACGACCACACCGCGTAACGCGGCCCGTAGGCCAGGCTGTTATTGATCGCCATCAAGGTGGCAGGTCCGGGACTGGCGATGGCGATTGCCGCGACCAGGGTAAAGGCGAGAATTGAGTGCAGTTCCATTGATCACATTCGCGACTGATTGAGAGGATGTGCATCCTACAGGAGAACCTGGGGTTGGCTGAATACGGCCACCCAGCGTTTCCATTGGTGCAGCCACGCTCGGGGTGTTCATCGAGTGGTTCGCGACCCTGCTGGGGCCTGGCCTTGAGCGCTGAGCCGTCGGGGCGGCTTTAATGCTACAGTCCGGCCTTTCCTGGGGGAGGGGCGCGTCATGCGGATCGTAGTAATGGCTTTGACGATGGCGCTGCTGGGCGGATGCGCCACGGCCAACGAAACCTTTGGCATGGGACAGCTCTGCGGCCGCCATCCTTACTGCGGTGCGGCGACCGATATCGAGATCATCAAGGCCTCGACGAATGACAACGACGTGTATTCACGCGCGCTGGCACCGTTTGCCGTCGTCGACCTTCCTTTCAGCATCGTCGCCGATACGCTGATCCTGCCTTATACGATTTTTCATATGAGGCCTGCCGAGGAGTAGGTGTATTGCCTCGACGGGTTGAATCCGTGGGGCAGCAATGCGGCATTTTTGGTGACGATCACCGCCTACAGATTTCGCGAGGGACGCACATGATCGACGGTTCCGCTGTCTTGACAGTTTTTTTGGTCTACCTGGCTGGTGTCGTGATTCCTGGACCGAATTTCGTCGCGGTGGTCCATAAGGCGGTGGCGGCTACGCGCTCTGAAGCGCTGGCCTTGGTGGCGGGAATCGTACTGGTCAACCTGTTCTGGTCCACCTGTGCGATTGCAGGTCTCGGGGTTGTATTTGCTGCGCTCCCTTGGGCTGCGCTGGTTGTAAAGGTTCTGGGCGCAGCCTACCTGATGTGGTTCGGATTCCGACTGCTGATCAACGCGGGGAGGAATGCGCCGGGCCCGCTGAATGATGCCGTCGCCGGTAGTTGCCGCCAGTCCTTTATTCAGGGGGTGATCACCAACATTGGCAACCCCAAGTCCATGGCTTTCTATGCCGCTGTTTTTTCAGCCGCGGCTCCCGCCCACGTTTCGCCAGGCACGTTTTTGTCGATGCTGGCAGTTGTCGTGGTGGTTTCAATGGCCTGGTATGCAATGGTCGCAATTGCGCTTTCGCAACCGAGGATTGCTTGCGCCTATCAAGGTAGGAAAAAAGCAATTGATCGACTGTGTGGTGGTTTGATCTTGTCTCTGGGGATTCGCCAGCTGGTTTAGCGAGTAGCCGTTGCTGGAGCAAGCCTTCCTCGTTGCACGCCAGGTCGGTGTTCCGCTGACCGACCTGGCGCTTACTGCCCAGCTGTTCAAACCCCTGCGGTGGCCTCGCGGACGAAGTCTTCGTAGGTGCGCAACGGACGCCCGAGGATGGTTTGTAGCCGTTCCACGGTTCCTTCAGCAGCCTGCATGCCAAACGTCTGGATACCGGACATCATCAGGCGCATGTCATAAGCCAGCCAGGCGGGACCGTACGCGGCCAATTGCGCTTCGAAGGCGGCCACATCGTCACCGCCGTAGGCGATCTCGCGACCCAGGGCTGAACTCCAGATATTCGCCGCGGCGGCACCGGTCAGTGCTTGTGGGCCGACCAGCTCCAGGGTTACACGGTCCAGGGCCGAAGGTGCCCTGTCGCGTCGCAGCAACTCGGCAGCGGCGATATCGGCGATGTCGCGGGCATCGATCATCGAGACGCCCGCCGAGCCGATCGGCATCGGGTACACCGAGTAGTTCTGAATCGTCTGCTGGACCATCAATTCGTTTTGCATGAAGTACGCCGGGCGCAGGATGGTCGCCGGGATGTCGAGGCTTTCGATCATGCGCTCGACCGTGTGCTTGCCGGTGAAGTGCGGAACGTGGGTGAACTTGTCAGCGTGAATCACCGACAGGTAGACGATGCGCTCGATGCCGGCATCGCGAGCGAGGTTCAAGGTGATGAGGGCTTGTGTCACCTCGTCGGGGGTCACGGCATTGAGCAGGAACAGCGTACGCACCGACGCCAGCGCCTCGCGCAGCGAAGGCACGTCGGTGAGGTCGGCAACGACTTCAGTCACGCCCGCCGGGAATGTTCCCTTGCCAGGCTGGCGCACGAGGGCTTTGACGTCGGCGCCTGCGTCGGCGAGGCGCTGGATGATGAGTGAACCGATGGTGCCCGTGGCGCCGGTAACGAGAATGCTCATGTTGAATCTCCTGCAAAAGGGTGGGTAGCCGGAAAAGTCCGCTACGGCCTTGTCGGCCCGTTGCGATGATCAAACGATATTCCGTTGCAGAAACAAAACGAAGACGCCAGGATGTAGACACTCCGTTTCAAAAGTGGAACAGCATGAACCTGAACGCGCTGATCGATTTCACCCTCGTCGCAACGAACGAGGGGTTGGGAAAAGCAAGCCGTGCGAGCGGAATATCCAAGGCAACCTTGTCGCGCCGCATTGCCGACCTCGAGGAGCAATTGGGCGTCAGGCTGATCGAGCGCAGTGCGCGTGGTCTGAAGCTCACCGAGGCTGGAGAGCTGCTGCTGAGCAGGGCCGAAGGGCCGTTGGCCGAGGTGGTCGAAGCCATGGCGGCGGCGAAGGAGGGCGTATCGACGCCTCGCGGACGCTTGCGTGTCGCTGCCCCGGTCCTGTTTTCGCAGCTGGCGATGGGCGGCATCGGCGCAGCGTTTTGTGCGGCTTACCCGGACGTCACGATCGAGGTCATTTCGGAGGATCGCGTGGTTGATCTCGTCGAGGAACAATTTGATGTCGCCATCCGGATCAACCCCAGCCCGGACAGCGATTTAGTCGGTCGCTGTTTCGCCAAGGACCGGCTGGTGGTGGTGGCCGCGCCTGGATTACCTCGGCCTGCACCCGGCGCCATCCGCTCAGTTCCCGGTGTTGTGATGTCCAGTTTCGAGCCCACCCATTGGACACTCGATGGCGGCAGCCTGATTCTGGAGCCGATCCCCAGGCTGCGCTTCTCTTCGTTCCTGATGATCCGCGATGCGGCCATCGCCGGTGGTGGGGCTGCCCTCATTCCACAGTCCATCGCATGGAACCAGTTGGCCAGTGGCGAGTTGGTCCAGTGGGGCACGGTATCGGGGAAGGAAGCCGAACTCTGGGTCTTGCACACGTCCCGGCGTCTTGCTGCACCGAAGGTGCGTGCATTTGTCGATTTCATGTGCGCCAGGTACCCGGACATGTCGTTGGTACTGAAGGGGTAGGGACGATCAATCTCACGTCGGGTTGTCGGCAATGAGCCTCACCCTGTGGCAATCGGCCGGTCCGAGTTTCTGACCGCTTGAGGATCGAACATCCATCGGCATGAGGGCCTGTCCGGACGTGTTGTCCAACAGCACGGAACGCGTTTCTCCCGGCTCGAACAGGAAGCGTTCACCCCACTGTCGCAGGCTGACCACGACCGGAAAGATCTCTCGGCCTTTCTCTGTCAGGACGTATTCCTTGTAGGCGCTTCCATCGGATGCGGGTCGAACGTCGAACACCCCGACCTCGACCAACGCCTTGAGTCGCGAAGCCAGAATGTTCTTGGCCACGCCCAGGCTCTTCTGAAATTCGCTGAAGCGGCGAATGTCGTCGAATGCATCACGAATGATCATGAGCGACCAGCGATCGCCAATCACGTCCAGTGTCCTGGCTACCGGGCATTCGCTGTTTTGCGGTGAAGCGTTTTCCATTGTATTGACCTCCTGAAAAAGCATCGCAAGTCCGGTCGATGTCTGTGGTTGCAAATCGAAACCTGATCAGGCAACAATCCAGTCAGGTTTTCAATTGAAACCAGTTTAGCGTCAAGGAGACGTGCATGACAGCAGATGTCGATTGTTGCACCCAGCAGCCTTCGGGAAATTTGAGTGACGACCAATGTGCCGGGCTTTCGCCGGCGCTCACGTTATTGTTTTCCGTGACCTGCGCACTGGCCGTCGCCAATGTCTACTTCGCCCAGCCCTTGCTCGCCTCGATGGCCGAGAGCCTGGGCGTCGCGTCAGGATTTATCGGGGTGGTGGTGACGGCCACTCAGGTGGGTTACGCGCTGGGGTTGCTGTTCATCGTCCCGCTGGGGGACAGGGTCAACCGTAAACGCCTGGTTTTCGCGCAATTGGTGTTGTCCGCGCTTGTGCTGGCGGTCGTCGGTGCCGCCCAGCATTGGTTGGCTTTGCTGGGGGCCATGATCGTGATGGGCTTGCTGGCGGTGGTTGTCCAAGTGCTGGTGGCCTATGCCGCCGTGCTGTCTACGCCCTCCCAACGGGGGCAGGCCGTGGGAACCGTCACCAGCGGCGTGGTCCTGGGTATTCTCCTGGCGCGGTTTACCTCTGGAGTGATTGCCGATCTGGCGGGCTGGCGCGGGGTTTATTTCGTTTCCGCGGGATTGATGCTGACCATCGCGGCAGTGTTCTGGGCAGTGGTGCCTGCCGCCGTGTCGTCACCTGACCGGCAGCCTTACCTGGCGCTCATCCGGTCGCTGTTCAAGCTGTTCATGACCGAGCCGGTGCTACGGATCAGGGGGCTGCTGGCCTTGCTGATCTTTGCCGCGTTTTCGGTGTTATGGACCGCCATGGTGCTGCCGTTGAGCGCCGCGCCGCTGTCGCTTTCACATACGGCCATCGGCCTGTTTGGCCTGGCTGGCGTCGCCGGGGCCCTGGCAGCCAGAAGGGCCGGTCGCTGGGCCGATCAAGGCTTTGGACAACGCGTTACCGGCTGGTCGCTGGGGCTCCTGACGCTCTCCTGGCTGCCTATCACGTTTACCGAAACCTCCCTGATCGCACTGGTGTGCGGCGTGGTGTTGCTCGACTTCGCGGTGCAAGCCGTGCATGTCACCAACCAGAGCTTGATCTTCGCAGCACGGCCCGACGCGCAAAGTCGCATGGTCGGCGCGTACATGTGTTTCTACTCGGCGGGCAGCGCGCTGGGCGCGGCGGCCGCGACCCAGGTTTATGCGCTGTGGGGCTGGATGGCGGTCAGCCTGCTAGGCGCCTTGATCAGCCTCGCCGCGTTGGCAGTGTGGAGGCTCTCGCTTCATTGCGGCCACTGCTCAAGCAGGATCGAGACGAACTTCTCCGCAGCCGGGGAGAGCGATGCGCCCCGGCGGTAGACCAGGCCCAGCGAGCGGTTTACCACCGGCTCGATCAGCGGCACGCTGACCAGCGTTGGATGATCCCCGGCCGGCATCGCCAGGCTGGGCATCGCCGACACGCCGAGGCCAGCCTCGACCAATCCCAGCGACGTGGACAGGTGCTGCACTTCGTAAAACCATTGCGGGCGCCAGCTCAGGCCCGACAGTGCGTGGTCCAGCAGCATGCGGTTGCCGCTCAGGCGACCAACACCGATCAGCCGATAATCACTGAGTTCCGACCAGGTAACCGCACTGCGTTCAGCCAATTCATGATCGCGCCGGCAGGCCAGCACAAAGGGTTCGTTGACCAGGGGCACGAACTCGATGTCCGGGTGCTGGCCGCTCATCATGTTGATGCCGAAGTCGGCTTCGCCGCGCAGAACCGCTTCGAGCCCTTCGTTGGCGCTGAGGTCGAGCAGGCGGATGCGGATTTTCGGGTAGCGCTCGTTGTAGAGGCGGATCACCGAAGGCAGGAAATAAAACGCTGCCGTGGGAATGCAGGCCAAAGTTACCCGGCCGATCTGCCGCTCCGCCAGCTCGCGGATGTTGAGAATCGAGTCGTCGAAATCATCCAGCAGGCGCCGCGCCTTGGGCAGGAAATCACGGCCGACGCTCGTCAGGCTGACCTTGCGGGTGGTGCGATCGAGTAAAGCGGTTCCCAGGCCTTCCTCGAGTTTTTTCATCCGTCGGCTCAAGGCTGGTTGCGACAGATGCAGTGCGTCAGCGGCTTCGTGGAAACTGCCGAGTTCGGCGATTTTCACGAAAGATCGTATGTCCTGGAGTTCATATTCCATGTGCTACCTCACCGAGGAAGGGCCGTGCGCGATGATAATTAGCGTAAAGCAATTCATTTGTGAAACGCAATAATCGCTCTGATCTTTGCATTGGAAACACTTTTCAAACCCTGCCACTCTTGTTTCCAGAGCATCAATTATCCAGATTGATCAACAAGAGTTAGTGAACATGCAGCGAATTCCTTGTGTGCTAATGCGCGGCGGTACGTCCAAAGGCCCGGTATTTCTCGCCTGGGATCTGCCGGTCGCCATCGCCGAACGTGACGAGCTGCTGCTCAACCTGATGGGCTCGGGCCATGAGTTGGAAATCGACGGCATCGGTGGCGGCAGTCCACAAACCAGCAAAGTGGCGATCGTCAGCCCATCGCTGCACCCTGATGCGGATGTCGATTATTTGTTCGTCCAGGTCATGGTTTCCCAGCGTCGGGTCGATACCGCCCCCAACTGCGGCAACATGCTCTGCGCCGTCGGCCCGTTCGCTATCGAGCAGGGACTGGTCAAGCCTTCCGGCGACCTGACCCGGGTGCGTATTCGCAACCTCAATACCGGGACTTTCGTGAATTCCGAAGTGCAAACCCCGGAAGGCAAAGTCCGCTATGAAGGCGATACCGCCATCGATGGCGTGCCTGGCACAGCGGCTCCGGTGCAACTGACCTTTCTCGATGCGGCGGGCAGCAAGACAGGGAAACTCTTTCCCACTGGACAACCCCAGGACCTGATCGACGGCATCCCGGTGACCTGCATCGACATGGCGATGCCGATGGTGATCGTTCAAGCCAGTCAGCTTGGCAAGCGCGGCGATGAAAGCCCCGCTGAGCTGGACGCCGATAAAGCCTTCCTGCAGCGCCTGGAGTCCCTGCGCCTGAAAGCCGGCCTGGCCATGGGCTTGGGTGATGTCAGTGACAAGGTCATTCCCAAACCGGTGCTGGTGTCTCCGGCCAAGTCTGGCGGGACGGTCCAGGTGCGTTATTTCATGCCGCACAACTGTCACCGCGCCCTGGCGATCACCGGTTCCATCGGCTTGGCCACTGCGTGTGTGACCGAAGACAGCGTCGTCGCACAGTTGCTTGGCATCGTCAGCGAGCCGCGCTTGCAACAGGTTCGGATTGAGCACCCAAGCGGCGGCATTGATGTCGTACTGTCCTACACCGGTGAAAAGGGTGAGACCATTCGGGCTTCGGTAGTACGTACCGCGCGCCGGCTTTTCTCAGGTTACGTCTACGCCACGGCGTCCCAGCGGCTGGCCGGATAGCCCAGGCAGCCAGGGTCTTTTGCATCAGAACAATTCTAAAAATGGGTGATGCCATGAAAGTTGTTAAATCGCTCTACTTCCAGATCATCTGCGCCGTGCTGCTGGGCGTGGTCGTCGGGCATTTCTGGTCGCAACAGGCAATTGCCCTGAAGCCGCTGGGTGATGCCTTCATCAAGCTGATCAAGATGATGATCGCGCCGGTGGTGTTCTGCACCATTGTCACCGGCATCGCCGGCATGAGCGACAAGCGCTCGCTGGGGCGTTTGTTGAGCAAGACCATGCTGTTGTTCCTGGCGCTGACGGTGATCAGCCTGATCATCGGCCTGGTGTCGGTCTACCTGTTCAAGCCCGGCGCGGGCATGAACATCGATCCGACGCAGTTGAGCACCCAAGGATTGTCGCAGTACACCGAATCCGCCGCGAAACTGAGCGTGGTGGACTTCTTCATGCACATCATTCCCGACACCTTTATCGGCGCCTTCAATAAAGGCGAGGTGTTGCCGGTGCTGTTTATCGCGGTGCTCTGCGGTTTTGCCCTGTCGTCCTTGGGTGAGCGCGGCAAGCCGGTGCTGGAGGTCCTGGAATCAGCTTCGCACATGGTCTTCAAGATTTTCTCCTACCTGATGCGTTTCGCTCCGATCGGCGCTTTCGGGGCCTTGGCCTTCACGGTGGGGCAGTACGGGATCACGTCGCTGGGCTCGCTGGCCAAGCTGATCATGACCTTGTATATCGCCTGCGCCTTCTTCGTCTTCGTGGTGTTGGGCAGCATCTGCCGCGCACATGGCTTCAGCCTCTGGAAGCTGCTGCGTTATCTGCGTGAAGAATTCCTGGTGGTACTGGGGACGTCCTCGACCGAACCGGTGATGCCGCGAATGTTGGAAAAACTCCAGGCCCTGGGTTGCAAGAAAGGCGTCGTGGGGCTGGTGCTGCCGACAGGTTACTCGTTCAACCTCGACGGCACGGCGATCTACCTGTCGCTGGCGGCGATCTTCATTGCCCAGGCCTGCAACATCGACCTGACGCTGACCCAGGTCATCAGCATGCTGGCGATCATGCTGCTGTCGTCAAAGGGGGCCGCGGGTGTGACCGGCAGCGGGTTTGTCGCCCTGGCCTCGACCTTGACGGTCATCCACGACATTCCCCTGGCGGGCCTGGCCCTGTTGATCGGGATCGACCGGTTCATGTCCGAAGCGCGGGCGTTGACCAGCCTGGCGAGCAACGCCGTTGCGACCGTGGTGATCTCCCTTTCGGAGAATGCCTGCGACCGCGAACTCCTGTTGCGGACCCTGGATGGCAAACCCGCCCTGACGCAGACCCCGGCAACGGACTCAGCCTGGGACGACACGAAGGTCGCCAAACACATCTAGCCGCTCGCGGCTGACTCGACGGCACCACATCAGCTCACTCACTACCTGCGCCAGGCACACTTTTGCGTGTTGCCTGGCGGGTTGGGGGGCGTGCGCCTGAATGTCAGCCAAGCTACTCATAACAACAAGAGAACTGACATATGCTCGCTTTACTTGGCTTGGCCATGGTGGTGGTCTTTACCTTCCTGATAATGACCAAACGGTTGTCACCGATCGTCGCCCTGACGGTGGTGCCCATCGTCTTTGCCGTGCTCGGCGGCTTTGGCGGGACCACCGGCAAGATGATGTTGGACGGCCTGAAAATGGTCGCGCCGTCGGCGGCACTGTTGTTGTTCGCGATCCTGTTTTTCGGCCTGATGATCGACGCCGGTCTGTTCGACCCGTTGATCCGCAAAATCCTCAAGCGGGTCAATGGCGACCCGATGAAGATCGCCGTGGGCACTGCGCTGCTGTCGCTGTTGGTGGCGCTGGACGGTGACGGCACGACGACTTACATGATCACCTGTGCCGCGATGCTGCCGCTGTACAAACGCATCGGCATGAATCCGATGATCCTGGCGACTGTTTCCATGCTCTCCTTGAGCATCATGAGCGGCATGACCCCTTGGGGCGGCCCGGCGACCCGCGCGATCGCGGCATTGGGCCTGGATGCCGGTGAGTACTTCGTGCCCTTGCTGCCGACCATGATCGGCGGTGCGATGTGGGTGGTGTTCACGGCGTTCCTGCTAGGTCGTGCCGAGCGCAAGCGCATCGGCAACGTCCAGCTGCAAAGCGGTGGCGGTGACTGCTACATCAACGCGATCATCGAGAATACGCCGCACAAGCGTCCGAAGCTGGCCTACGTCAACCTGCTGCTGGTGGTTGCGGTGATGGTTGCGCTGGTGATGGGGCTCATGCACTCGGCGATCCTGTTCCTGATCGGTTTCGTCCTGGCGCTGATGATCAACTATCCGCAGTTGGACATTCAGAAGGAGCGCATTCTCGCCCACTCGGGCAACGCCATGACCGTGGTCCTGCTGGTGTTCGCCGCGGGCATCTTCGCCGGGATTTTTTCCGGGACGAAAATGGTCGATGCCCTGGCACAAACCCTGGTCGACTGGATTCCGCCTTCCTGGGGCCATCTGTTCCCGCTGGTGGTGGCGATTACCAGCATGCCGCTGACCTTCGTATTGTCCAACGATGCCTACTACTTCGGTGTCGTGCCGATCCTGGCCAATGCCGCTGCCGCCTATGGCATCGATCCGGTGGAAATTGCCCGGGCGTCCATTCTCGGCCAGCCGGTGCACTTGATGAGCCCGCTGGTGGCCTCGACCTTGTTGCTGGTGGGCATGGTTGACCGCGACCTTGGCGACTTCCAGAAAGCCACCGTCAAATGGGCGGTGCTCACGTCCCTGGTGATTACTGCACTGGCGCTGCTGACCGGGGCGCTGACGCTGTTTTCCTGATTCACCCGACACCTTAGCTTTTTGCCTGACACGCCTGCGCAAGCGGGTGTGCGCTGGCTTGCACGCCAAATAACAACAACGAGTAGCTCGACATGACCACTTTGCTTACCCGCGGGGCTTTGTTTCCAATCCTTGGGCTGTTGCCTCTGGCCTCGGCCAGTGCCGAAGGTTTCATCGACGACAGCAAACTCAAGCTGCAATTGCGCAACGTCTACTTCAACGAAAATTTTCGCGACGAGCACGGGATGAGCGCACGGGCGGCGAGGACCGCCAAGAGTGAGCGCACCGAATGGGCCCAGGGCTTCCTGCTGGATTACCAGTCAGGCTTTACGCCGGGCACCATCGGCTTCGGGGTCGACGCCCTGGGCCTGCTCGGGGTCAAGCTCGACTCCGGGCGTGGTCGCAGCGGCACCGGCCTGCTACCGGTGCATGACGACGGTCGCGCCGCCGACGAGTTTGCCAGCGCAGGGATGACCGCCAAGGCCAGGGTGGCCAAGACCACGCTCAAATACGGCACGTTGCTGCCCAAGACTCCGGTGCTGGTCTACAACGATGCGCGGCTGTTGCCCCAGACTTACCAGGGCACCCAGATCAGCAGCACTGACATCGACAACCTCACCATCACCGGCGGGTATCTGGAGCGTTTCAAGCTGCGCGATTCGAGCGACAGCATGCCCATCGTGCCCGATGGCTACGGCGGCGATAAGTCCGGTGACTTCAGCTATGCCGGTGCCGACTACAAGTTGGGCAAAAACATCCGCCTGAGCTACTTCTATGGCGAGCTGGAGAATTTCTATCGACAGAATTTTGCCGGCATCCAGCATGATCTGCCCTTGGGCGCTGGGGTATTGACCAGCGACCTGCGCTACTTCAACAGCGTCGATTCGGGGTCGGCCTACGGTGGCAAGATCGACAACGACATGCTCAGCGGATCGCTGTCCTACGCCGTTGTCGGCCATACACTGAGCGCCGGCTATCAAACCCTCAGCGGCGAGGCGGGCCTGCCTTATGTCAGCGGCGCCACGGTGTACTCCTTCAGCAACGTCGGGATCGGCAAGTTCATCGAGGAAGACGAGAAGACCTGGATGCTCGGTTATGGCTACGACTTCGCTCGCCTCGGTGTGCCCGGCCTGACATTTTCCACCCGCTACCTGAGCGGCAACGACGGCAAGTCCAATACCACCGTCAAAGAGTGGGAGCGTGACGCAGAGATCGCCTACGTGGTGCAGCAGGGTACGTTCAAGGGGCTGGGGGTGAAGTTGCGCAACTACGTCTATCGCTCGGACTTTTCCCGTGGCCGTGACAGCAACCGGATCTATTTCACCTACGACATCGCGCTTTGGTAGGACGCCGTGCGCGACGGCCGGTGCCTTGGCGTAGCGTGCCCCCAGGGCACGCATCCAACCCAACACCCCATGTGGGAGCGAGCTTGCTCGCGATGACGGTGTCAGATCCAGCATCATCGTTGGCTGATGGTCCGCCATCGCGAGCAAGCTCGCTCCCACAGGGAAAGGGGCCCGCGCTCATCACGGTGGCCCGGTTCGATTCTTTGCGACATCATGGCGGCAATTTTCTTTGGGGCAATGCCCGTCGAGGCCGCTATGGATCGCAACCGAGACCGACGTAACAAGCTTTCCCTGGATGGCCTGAATTTTTTCCTCGCGGATGTACGCGATGGGCTGGGTCCTTACCTGGCGATCTACCTGCTGGCGGTGCATCGCTGGGACCCTGCCAGCATTGGCGTGGTGATGACGGTGGCCGCTATGGCCGGGCTCGTCGCCCAGGCGCCCGCCGGAGCGCTGATCGACCGGGTGCGCAGCAAACGTGCCGTGGTGGCCGTGGCTGCCTTGATGGTGACGCTGGGTTGCCTGGTGCTACCGTTCACGTCTTCCTTCGGCCTGGTGGCGCTGACCCAGGCGCTCGGCGCCGTGGCGGCGTCGGTCTTCGCGCCGGCCATTGCGGCCATCTCCCTGGGCATTACCGGCGTCCGGGCCTTTACGCGGCGTACTGGGCGCAACGAGACATTCAACCACGCGGGCAATGCCTGCGCAGCGCTGCTGGCGGGTGGGTTCGCCTGGCTGTTCGGTCCCATTGCGGTGTTCTACCTGATGGCCGCGATGGCATTGGCCAGCATCGTGGCGGTCAGTTGCGTGTCCGCCGAGGCCATCGACCATGACGTGGCCCGGGGCCTGGAGGCCGGTCAGTCGGTGCAGGGCCCGACGCCCTCGGCGCTGCGCGTGTTGCTGGATAACCGCACGCTGCTGTTGTTCGCCATTTGCTGCGGGCTGTTTCACCTGGCGAACGCGGCGATGCTCCCGCTGGTCAGCCAGAAGCTCGCCCAGGCCAATGCCCACCTGGCCACGCCGCTGACGTCGGCTTGTATCGTCGCGGCGCAACTGGTCATGGTACCCATGGCGTGGCTGGTCGGCGTCAAGGCCGATGCCTGGGGACGCAAGCCGTTGTTGCTGGCCGGCTTCCTGATCCTGCCCATTCGAGGGGTGTTGTACGTGCTCTCGGATGACCCCTATTGGTTGGTGGCGGTGCAGTTGCTCGATGGGATCGGTGCCGGGCTGTTTGGCGCGCTGTTTCCACTGGTGGTCAAGGACCTGACCCAGGGCACCGGGCGTTTCAACGTCAGCCTCGGGGTGCTGTCGACGGTGTTCGGGTTCGGCGCGGCGTTGAGTAACAGCCTGGCCGGCTTTGTGGTGCAGGGGGCTGGCTACAGCGCGGCGTTCCTGACCCTGGCGGCGATTGCTGCGTTGGCATTTGGTCTGTTGCTGGCGATGCCCGAAACTTTCATGCACAGCCGCGCCCCACAGCCCGGCACGCTTACGGTCGCTGACGGCGGGGTCGCTTGAGCCTGCGTATCACCTATGTGTGAGCGAGCTTGCTCGCGATGGCGACCGGCAATCAGAGCCTGGGTACCGGCCGTTCCACGACGCTCCAATAGGACGAGGTGTCGATGAGGCTCAAAACGCGCCCTTGGTCCATGTCCTGGTTCAGCACGCCTCGTATCAAATCACCGGCCAACCAGCTCGCCGTATTAGCTGCCAATACTCGACCTTCGGCATTGAGCAACAGCGCTTCATTGCTGACTCTCATCAGGCTGCGCACGAGCAAGGGTTCCAACGAGTGCAGGGAGATGTCGGCGGCGGCAACGCCAATGAAGCGATCATCGAAAAAAATCGGCACGGAGAAGGCAACGATGTACTGCTCGGTGCCATACAAGTCGACAAAAGGCCCGTCTATGGAGGGCTGGCGAGTCTGCTGCGGACGGGTGTACCAAGGCATGTGCAGGTAATCGTAGAAACGATCGCTGCGGCTATCGAGATTCAGCTGCAAAGGCTGGACTTGTTCGTTCTGGGTCCGGCACCACCACTGCAGGTGCATCTCGCAATCTTCCAGCTCACCAGGGGCGAAAACCACGCCAGCGCCATGAAACTTGAGACTCTCGGAGTCAAGGATCTGCCGGACGCCACCCAACAATGGCTTGAGGTCGCGTTGATTGGGGCGCCTGGTCTTGCACCGTTGCCGTTCCCAAATGCTCGATACCTGGGCGCCCAGGTCGTTGAGACCCTTGAAGACGTTACCAATGGAAGCGTTGATCAACGTTGCGCATTGGGATAACCCATTTGCTGAAATTTCGTTATCCATGGCTCTAACTCATGCCTCGGAAGGGACAGTGCGGTGTTTGCTGGCGACACGGACAGGCTGTCGGGCGGTGTTTGGAGTCAGTTGTTGAGCAAGTTCTGTTCCAGTCATCAGGCATCTTGCGCCATCTGCTGCAAGCGTATGGCGGTCAAACGCCGGACGCCGCGAGCAACATGGGCTTCGGCCAGTGCCCCCGCCAGATTGGCATCGTTCGCAATGATGGCCTCCAGAATCGCCCGGTGTTCCCACTCGATCACTTGGGGATCCGGTTGCTCATCAAATGGCAACCATAACAACTCCCCCAGTTCCGCCTGCAAGCGGGCCTCGCTGTGGGTCAGCCGTACCGACTGCGACGCCACGGCAATTTCGATGTGGAACCTGGCGTCGGCACGTCGGCGCTCCAGACGTTCTTGTGCCTTGGCCAGCGCATCGATGTAGCCACCCAGCCGCGCATGTTGCTCAGGGCCGGCGCGTTGGGCTGCCAAGCGGGCGGCGGCGCCTGAAATGGCTGCGTGCTCGTCGGCCAGGTCACGCAATTCAAGCGTGCTCATTTCACGCAATTGATCGAACAACGCCTGATCGGTGGTTTGTGGGGCGGCGCAGATAAAGCTGCCGCCGTTGCGTCCACGCCGGGTTTCGATGACCCCGCGCTCTCGCAAGGCAGCCAACGCATCGCGCAGGGTGACCGTGGCGACGCCGAGTTGGGTGGCCAGGGTACTTTCGCTGGGGAGCTGTTCACCTTCGACCAGCAACCCCAGGTCAATCATTTCAACCAGGCGGCGGGTGACGGATTCCGTTTTCCCTTCCTGACTGAGGCGTATGAGGCTTGATGTAGGGCTCATGGTCGTTTCATTCATTGGCGGCGTCGTCGACGCCTGGACTCAAAAAATTCTATTTCATAGTTCAAAGGCATTTTCAGGGGCCACTGGCGCGGAATTCTAGGGATGAAAAGGCGTTTAAGTCAAAAAAACCTGGCTGAATTTGGTTTTCCTGGGGTTCTCATGAACTAAAAGATATGGTTCCATATGTTTAAGCGAGCCGAGATCGCATTCATCCGAACCCAGGAGCACTTCAATCATGAGTCACTTGACCCGAGCAGAGTGGGAAGCCAGAGCCAAGGCGCTGGACATCGAGGGCCGTGCCTTTATCGACGGGCGATACAGGCCTGCCAGTTCAGGCGCTACCTTTGAATGCGTGAGTCCTGTGGACGGGCGATTGTTGGGCCTGGTTGCAAGTTGCGATGCCGCGGACGCCGAGCTGGCCGTGACCAGCGCCCGGGCGGCATTCGACTCCGGCGTTTGGTCGCGTCAGGCACCGGCAATGCGCAAGGCGGTCATGCTGCGTTTTTCCGACCTCTTGCAGTCTCACGCCGAAGAGCTGGCACTGCTGGAAACGCTGGACATGGGCAAACCGATCGCCGACTCGCTGGCGGTCGACCTGCCTGGCGCCATCGATAGCATTCGCTGGTGCGGGGAGGCCATCGACAAGATCTACGATGAGGTGGCCGCGACGGCGGTAGATCAGCTCGGGCTGGTGACGCGGGAGCCGGTCGGGGTGGTCGCTGCCATCGTGCCGTGGAATTTCCCGTTGATGATGGCTTCGTGGAAATTGGGGCCGGCATTGGCGACCGGCAACTCGGTGATTCTCAAGCCTTCAGAGCGTTCGCCGCTGACGGCTATTCGTATCGCACAGCTTGCCCTGGAAGCAGGGTTGCCGGTCGGTGTGCTCAATGTGCTGCCAGGCCATGGACACACGGTGGGCAAGGCCCTGGCCTTGCACGGTGACGTTGATGCGCTGGCGTTTACCGGTTCCACCCGAGTGGCCAAGCAACTTCTCGTGTATGCGGGCGAGTCGAACATGAAGCGGGTTTGGCTGGAGGCGGGGGGGAAGAGTCCGAACATTGTCTTCGCAGATGCCCCAGATCTACAGGCAGCCGCCGAAGCGGCAGCGGCCGCCATTGCTTTCAACCAGGGCGAGGTGTGCACCGCCGGTTCACGTTTGCTCGTCCAGGCTTCCATCAAGGCGCACTTCGTGCCGATGGTGGTCGAGGCTTTAAAAGGCTGGAAGCCAGGCCATCCACTGGATCCCGACACCAATGTCGGTGCGCTGGTGGACGCGCGCCACCTGGAAGGGGTGTTGCAACACATTCGGCAAGGACAGGATCAAGGCGCCCAGTTGTTGCTGGGAGGGCGCGTGGCATTGGAGGAAACCGGCGGCAGCTACGTGGAGCCGACACTGTTCGACAATGTCAGCAACTCGATGACAATTGCCCGGGAAGAGACTTTCGGCCCAGTGCTGTCGGTGATCGAATTCGACGAAGCCGAGGATGCGGTGCGCATCGCCAACGACACGCCTTACGGGCTGGCTGCAGCCGTCTGGACGGCCAATCTGTCGCGCGCCCACACCATGGCCCGCGCACTTCGCGCCGGAAGTGTCTGGGTCAACCTGTATGACGGCGGCGACATGATGGCGCCGTTCGGTGGCTACAAGCAGTCCGGTAATGGCCGCGACAAATCCCTGCATGCCTTCGATAAATACACCGAGATCAAGGCCACCTGGATACAGCTCTGAGGCATTTCTGGTGAACCACGTTACGGGTGGAATGGTTCTGCCTGCTTGACGCTTACTCAACGAATTCCTTTTTGAAGGATGGCGCAATGAACAGCCCAATAAGCTCCACGGCAGCCGTGGACCAGGACGCGGAGCAACTCCGTGCCCTCGGGTACACCTCGAGTTTCGAACGTAGCATGAGCCTGTGGCAGAACTTTGCCCTCGGGTTCACCTACCTATCACCGGTAGTCGGCGTCTACACATTGTTCGGCCTGTGCCTGGCAACGGGCGGGCCGCCCATGTTCTGGTCCTACCTGCTGGTGGGGTTCGGGCAAATGCTGGTGTGCCTGATTTTTTGCGAAGTGGTGTCCCAATATCCCATCTCCGGCGGTGTCTATCCGTGGGCCCGTCGCCTGGTGGGGAAAAAGTGGGCCTGGATGGTCGGCTGGATCTACGCCATCTCCCTGTGCGTGACCATTGCTGCCGTAGCTCTGGGCGCCGGTCCCTACATTGCCAACCTGCTGGGTTTCGAGCCGTCGCCGGTCACCAATACCTTGGTCGCGCTGGTCCTGACCGCTACTGCGACGGTCTTGAACCTGAGCGGCACCAAGCTGCTGGCGCGGGTGGCTATGTTCGGCTTTCTGTGTGAGCTGGTCGGGGCGTTGTTGATCGGCGGCTATTTGCTGATTTTTGAGCGCCACCAGCCCTTGAGCGTGTTGTTCGACACGTTCGATATCTCCATCGATGGGGAGTACTGGCCGGCCTTCCTGGCCGCATCACTGGCCGGGATGTTCCTTTACTACGGTTTTGAAGCGTGCGGCGATGTGGCCGAGGAAACGCCCAATCCCAGCCGCCAAGTCCCCAAGGCCATGCGAATGACGATCTGGATCGGCGGTGCCGCGTCGATCTTTGCCGCCCTGGCCTTGATCCTGGCCGTGCCTGATATTGCCGCCGTTGTTTCCGGCCAGGACAAGGACCCCATGGCCACGATATTCGGCGCGGCGTTCGGTCCGGTCATGTCGCGGGTGGTCATGGCGGTGATCACGGTTTCGTTCGTTTCCTGTGTGCTGAGCTTGCAGGCATCCGCCAGCCGCTTGTTGTATGCCTACGCCCGAGACGAGATGCTCATGGGCAGTGGCGTGCTGAAGAAAATCTCCCCGGCTACCCATGTGCCGACCGCCGCCCTGATGGTCTGCGGGGTGCTGCCGGCGATCATCGTGTGTGTCGGTTTCTATCTTCAGAACGCCATCGCGCTGGTGGTGAGTTTTGCCGCCATCGGTATCTACCTGGCATTCCAGATGATCGTCGGGGGTGTGATGTACGCCCGTCTCCGGGGCTGGACACCCAATGGCCAGTTCACCTTGGGACGTTGGGGCTGGCCGGTGAACATCGCTGCGCTCTGCTATGGCTTGTTCGCCATCGTCAATATGTCCTGGCCGCGTATGCCAGACGCGCCGTGGTATGTGAACTACGGCATCGTGTTGGTTGGCGCCATCGTGATCTTCGTCGGCCTCGTCTACATGGTCCTGTTTCGCCCCTACGAGAAAGGTACCGCCCCGGCTTCCGATGCCTGGAAAAAAACCTAAGCGACATGACGGCCTGCCGCCGGGCGCGGCAGGCAAATCCTCTGATGATAAAAGGGTGAACGCTATGACGTCTCGAATCCATTCGATGCTGTTTGGGTTGCTCCTGATTCTGGCCAGCCATGGGGTTCTGGCAGCCAGTCAAAACGATACCCTGGGTGTGATCCATGACTATATGAAAGCTTGGAACGCTCGCGATGCGGAGGCTGCGGCGAAGTACTTCACCGAGGACGGCGAGTTCCTCGACGCCTCGGTGGGGACACCGCAGGTCGGCCGGGAAAATGCCAAGACCCAGGTGATCGAAGTGTTCATGCACGCAGTGCCGGATCTGCAATGGACGATGCTGGGCGAGCCGATCGTCAACGGTGAAAGCATTGCCTTCGAATGGGAATTCAAGGGACACAATACCGGGCCTTGGAGCACCGAGACGCCGGCCACCCAGCGCCCCCTTAGCTTCAAGGGGGTGAGTTTCATCCGGCTCAAGGAGGGCAAGATTATCACGCAGCACGACTACTATGACGCCCTGGGTTTCAACAAGCAGCTCGGCTGGTAGATCAATGTTCCCGCCGCGAGAGCTGTAGCAACAAACCAGGCTCGGCTCTCCTGGCCGAGAGCGTCCAGCCGTGGGCCTGGGCGATTTCCTGGCAGATCGTCAAGCCCAGGCCGGCGCCATGGTCGCGGCGATGGGCCCCGCGCCAGAAGCGAATGAACAGGTGTGGCAGTTGCTCCCGATCCACCCCGGGGCCCCAGTCTCGTACGCTCAGGCTATCCTCGCCGACGTCCACTCGAACCTCTGTGCCCCGAGGGGCGTGTTGGATGGCGTTTTCCAGCAGGTTCTTCAACAAGGTGAAGAGGGCGCTGCGATCCGCCTGCCATGGGTCAGCAGAGGCAGCGTTCTGCGCCAGCACCAAGCGCACGTCTGCGGCTTCGGCCATGCGCTGCAAATAGTTGCTGGCTTCCCTCGCGACATCGGCCAGTTCGACCTCGGCAAACTGGTAGTTCCGGGCCTCACTGGCTTCGGTCAGGAGCAGCAGTTGCTGGACTTGACGGGTCATGTGAGCGACATCGTTGAGCAACGCGTTGCGATCGTGGCTGTCCTCCATCAATTCGATTTGCGCGCGTATCAGCGCCAGTGGTGTCTTGAGCTCGTGGGCCGCGGTTGCTAGAAACTCCTGTTGGGTCCGGTAGCCATGTTCCAGGCGCTGGAGGACCCGATTGAAACTGTCCACCAGTGGCACGACTTCGGACGGTACGCTGGTGGCCTGCAAGCGTGAATGCAGGGAACGAGGCGAAATGGCCGCGGCCGACTCCGACACCTCGCGCAAGGGTCTGAGCGTATAGCCCAGGGTGATATAGGCACAGGCGGCAAAGACGAAGAGCAGCACCAGGCTGAACAGGACGATACCGGCGCCCATGAATGGCAACGCGAATGCACCATGGAAGAGGTCCATCAGCCGTTCGCTGACGGCAAGTTGCAGGAACCAGGTCTTGCCGTCGTGTTCGACCGGCGCGGTGGCGCCATACATCAGGATGCCCTGGCGCTCGAACTTGAACGGTTCGTGCTCTGAAGGACGCACCGCGGTGCTTGCAGGCCAGAAGGTTGCTTCGGTGGACGTCAGGACCACGTTTGCCGAGGCGTCCAGCACGCGGTATCCGATGTCTTGCGGCATGCTTTCATAGGTCCAGATTCGATCGGCCTCGCTGCGATCGAATCCGACCGGGCGGCCGGCAGGATCGAACTGGAGTTTCTCCGCCAGCTCCTGGGTGCGTTCGGCCATGTTCATGACCAGCAGGATGTCGCTCTGGGAGGTGACCAGGGCCAGCGCCGTCAATACGATCAGCAGGATGCTCAGCGCCACGCCAGCAATATAGGCCAGCAACACTTTGAATCTGAGGCTACTCAGCCACGTCGACCTGGCGCAGCGCATAACCAAGACCTCGCAAGTTGACAATGCGTTGGCGGGAACCGATGGCAAGCAGCTTGCGGCGGATACGGTGAAGGGCCACGTCCAGGGCGTTCGGCGTGACCGCCTCGCTCAAGCCCCAGCCTGCTGCCTCTATCGTCTGACGGCGGACGATCTCCCCAGGTTTGCGCAACAGCAGCAACATGATCTGCATTTCCGCTGGCGCCAGAGCAATGCTTTCATTGGCACACCACATGCTGCCGGTGTCGGGTTGCAGGCTCAGGTCGCCATGGCTGGGCGCCAGTGGGCGACAGTCCACGGGGCGTCGCAGCAACGCTCGCACGCGCGCGACCATTTCATCCATGGCAAAGGGCTTGGGCAGATAGTCATCCGCGCCGGCATCGAGCCCCTGTACCCGATCATGCAGGGCATCCCGCGCCGTGAGCACCAGGCACGGGATGCCTAGCCCGGCGCTGCGCAGACGCTTCAACAGGACGAGCCCGTCGCCGTCCGGCAACCCGCGATCGAGGATCAGCGCCTGGTAGGGCACACGCTGGATGGCCGACCACGCGCCATCCATGCGGTTGATCACATCGACGGCGATCCCCGCATTCGCCAGGCCCGTGCAGACCAGGTGCGCCAATCGTTCGTGGTCCTCGACCAGCAGAATGCGGCTCATCAGAAGCGGTACAGGTAGCCGAACAGCGCGCTGTTTTCGGTAGAGCTGTCTACCAGCGGGCTGTCCTTGATCTCACTGGCGAGGCTCGTCGCTTTGATATCGAGGAACAGGGCGTGGTGTTTATCGAACATGTAGTTTCCCCGGACGCCAAATTCGGTATTGAGGGCAGACTTGCCATCATAGGCCGCACGATCGATGCGGGCCTCACTGTCGCGCACGCCAAAATAATAATCGACGTATTTTTTGTCCTGCCACATCGCCGTGACTTGGGGTGTGAGCGTGATGTGTTCGCCGACCCGCCAGGTCCGCTCCAGGCCCACGTTGAAGCGCTGCCCCTTGCTGTTGCCCGACACCTCCGACAGCCACTCGGCGCGCACGTCCACCAGACCGGTGTGCCACTCCACTTTGGCCCCCGCCCAGAAGCTGCTTTTGCGGTCGCTCATGCCATCGAAGACCCGCGCGTCGTCAGCGTCGTAGCCACTGAAGTCGTACTGGCCCATGAGGCTGAAATCGATTTGCTGGGTGTCGCCGATCTCGAGTTGTGACAGCTTGACCTCGGCGTTTGGGCCGAACACCCGTAGGTATTCGTTCTCGAAGTAGATCAGCGGTATCGCCTTGTTGTCACGATCGATGCCGGTATAGGGCTGCTGGCTGCTTAATGCGCCGACCCCCAGTCCCCAGGACGAAGACGGTTCGGCGTTATCAGACTCGGCCGCCTGTGCGGCCATTGCTGAAATGGCCACGGCGAGCAGGAACACACTCGGGATTGTCGAAACGGCTAAGCGCAAAGGCATTGAGTTCTCCAACAGGACAGGATGAATGCACGCCCATCGTCGAGAACTTTCTCTTACCGAATACTTACCGTTATTTGTCGAATGCTTGATCTTGATCAAGGCAAATACAAATTCCAGCCCCCCGGGTGGATATAAGTGCCAAGCAGTGCAATATCAGGCGTGATGGCCATTTGGTATTGCGTTAAGATCGTTCAGGATCAGCGTGTATAACAGCGGTTTTACAATAAGTTCACGCATCACTAATTCAGTATGAAATGAGGCTTGAACGGAAATGCTCAGGAATGCACCGCTGCGTCTGAAACTTTTATTGATACTGCTACTTCCCTTATTGGGGTTTCTCACCTTGGCCGGGGTCTTTGTAGTGGATAACTACAAGACACTACGCGATATGAACACCACGGTGACTGCCAGCGCCACGGCGCAGAAGTTGAGTCAACTGATTACCGTATTGCAGCGCGAGCGCGGAGCCAGTGGGGTCTTCCTGGGCAGTGGCGGCAAGTCCATGGGTGAACGGATGTCCCAGGCGCGCCAGGATGCCAATACCTCGGTCGAGGTGGTGCGCCGGTTGTCTGCGTCGGGAAGCACGCAATTGGACAATGTCCTGCGGGCATTGGACGCGTTGCCCACCATTCGCGGGCAAGTTGATAAGTTGAGTATTAGCAGCACCGAGTCGGGTGTTCGTTATACCGAGATCATTCAAACGCTCATGGGTTACACCCACTCTCTGGAAGCAACGATCAACAACGCCACCATTGTCCATGCGCTCGGTGCCCTTAATCAGTTTATCGAGATGAAAGAGCGGGCCGGACGTGAACGGGTGGTACTCGGTCTGGTGTTCAGCCAGGACCATTTCGATGAGACGTTATTGTCACGCTTTAGCCGCAATCTCGGCGAGTTCTCCGCTTATTCCGACGGGTTCCGTCGCAAGGCCCAGCCAGGATTACTTCAACAACTGACTGATCAAATGCTGAAACCCGCTGCGGTTGCAGTCGACAAGTTGCAACGCCTGGCATTCGAGGTGCCATTGGGGCAGCCGCTGGGCATCAAGCCCGAGGCCTGGTTTGAACTCTCCACTCAACGCATCGACATGATGAGCCAGGTGGAACAAGCCCTGGGTGAAAGCGTCAGTCGCCTGGCGACACATGAGCGCGATGAAGCAAACCGTGCATTGTGGCTGACCATTGGCGCGGTCGTCGTGGCATTGCTTGCGGTGACGGTGCTGTCGTATGTGATCATCCGCATGATCGATTCGGCGGTGCGCGATGTGAACCGCGTCCTGAATGACTTGGCCCAGCGTGATCTCACTGCCAGGGCCACCTATGACGGCCGGGATGAGTTCGGCCAGATCTCGCGAAACCTCAACCGCATGGCGCAAGAGATCAGCGGGGTCGTGCAGGAAATCGGCAATGCCACGGCGCAAGTGGCAACCGCGGCGCAAGAGTCTTCCACGGTGACGGTCCAGACCAGTGAGAGTGTCGAGCAGCAGCGCCAAGGCACTGAGCTGGTGGCCACCGCGATCAATCAGATGAGCGCCACGGTGCGCGAGGTGGCGCAAAGTACCAACGACGCTGCGCACATGTCGCAACAGGTCAATATCAGTACGGCTCAAGGTCGGGTGGAGATCGAAAGTACCATCGGCTTGATTCGCCAATTGTCCGCGCAAGCCGAAGAGACCGCGGGGATCATTGGTGATCTCAAGCTGGAAAGCGACGCCATTTCCTCGGTGCTCGACGTGATTCGCGGCATTGCCGAACAGACCAATCTGCTTGCGCTCAATGCGGCCATCGAAGCGGCGCGAGCTGGTGACCATGGTCGCGGGTTTGCAGTGGTCGCGTCCGAGGTGCGCACCCTGGCGCAAAAGACCCAAGAGTCCACGGGCAACATTCAACAGATGATCAGCAACCTGCAGGCCGGCTCCGATCGTGCGGCCCTGTCCATGCAGCAGACCTTGGGCAAGGCCCAGGATGGCGCGAGCAAAGTCGAGCGAGCGGGCGAGTTGTTGGTGGAGATCGCCGAAGGCGTGGCGACGATCAGCGACCGCAACATTCAGATCGCCTCCGCTGCTGAAGAGCAGAGCGCGGTGTCCGAGGACATCAATCGCAATGTGAACGAGATCAATGATCTGGTAATCCAGGTGAGCGCCGGTGCCGAGCAGACGGCAATCACCAGCCAGGAACTCGCGCGCCTGGCCGAGTACCAGCAACAGTTGGTCAGTCGTTTCAAGGTGGCTTAGGTTGCCGCGGTATTTGTGACGGTGTGGTAGAACAGTGTCGTCGTGATGATGCTTCAGCCAACGTAGCCCGGGCCTTTAACGAAAAGGCCCGGATTTGTTCCGTACGTTTCGGGATCAGAACTTTTTCGGTACGGGCAGGGGCCGGTCAATACAGCCATGGTCAGGTGCGCGTCGCGCAGGCAAGGGCACCAGCGAAACCAATTCCTCTTCGACGATTTGATTGCTCATGGCCAATTCCAGCTCGGGGCAGTCAATGCTGAGCCAGTCACCGTGTTGGAGCGGCACATTCGCGGTGCGATGGCTCAAGCTGTGAAACACGTAATGAACCAGCCCAGGCTCGAGAAACTGCTCATGTTTCTCCAGGAACTCTTCCGAGTATCGGCGCAAACTCTGCCAGCGATGCAAACTCATCCGGTGGTGACTTGCCGTCAAGGGTTGGCCGTCGCGTTCTATCTGGACATTGATGGCCAGATCAGCCTGCAATTCCCCCACGATCAATGCCGGGGCAATCGCACAGGTACGCAAGTGCGCATGCGTTGAAGAAATGGCGTCACGACTGTGCAATACATGATCGTGAATATCGTTGCCCAGGGTAAAACCAATGAAGCGCAGCGCGCCAAACGGGTCGACCCAATAGAGGCAGACAATGCACGGCTCGCTACTGATGCTTTGTGAATGATAAGGCACCTGCAAAGGGTCGCCGTCGGTCTTGAGCAGTCGGCCGTTACCTTTGTAATACCAGGCTTGTTCTGTCTTGGCGGTACAGAGGGTGATTTCGCTGATCTGGACCAATAAGTTGTTATCGGGCTTGAGCGGCGGTCGGTATTTCACCGCCGCAGGCGTAAGCGGGTAGGGTGTGGACGGCAGGTCCTTGAGATAGGACTCCCAATCCATATTCCGATCCGCGCAATGGGCCAGGGCTTCATAAAGATTTCCCTGGGGTGGGCGCACCTCCCGGCTTTGCCCGGACTTGAAGTCAAATACGCCAAGACCTCCTCGCGGCACTGGAGAGTCCAGCAACATTACATAATGGGTCATCACTTATCCTCCAGGGTCAAGCGTGCGGACAGAGGGACGTAGTCCTTGAGTCCGTTGAAAGCCGGGTTTGTCTCTTTGAGCCGTAAGGACAGCAAGCCCCCCGTGATACTTCCGGCCAGTGCCAGGAACAGAATCGCGGTAAGCCCCCACGTCATGGCGATGTAGCCAGCGACGACAGGCGCGACGCCGCCTCCAAGAATCTCTCCGCAGCCCACCACCAGGCCCGTCGCGGTGGCCAATAGACTGGGCGGCACTGATTCGCTGGTCAGTGGACCGACCGTCATGCAGATCAGGCTGAAGTTGATGAAGGACAAGAAAAATAATTGAAGGAACAGTAGCCAGGGCAGCGGTGGGCTGATGATCAATAAACCCACCAGCAGCGCGCTGATCATGAAGCAGATGGAAACCACTGGCTTGCGACCCAGTTGGTCGGACAAGCCGGGAATGACCAGTTGGCCAAAAAAACCACCCAGGCCAATTGCAGAAATGATCATGGCCATGGAGAAATTGCTCAGGTGCAGGATGTCTGTCAGGTAGCTGGGGAGCAGGGCGCACAGAACGAACTGGCACGTCAGAATGCAAAGCATCAAGGCAATATTGAGCCGTACATTCCCGCTGGACAGGGCCGTCCTCCACTGACTTTTGGAGGTGTGTGCAATCGACACCGCGCTGGGCGCCTGGGTCGGTTGGTAGGTTCTATAGAGGTACCAGGCCACTAACAGGCCGGGTAACGAAATGATGGCGAATACGGCGCGCCAGGATCCGAACATTTCCAGCAAGACACCCGCCAGCAGCGGTCCGAGGCACAGGCCAATGATGGGGAACAAGGCCTGTTGAATGCCTAGATTGAGTCCGCGCCGGCAAGGCTGCGAAACTTCGTCGGTGACGATGATACTGACTGGAGTGAAGGCACCTTCACAGACGCCCATCAAGGCGCGCAAGAGCACCAGGCCCACCAGGCTGGTGATCAATGCAGACGCGCCGGCCAGAAGCGATAGCAGGGTGATCGACAGCACCAGCAACTTCTTGGGGCCCAGTACCCTGATGGCGGCGCCCATAAACAGGGCAGAGCCTCCCCATGCAAATGCCAGGATGGCCGACAACATGCTCAAGTCCTGATAGTCCAGGGCCAAGTCACGCATGATCACCGGGAACAGCGGCATGATAATGAACCTGTCCAGTCCTACCAGCCCGAAGCTCAGCGACAGAAGCGTGATCATGCGTCTTTCATAGCCGCCCCAAGGTCGAGCGACCAGATACTTCATCTCCATGTTCCTTCCCCTTCTTTCCCTAGTGCTTTCGAAGCCCTCTCGAACGAGGTGAACGCCTGCGATCCATACTCCGGCAGCCAGGGACAGGTGTGCCCCTGGCTGGGTGCCGGTGTTTTATCGGGTCTGTCAGGCGACCCACTTGCCCACGGCCATTTCAGCGGTGAAGCCGGGGCCGAAGGCCGCCAGCATGCCCGTCGCGCCATCGACAAGCCCGCTGTCGAACTGGCGCTTGAGCACATCGAAGACCACCACGCTGGCGATGTTCCCGGCTTCGCTCAAACTGTCGCGAGACTGCGCGACCCGACCGGGTTCCAAGTCCAGTTGCAGGACCAGTTCATCAAGAATTTTCCGTCCGCCGGTATGGAAGATGAAAAAGTCATTTTGAGCGCAATGTTGATTGAAGGTCTCGTAGTTCAATTCCTCCATCATCGGTGCGACATCTTTAATGGAGTTCATGACAGCCTTGTCCAAGGTGAAATGAAAGCCGCTGTCTTTAACGTCGTATTTAATGTAGTGCTCGCTATCAGGCAGGAAGTAAGACCCGGTATTGGCGATCTTGAAACCAGGCGCCTGGTCATCGGCGCGCATAACGCAGGCCGATACGGCATCGCCGAATAACGCGGCTGATATGAACGCGTGCAACTTGGTGTCCTGGGGTTGATAGCAGAGCGATGAGAACTCCAGGGAGACGATGAGGACATGGTTGTCCGGCGCCCGGCTGGCGAAGTCATTGGCTCGATTGATCGCCGCGGCGCCTGCCACGCAGCCCAGTTGAGCGATGGGCAGTTGTACGGTCGACGTTCGCAGGCCCAGGTCATTGATCAAGTGGGCTGTCAGCGAGGGCATCATGAAACCGGTGCACGATGTCACCGCGACCATGCGAATGTCATCGATGGTCAGCCCGGCATTCTCGATGGCTTGGCGCGCCGCGATGGACGACATGCGGCGGGCTTCGCGCTCATAAACGATACTGCGGTGGGTGAAGCCGGTGTGCACCGCCAGTTCATCGATAGGCAGGACCAAGTGCCGTTCGTTCACCTGCGTGTTTTGAATCATTCGTTTGGCAAGTGCCATTCGTGGATGATCATCATGCAACTGCTCTAGATGCTCGATCATTTGTTGCTGGGTGATCTTGTATTGCGGAAACAACAGACTGGGTTTACAAAGAGTAGACATGACAAGTCCTCGGCGAGAAGCCAATAAAGTTAGAAGCACATTTAAGGCAATGACTGCAAAGCAGGACTCTGAAAGACAGAATCAAAGCAGCGGGCTGGAGAGCCAAAAAACTTGACTGTTGTTATCGAAAGAGCGGGGTGTAGCGGGCGCCTGGTTTGTTATTTCACCAGTACAAACTTATAGGCATATTGCCAGGCCAAGTTGCTTTCCCGGACATGTTTGCGAATAACCATGCGCACAGGCGCACCGCTGACGACTTGCCGGGGATCGGTGACATCAACGATTTCCGAGGCAATCACCAGGCCATCGTCCAGGCGCACCATCGCCATGAAGCGGGGCACGGTTTCGCCATAGCCCATGGCCGCCAGTATCGGATTCTCGGCATGGGCGCTGACTTGGATCGTGCCGGTGCGTGAGCAGCGATACGGTTCCACATTCAACGAATTGCACGCGCCGCAGACGGTGCGCCGAGGGAAGAAAATTTCTTCGCAATCCTGGCAGCGGCTGCCTTCGAGACGGTATTTGCCGCCATGCTCGCGCCATTCGCGCAACATGCTGGCGGTGGTCATGCGGTGAATCTGTTCAGGGTAAAGGGACATGGTCGGCTCCTTAATCGTTGGAAAGCACAATGACGCTGTTGTGCGCGGCGTACCCGCCCAGGTTTTGCGAGACGCCAATACGGGCGCCTTTGACTTGGTTGTTGGACTCGCCGCGAAGCTGTCGGAACAATTCAGTAATGTGCAAAATCCCATCGCAACCGGAGGCGTGGCCGCGTCCGATGTTGCCGCCGTCAGTGTTCAGGGGAAGTTGCCCATCAAGGGCTATGCCGCCTTCCAATACAAAGTCGCCTGCCTGGCCTGGACCACATGCGCCCATGGATTCCATTTGAATCAACCCGGCGCCCAGCAAGTCGTAGACTTGCGCCACATCGATATCCTTTGCAGTGATGCCGGCTTTTTTGTAGGCGATTTCGGCGCAGGCCATCGAGTTGGCGGAAACCGCCATGCCTACATCTTTTGGCAGCCCTGGAAATTGCAACGTCGGGTTGTGATAGCGCGTGCCGAAATAGTGCGATACGCCGGTGTAGGCACAGCCACGGATAAATACCGGCTGGGTCGTGTAACGGTGCGCAAGGTGTTCGGCAACCAGGATGGCGCAACCGCTGGCTTCACCCCAGGCCAACATCGAGCCACATGCTTCGCTACTCTTGAGTGCTTCGAGGGACGGAATCGGCACGCCATAGCGGGTAGCCGTGGGGGTGTTATGGGCATAGATACGCATCTGCCGCCCAAACGTTGCCAATACATCCGCCTCGCGTCCTGCATAACCGAACTTTTCAAAATATTCGGCGGTCGCCAGGGCGAAGGCGTCTGTGTGTGAGATGCCGAGAAAATAATCGTATTCACATTCAGTGCTGGAGCCAATGTACTCGGCGTAGTTGATGTGATCGGTCATTTTTTCAAAGCCGCCGCACAGGACAATGTCGTATTCACCTGAGGCGACCATTTGGTGAGCCATCTGGAACGACACCGAACTGCTGGTGCAGTTGGCAGTACTCATGAACGTGGGGGCAGGGCTGATACCCAGGGCATCGGAAATGGTCGGGCCCAGGCCTCCGTATTCAGAAATGCCTTCACCGTGGTAGCCATAGGCAACTGCCTGGAGTTCGCGGGGGTGCATCTTGATGGCGTTGAGCGCCTGGTAGGCGGACTCGACGATCATCTCCTTGAAAGTCTGACGAACTCTGGAACTGCCGGGCTTAGGGGTATAGGCAGCCGAAACGATAGCAACGCGTCGTGCGCTCATAAAAAAGTGCTCCTTGCTGGATGGATTGGAATCAGAGATAGGCCGTCAGGGCATAGTCGGGCCGCAAGTATTTGAACTCGTACTTGATCGACGTCCCGTAATCCACGTAGTACTTATCCTCCAGCAGCGTGCGCAGCGGAACGTTGGTCTTTTGATAGGCTTCGATGGCATCGGTGACGGTCAAGGCAATGGCATCGCTGCCTGCACCAAACCCATAGGAAACCACCAGGATTCTTTCGCCGGGACGCGCTTGATCGAGGACGTTGACCAAGCCCAGCAAAGGGCTCGCTGCCCCAGCATCGCCGACGCTCTGGGCATAGATGCCAGGTTCTATTTGCGCCGTCGTGAATCCCAGGTGCTTGCCGAGAGAGTAGGGGGTCGACACCAGGTTCTGTTGAAAGACGACATAATCGAAATCACCGGCCTGCGCATGGATCTTGGCCATCAATCCCGAGGCAGCACGGCGAGTCTGGTCTTCAAGGCCGATGCTGTTCTTGTCCGAACCCAGTCCCATTCCCGACCGGATATAGCGGTCCCCTTGAGGCCTGATGTTGTCAGCGACATCCGCCGCGCAAGAAAAACTTGCGTCAAAATGCGCGATCACATTTTCTGTACCCAACAGCAGGGCAGCGGCGCCCGCTCCGGCGTAGGACTCTGTCAGATCACCGGGGGCGGTGTTGCGGTTGATCGTATCGGCGCCCACCGCCAACGCGTTGCCCACCATGCCCGATGCTACCAGGGCGTATGCAATCTGAAGGGCGCTGGTGCCTGATTTGCCGGCAAACTGCACGTCAGCACAAAAGGCGTCATAGCCGCAGCCAAGCATTTCCAGGATGATCGCGGCCGAGGCCCGGGAGTCATATGGATTGGTGCAGGTGCCAAGATAAAGCGCTTCAAGGGAACAAGGCGGCGCTTTGTCCAGTGCGCGTTGGGCGGCAAGGACGCCCAAGGTAATGACGTCTTCATCAGGCTGCAGTACAGCCCTTTCGAGAACACCCAGTTGACCCTTTACCAAGCTCAAATCGGTGTTTTTCCACACCTGGATCACGTCGTCCACCTTGAGCCGGCAGACCGGGATGCCCGCGCCATAGCTCACAATTCCTACTTTATTCATGTGTACTTCCTCCAGATTCCGTTCTTTCACCTGCTGGCAGAAAGCCGTGACAGGTGCATGAAATATTTAGAAACTATCTATTGGTGCTCGCAAAGTGATAAATGGCGGTCCCATGCCCATAAATCGGCAGGTTCAAGCGTCAGAACCTACCGGTCAACCTATGAACAATAGGTTTGTTTTCGTACAATCATTATGTATGATACGAAACGTACCGTATCGTTAAGGTAGCGTTAAAAATTTATGACTTTCCTTCTCATATCTCCCTATTTAGAGGTAATAAGCGCTCAAGAGACCCCCTGCTAAGCAGAAGCTGAGATCAAATAAACATACAAAACGAAACGATCCGTTTCATTGCTTTTCGAGAGAATCCTATACCCTGAGTCTCTTTTGTCAAGCGCCATATTGGAGATTTTGATTTATGGCCCGTAAACCATCTCGGAGCTCCATTGGCTCATTGAGGAGCCCTCACACGCACAAAGCGATCATCATTTCTGCCATAGAAACCCTTAAGGAGTGCGGTTACTCGGGGTTGAGCATCGAGGCGGTGGCCCGCCGCGCTGGCGCGAGCAAACCGACAATCTACCGGTGGTGGGGTAACAAGGCAGCCTTGATCGCCGAGGTCTACGAGAGTGAAAGCGAGCAGATTCGCAAAGAGCCTGATAAAGGCTCTTTCAAGGAGAATCTCAATTTCTTGCTGCTCAATCTCTGGAAGGTCTGGCGAGAAACGATTTGCGGGGAGGCTTTTCGATGCGTCATTGCTGAGGCCCAGCTCGATCCCAGCACGTTGCCCAAGCTGAAAGACGAATTCATGGAGCGGCGCCGGGAGTTGCCTCGCAAGCTGGTGGAAAAAGCTATTCAGCAGGGCGAGTTGCCCAAGGATACGTCGCGTGAATTGCTCTTGGATATGATCTTTGGGTTTTGCTGGTACCGGCTGTTGACCGAGCAGTTGGAGGTGGAGGCAGATATCAATGAGTTCACGACACTGCTGATGAACGGGGTATTGCGTCCGACTTCGGCGGCGGTTCAAGACGCCGCCGAAGCCTGATTATCGGGGAGGGGATGCGCTTATTTCGTGCCGCTGAATTGTGCATGAAGGCTCGGCAGGATGCTGGCCAGATGGTTGAACTCACACAAGTCATGCACCGCAAATTCATAAGCCAGGGTTTCCAGCTCAACCTCTCCCAGACCGTTTTCTTCCAGTAGCTGAGCGGCTCGCTCGGCGCCTGGAAAACGCTGCATGGCGGGGTGGCTGCCGACCCAGTAACGGCTCGTCAGGTACAAACCCTCCGGACATTCCTTGAACAAGTGCGCCATCAGCGACACCGGCACTTGCGGTTCATGGGCCAGGCTCATCAGGGCGCTGACGCTGCCGTCTATTTTGGATTCGCGGTACAGGTCCGGACAGAAGCCCAGCTCGCAGGGGTCCCTGAAATCAATGTGCAGGTGCATGAGGCGGTCACCGACGTACTCGGAGGCGCAAAAGGTATTGCCATACAAGCGCTCCTCGAAGCTCAGGGTATCGTCCAGGAGGCGCTCGTGATGAACACAGGGGTTTTCCACATGGGCATAAGGAAACCACAGGGTGTAGCGTTCAGCCTCCAGTGGATGCCACATGAACCACCACTTGAGCATCTCAGCTGTGCAGTTGGGGAAAAACTTGCGACTTTGCACGTAGGCCATCGGCCCTGGCAGCAGCGCGTATCCGGCCTCTTCGCTAATGAAATCAGTGGCGAGCATGCGGTTAAGGTCTTCAACGCTGGGCGTCAAGGCGTCAGCCAAGGGCATGGGGCCTTGCTGTATCTTTTCGACGGCACTGAGCGGCACGCTGATCTTCGAGCGGAAAAAGTCGGCGTAGGGTTTGCCTTGGATGGCCCGCTGATTGGCTAGGAACTGCTTCTGCATTGGCAATGAGAAGTAGGTGAAAGGTGTCATTACGCGCGCTTCCATGACGGTATTTCCTTGGTAGTTCGTGAAAAGCCCGCAGCATCGGCTGCAAAGTCCTCACGTGGTGTTGTAAAGGGACAATGACGGGACCAAAATAGGTAGGCTGAAATAAAAAGTCAAATTTGAATTAGAACTATAAAGAGATGAGCTCATGGACAATGCCATTGGCAAGCCTTCCCTGCCTCGTGCTTCGCGACTCGATGGGCAGGCAACGCGGCTGCAGATTCTGGAAAAGGCGGGTGAGTTGTTTGCCGAACAAGGGTTGGCCAACACCACCAGCAAGCAGATTTGCGAACGTTCGCAAGCCAACAGCGCGGCGGTGAATTATCACTTCGTAAACAAAGAGGGCCTGTACCGCGCGGTATTGCTCGAAGCCCACGCTCGGTTGATGCGGATGGAAACTCTGGTTTCGCTTAACGAGCGGCCAGGGTCGCCGCAAGACAAATTACGTGCCCTCATCACCGTGTTGGTCGAGCGCCTGCACGACCATCCGGATGGCTGGGCGCTGAAAGTGCTCACGCGCGAAGTGCTTTCGCCTTCTCCCGAGTTCGAGGTGGTGCTCAAGGAACAATCGTTTCCCAAGGCGCACATTCTGCGTGGCTTGCTTGGACAAATCATGAACTTGCCAGCGGATCATCCGACAACCCTGCGCAGCGCCATCAGCGTCTTCGCCCCCTGTCTTTTTTTGCTTATAGCCCATCAGCCGTTAAAGCAGCATGTACTGCAAGGGTTGAGTCTCGAGCCGCAGGGTTTGATCGACCACATGATGAGTTATGCCCTTGGTGGGCTCCAGGCAGTGGCGGCGACTGCGCACGACGCTGCAAGCTGACGCGCAGCCCATGGTTATCGGGGGCTACCGTTGGCGCGCGTCCATTGAGTAGGCCCCGCCGCCGCGCGCGACGATGTAGAGGGCCAGAAAACCCATCAGTACAGGAAACTCGATGCCCCGATCTATCCAGGGCCATGTCGGTCCCAGCGCATAGCTGATTGCAACCATCTCAATGGCGATCAGCAGGGCGACGAGTCGCGTACCGAGCCCTATCGCCAGCATGAGCGCACCGACCGTCTCCAGGAGCATGACCAGGAAGGCAAGCTGTGCCGCGAAAGGCAGCCCCATCACGTTCTGGATGAGGTTGATCGACGCGCTCATTGGATCAGCCATCGATCCATGGGCGGTGCGCAGAACCTTCGGCAAGCCGTGGGTAAACAGGATCACGGCGAAGACGATCCGCAGCGCGGCGTACAGGTGAGGTTCGAAGCGGGCGACTCGTGCAGTCACCGTGGCCACCGCGCAGCGCAGCGATGATAGGTCTTGAGTTGTCATGGGAAATCCTTGGCTGGTTTGCTTGAAGCACTGATACATGACGTCGATAGGCCTTTTGAATACTCCGAAGGCGCTATTGTCCTTTGGCAGGCAGCCCCATCTTCGCCAGCGTCAGCGTTTCATCAGCGCGCCCCCATCCGCCGTCTGCAACCTCTTCGACCAGCACCATGGTGAACGGACGAACTCCCTCGCCGAAGTATTCGACGAACATCTCTGTGGTGCGATGAATGATCTCTTCTTTGCGGGCGTGGTCCAGGATTCCTTCGGGAAATTTATAGTTGGCGAATGGCATCGGTTTGCTCCGTGGGTGTGAAACAGACTGGGTCGGGCGAACAGCCCATGGCGCGCATTTTTCTTGTTTGGGCCCTGGAGATAAACCCTGCCGAGTTGCCATCTGAATTCAATAACCGTGAACAATCGACGCCGTGGAACGCTCTCACGTGCCAACCTCCGGATGCATGCGGTGTCATTTGATTTTCGCCGCAAGAACCGGATAGCGGGTTCTGCCCAGGTGTTCTCTTCTAGGCACTCACATCAAGAGGTGCCCATCATGAACTTTCGCATCACAGGCCTTGCCCCCGATCCATTCCGCGCGCTGTTTGGATTGTCCGATGAAGCACTCGCCTCGCGGGGGATAAGGCGTTATGTCGTTGACTGCCAGCCAGGCTTTCCTGATCGCATAGAAATGAAAGATGCGGAGCTGGGGCAACGCATGCTCTTACTGAACCATGTCAGTCAGCCGGCCAACTCGCCGTATCGCGCCTCCCATGCGATTTTCATCCGAGAGGGGGCGCCCCAGGCTTACGACGCCGTCAACCAAGTGCCCGAGGTCATGCGCATCCGACTACTGTCCCTGCGTGCTTTTTCCGAGGAGGGGATGATGCTTGATGCCGATGTGGTGGACGGACAGGCAATAGAGCCTGTGATCAGCCGGATGTTTGCCAATCCTGAGGTCAGTTACATCCACGTTCACAATGCTAAGCAGGGGTGTTACTCGGGGCGGATAGATCGGGTGTAGGCAAGGGGAGGTCGTGCTTGCAGACTTGGCTTGAAAGCATTCGGGCCTGCAAGCCTGGAGCATCGCTCCACGGCCCGATGCGCGGAAGCGATACTGAGTTGGCTGTTGTCAGTGCGAATGACGCGGCTCACCACTACGAGCAATCACCCGCAGGTGCAACGTGGCCGGCTCCAGGCAACCCCCGGTGGAAAGCTGTCCCACCAATTGCCGGTACAGCTCCTGCCAGGGCGTTTGCGAAGGCGGAATATTCGGCGTCCATTCGCGTCGGCGCTGGGCCATCTCGGCGTCGTCGATCAGCAGGTTCACGGTGCGGGTATTGAGGTCCACTTTCAGCCGGTCGTTGGTTTTCAGCAACGCCAGGCCGCCGCCCACGGCCGCTTCCGGGGACATGTTGAGGATCGATGGGCTCGCCGAAGTGCCGCTCTGGCGACCGTCGCCGAGGCAGGGCAGGGAGTCGATGCCTTGTTTGATTAGCGCGGCCGGCGGGGCCATGTTCACCACCTCGGCGCTGCCGGGATAGCCCACCGTGCCGACACCGCGAATGACCAGGATGCAGCGCTCGTCGATGTCCAGCGCCGGGTCGTCGATGCGGGCGTGGTAGTCCTCTGGTCCTTCGAACACGATGGCCCGGGCTTCAAAGCTATTCTCGGCGCCGGGCTCGGACAGGTAGGTCTTGCGAAACGCTTCGCCCACCACCGACATCTTCATGATCGCGCTGTCGAAGAAATTGCCGCTGAGCACGATGAAGCCGGCCCGGTGCTTGAGCGGGGTATCGAAGGGATGGATCACATCGGTGTTGCTGGTCAGGCTGCTGCCGACGATTTCGCCGATGGTCCTGCCGCTGACCGTGGCGCAGTCTTCATGCAGGCGCCCGGCTTTTTGCAGTTCGTGCATGACCGCTGGCACGCCTCCAGCCCGATGGAACCCTTCACCCAGGTACTTGCCCGCCGGCATGCAATTGACCAGCAGCGGCACGTCCTCGCCAATCCGTTGCCAGTCCTCCAGGCTCAGCTCGACGCCCATGTGCCGGGCGATGGCGATCAGGTGCGGCGGGCAGTTACTCGAAGCACCCAGGGCCGAGGCGACGGCGATGGCGTTCTCGAAGGCTTGGCGGGTCATGATTTGTGACGGGCGAATGTCTTGCAGCACCAGTTCGCAGATGCGCTTGCCGGTGGCATAAGCCATTTGCCCGCGCTCGCGATAGGGCGCCGGGATGCTCGCGCAACCGGGCAGGGACATGCCCAGGGCTTCGGCCAGGGCGTTCATCGACAAGGCGGTGCCCATGGTGTTGCAGTGACCCACCGACGGCGATGCCGCGGTGGTCATTTCCATGAAGCCTTCGTAGTCGATCTCGCCGGCGGCCATCAGGTTGCGCGCATGCCAGAGCACGGTGCCCGAGCCGATCAGCTCGCCCTTGTGGTGACCGTCGAGCATCGGCCCGCCGGACAGGACAATGGCCGGCAGG
>Ga0065704_10070245_pt1 | contig 48841 bp, 66 predicted proteins | sample SwiRhicommuniRL2_FD_59091 | JGI IMG/M metagenome (GOLD analysis project Ga0065704, IMG submission 59091) | Switchgrass rhizosphere bacterial communities from Rose Lake, Michigan, USA - RL2 v2 (version 2) | ecosystem: Host-associated > Plants > Roots > Rhizosphere > Soil | place: East Lansing, MI | reverse complement strand
TTGCGGGCGGAAGAAAATCTAAATGATGGGGGGTGGTGAGAAAGTCGCCCGCTCCCTGGCTCATTCCAGATCTGCGGGCTTCTCCCTCCGGTTTGCCACGATTTCACTAGGGTATGCCCGTAACCCCAAGGTCGCGCCTAGTGCCGTTCTCCACGGTCGATCGCAGCCATTTATCACCGATCTCCCTGGCGTGATCGGCAGGAGTATCGCGACGCGGGGTGTTCGACGGGTGAACCATTGCAGGCGGATGGTTGCGCCGTATTCCACTGGAGAAAACGGATATGGCTTCTGGCAATTTCCCTGCCTGTCTCAAGGTTTCCCTCAGCTACGAAGGCGGATGGTCCAAGCACAAGAAAGATCCTGGCGGCGCGACGATGAAGGGTGTCACGCTCGCGACGTTCCGACAGTTTCGGCCTGGCGCAAGCGAGGCGGATCTTCGCGCGATCTCGGACGCCGATCTGCAAATGATCTATCGAAAGGGCTATTGGAACCCTATCCGAGGCGACGATCTCCCTTATGGCGTCGATCTGGCGGCGAATGACTACGCGATCAACTCCGGCGTCGGTCGCGCGGCGAAGGAATTGCAGGCCGTCGTCGGCGTCGAGCGAGACGGCCGGATCGGTTCCGGCACTATCTCGGCCGTCAACCGCTCGAACGGCAAGACAGTGGTGCAGAAGCTCTGCGCGCGCCGGCTGAGTTTCGTTCGCGGGCTCAAGACCTGGTCGACCTTTGGCAAGGGCTGGTCGAAACGGATCGCGAATGTCGAGGCAAAGGGCGTCGCGATGTATCTGTCGATGGGCGGGACGCTCACGACTGCGCATCGAAAGGAACTCTCCGAGGAAAGTTCCAAGGCGAAGGAGACGGCGACGAAGCAGACGACTGGCGCGGGCGGTGTCGGCGCGGGCGGGGCCGGCGGATTGGCGGCGACCGACTTCAATTGGACGCTGATCATCTTTGCTGTCGTCGCGGTCGCCGCCGCCGTCGCCTTCCTGGTCTGGCGCGGTCGCGTCAACAAGGATCGCTCCGACGCCTACCGGGCGGCTGCGGTAGCCTAACGAGCGTCCGTTTAGACGGATCGGCGCGGCGGAAATGGAAAATTCAACCGCCGCGCTGACCGGGTATTTTACCGGGTGTTTTCCGTATCGCGCCTGAATTTATTCACACGAAATCAGTTGCTTACGACGGCAGATCGGCCGTCGCTCCCTCCGCCATCATCCTTTCCGTCATCATCCGCCGCCATCCTGAACGTCTTGCCTTGTTGCATTTTTTGCACCAAGTTCGTCTGCGCTCGTCCGCATCTTGCCGGGTAGTTCCGGTGAATGTCCGGGTATTTTTCCGGGTAGCGGCGCGAGAAAAGCCGGGTATGCCGGGTGGCGACCGGGTATCGAAAGAGCGGGGTGCGGAATGCTGACTGACATGCAGATACGGAAGGCGTCGCCGAAAGAGCGCGCCTATAAGCTATCGGATGGCTCTGGTCTTCATCTGTTCGTCACGCCTGCGGGAGGCAAGCTCTGGCGCTACCGGTACGAGTTCGGCGGCAAGGAAAAGCTGCTGTCGCTCGGCCCCTATCCCGATACGACGCTGTCGGACGCGCGCGCCGGTCGAGATCGAGCAAAGGAGTTGCTACGAGACGGGAAAGACCCTTCTACGGCGAAGCGGCTCAAACGGTTCAAAGCAGTCGAGGGGGCATCCGAAACATTCGAGGTCCTGGCGCGGGAATGGTTCGATCTTAACCGCGACCATTGGGTGAAGCATCACGCCGACGAGGTAATTCGCTCTCTGGAGGCGGAAGTCTTCCCGTCTATAGGGTCGTTGCCGACGCGAGAGGTTTCGCCTCGCGATGTTCTGGAGGTGTTGCGAAAGATAGAAGCGCGGGACGCGAAGGAAACGGCGCGGCGTGTGCGCCAACGGATCGGCTCCGTCTATACATACGCCATCGCGACCAGCCGGGCGGAGCACAACCCGGCCGCGCTCTTGGTCGGCGCGATGGCTCCTATGGTCAAGGGTCGGCAACCGGCGATCACTGATCTAGAGGTCGCGCGGGCGATGCTGCGCCATGTCGAGGCGACGCCGGGACACGCCGTGACAAAACTTGCGATCCGGCTTCTGGCGCTCACTGCGGTTCGTCCTGGCACTCTAGCGGAAACGCCATGGACCGAACTCCCGCCTGGCTCTGACATGTGGATCGTTCCTGCGGCGCGGATGAAATTGCGGAAGCATCTCAAAAACGACGATCGGCGCGACCATATGGTGCCGCTGTCCCGGCAGGCGATTGAGACGATCGGCGCGCTGCGGACGATAACCGGGCGCGGGCCTCTGGTCTTCCCGAACGCACGGCATGCTCATAAGCCGATGTCAGAGAACGCCATGGGTTACATGCTGAACCGGGCGGGGTATCACCATCGACACGTTCCGCATGGGTGGCGGTCGACCTTCTCAACAGTGATGAACGAGCGGTTCCCGGCCGACAGGGCGGTGATTGATCTGATGCTCGCGCACGTTCCGAAAGACGCGGTCGAGGCGGCATATAACCGGGCTCAACACCTGGGGCGGCGGATAGAACTCGCGCAGCTGTGGGGGGATCTGATCACGGAAGGCTTGCCGCCGCCGATGGATCTGGCGGCGCTGCCTCGGCTTTAGCGGAATATGGTCTTGTAGATAGACGCGCGCGGGGTGGTTGCGGGGATTTTGCGCGCTATCACGACGCCACTTGTATCGACGCCATACTTGCGGGCGATCCGTTCGTGCTCAGGGTCAAAGACCATGCGGTTGCCTCGCGCCCAATGGAAAAGCTCGGCAATGCCTTCGGCGCTATCGACTTTCGGGATGTCGGTCATGTGCGCGGGGCCAAATTGCGGAACGGAACGCCGGCAATCATAGGGTCGCCAATGCGGCCTGCGATTGAGAGGTTGGTTGCGATCATGTCGCGCGGACGCAGGCTTTCGACCGCTTGATATGTCTCACGATCCACATGGATTTCGATCAATGGATTGTGGCCTGTCCTCCTGCTGATCGCGTGTGACAGGCGTTCAAGAGCGTCGCGAATGTCTAGAATTTGATCGTCGTCGGTCATGTCATCACCCTACGCCGCCCGGTCGAGAGCGGCAATCCAGTCGTTGACTTCGCTCTCGCGCCACCTGGAGGCCTTCTCGGAGAGCTTGACGGGTGCGGGGAACGCGCCGGCCTTGATCTGCTCGTAAAGCCATGTGTGGCCCATGCCGACGATCTCCTTGACCTCGGCGAGTTTCAGGAGGCGGTCGGTCAAATGTCCCTCCTGTAGATGAAGCCGTTGATTTCCAGAACATCAGGGACGGGCGGCAGCGCGGCGGACGGCTCGATGCCAAGCTCCTTCATGCAGGCGGCAAGGTGCGAGTGCTTCGCGGCGTCGGGGCTGGCCGTGATGTATTGCGTCCATCCCGTCAGTCCGTGCGTCTGCTCAGCGATCTCAAGCCGGCCGGCGAACTCGCGCACGACGAAGATTTTCGCGAGGGTGTCGCCTTCGTCCAGCGAACCGCGCCAGAAGCGGGATGCTGCCTTGCGCGCCTGGGTGGGTGTCGTCGGGCGCTCCTTGCGCGGGGGCTTGAAGACGATAGCGTTGCCGCGCTTGATCAGCGCCACGGATGCATACGGGGTCATTTGCTGCCCTCTCGGATTTCCGCGGCAATGGACGCCGGTATCTCGCGACTGGAGCCGCAATTCTTCGCCCATGTGTCGCATATAGAGGCGCAACGATCGCGCTCGCGAAGCACGGCCTCGGCGATCGCGCACGCGCCGGGAAACGAGTTTATCATGACGGCAGGCGTCTTCGGGTTGAGCGAAATATCGATCGCCAGGCGCATGATGTCGTCGGGGATCTTGCTCATGCGTATTTCCTCAACAGCCGCTCGGCGCTCTTCTCGCTCTCGGTCCCGCGTCCGATCGATCTGTGCGTGTGGTGCTGGCAATAGGGGCCTGTGCCGAAGCGCGGCGATCCGCAGCACATGGAAACGTGCGCTCCCTCGAACTGACTCCACAGCGGCCATTTGCAGCCGCTCGCCAGCGCCTCCGCGAACGTGCGGATATGGCTTAGGTCAAGCTCCGGTTCCGGCTCGGGCATCGGCGTCGGCGCGACGCGGGCGTTGGACCTAACGCGCGTCCAGTTCATCGTTTTCTTGTATTCGCGCGGCTTTCCTGGCACGCGCGGGGCCTTCGGGCCTCTCGCCTTGTTCTCCTGGACGACCTTTGCATGAACCGATTGCAGCTTTACGCCAGCGCGGGCGGCGAGGCCGATAATGGCGTTGCGCGACGGTCCTGCGGAGAAGCTCGCCGCGATCTGTGAGGCTGTCAGCCCTTCGTCGGCTAGCCGCGACAGGGCTTTGATCTTCTCGTCTCGCAAGAGGGTGGGCCGGTGCATTGACATGGTCATTCCGAATAATCGTGGGTTTCGTAGATCCGCGTCTCGACGCGCTCGATCTCGGCGTCAGTGAGGGCGATCGGCTTGCCGTCGTGGTAGGCAGTCAATTCCTCGACCTCGCCACCCTCTGCCGGGGAGCAGTCCTCGGGCGGACCCCATGTCTGCGCCGGGTAAAAGCGCGAGACGGTGTAATCGACTTCGACTTCGATCTCTTCGCCGTCGCGCTCGATAGTGGCGTGCATCGTATGCGTCATGACAGCGCCGCCATCGCGTAGCCGATGCACAGGATGGAAAGGGCGAAGGCGGCGAGGGCGGCAAGCTCAAGCGCAGCGCGCGCGCCCTCGGCGACGATCTGGAGGATGACAGCGCGGCTCATGCTACCCGCTCCTGGCGCGAGTGGCGCAGGCGCTCGCCGTCCGTCATGACAGAGCGATCGCCGGCCGCCGCCTTCTCACGGCGTTCGATCTCGGCGCGCATGCGGTCGATCGTCGCCATGTCGCGGGCGTAATCGTCATGCGCGGCCGGCGCGCGGTTCTCATAGCGACGGTCGAGCATGACGATGCGATCGCGAAGCTCGGCCGTCGAGTAGGCGGGATAAGCGGCGGTTTTGAATGCGGCGTCGGACATGTGAGGCTCCGTTGTGTTTCTCGCAACACACTATGCGAGGATATAAACAGCGTCAAGCGTTCGATGTGTTTTTCGCAACACCTATGTCGCAATGATGGAAGTGATCGCCGGCAGGGTCCAACGCGGCGATTGTCGGATCGGGAAACGCGCGGCGGAAGGCGTCGGCGAGGATGTCGACCTGGTGTTGATCGGCGAAGATTGTGATCTCGACGCCGTAGATCTTGACGCTAAGCCAATGGCAGGAAGATCCGCTCTCCGCTTCGATTACGGGTGGCTCTGAATAGCTGGTGTGAATGATGATCTCTGTCATGCTGTCCTCTCTGGCAAGTTGAAGGACCGGCGCGCTCGGCGTCGGTCGATGAACGTGTCAGTCGAAAGCGCCGATCGGTGCGTGATAGTAGCCTTCCGGCCGGCGCGGCATGACAACGCGGACGCGGCTCGCGCGCTCGGCATCGCGCCATCCTTCGGCCATGTCGGCATCCATCGGGCAAGCGCCGCCAGCCAAGAACATGCCGTAACCGTCATGGTAGCGGTCGATCGCCGCGTCGTTGTCGAGATCTTCGAAATCGTAGTCAACGGCGTTCATTGCCCGGCACCCGTCTTGCGAGAGGCGAGGGCGGCGCGGGCAGCGCGAAGATCGCCAAGGCGAATGCCGAACACGGAGTCGTCGTGCTTCGTGGCGTCCGACAGAACGTCATCCAAGGTGGCGTAATCGAGTATCGCCTCCAGCGCCTTCACGAGAGCGGGGAGGGAGTTCACTGCGTGGACGATAAGGGCGGCGTTGGCGGAACGTTCGTTGTCGGGATTGCCGGGATAATCGTCGTAAATGATGCAAGCGCCCTCGCCGGCTTTGAGCATCTCGCCAGCACCAATCCGGAATGCGCGCCCGCACTGCGTCCTCACTTCGATTGCTTCCCAAGGCGTAGGCGTGTGCGTGTGCGTCATCTTCCTGTCCTCTGTGTCCTCAACAAGGGCGAAGGCGGCGGTGGCGATGGAGCGCAGTTCGCGATACTGGCGGACAACCCAATCGTATTCCGAGCCGCCGTAAGCAGCCGGCTGATCTGGAATGTGCCGGTCTCGGATTTCAGTCAGAGCAGCGTCCAAATCCTTGTTCCGCGCCGCCATGCGCTCGTAAGCGCCTTTCCAGTAGGCGATGCGGTCTTCGTCGGTGACCGGTTCGGCGTCCTCTTTTTCGGCATTGGACCCTGCGTAACCACGCATTCCGATTGCCGTCTCGAATGCTGCCTGCCCTTCCGAGCGCCCGTGTTTGGCGCGGAGGTATTCCAGTTCATGAGCGCGCTCCTCATCGCTGCGACGGTCCCGTGTTCGCGCTCGCTGCGCTTGAGATCGTGTTTTCCTGTTCGCCATCTGTCTCTCTCCGTTCCACAAAGCACCGGGCCAAGGTGTGGACCCGGAGCGCTTCGTTGTGAAAATCGCAACATCACTTATGCACGCCTATAAACTACTGTCAACATGATGTTGCGAAATTCGCAACAAATTTATCGGGGATAGTCCATGGCTTAGACGCTGACAGCCAGTTCTCGGAGCGCATCCGCCCTGTTCTGCCATCCATCAGCCGCGATCGGATCGGCCGGCTGCGGCAAGCCTGCCGCATGGGCAAGATGGCCGGCGTAGAATTTCATCACATCGCAAGCGTTCGCGTCCGCCTCCGCGATCGTCTCGAAGTCTTTTTCGTGCTTCATTTGGTTGTTTCCTCAAGTCCCTACGTCAACCCTATGGGTGATGCATGGACCGGTCAATCGCCTTGTGCGGTTTTCGCAACAGGCCGCACAACAATTTCGAGGCCTGCCGCCGCTGCCAATTCCTCCACAGTCATGATGCCAGGTTCGACGCGGCCTCGGCGGTATTCAGAAATCCTGTTCGGATGTCTGTCGATGCCGATTGAGACGGAATGCAGTGTAATGCCGGCCTCGGTCATGTGCTCGAAGATCGCGCGCACGGTCGGCGACGCGGTGCGGACAGGGAAGCTCTTGACGTGCTCGCGGCGCTGGCGCGTGCCGTCACGCATCGCGGCCTCCATTGGCAATGGCGGCGCGGGCGATCGTTGCGTGCTCACTCCACATCGATGTGGGGTCGGCAATCCTCTCCAGCGCCTCCTTCAGCACCCTTACCCGTTCTTCCAGGCGGGTTCGTTCGGAGAGGAAATCTGCGTCGCCGTTGACAGCCTCGGTCTCTGCCGTCTCGAAACTATCAAACTCGCCGTCGTGCCAGACTTCGTGCGTTGACACGGTGAACTTGCCGTCATCGTGCGGAATGATGCGGAGCGGCACTGTGGCCTCCCAGCATTTGCGGAGGGTGTTCCACTCCCATTCGTGATAGGTGCCCTTTCGAGTGCGCGTATCAGCCATGAGAGGTCTTCTCCTTGGATTTGAGGGCGCGGATGATGGCAGCGATGCGCTTGCCAGCGCCTTCGCTGCCGCTGCTGATGTATTTTCCGGCAAGATCTGCATCTGCGTAGCCCTTTCGCGCGACGGCCGATATTCCAGCATCAGCACCCGCCACCCGCGCCGCCTCCTCGAACGCCTCATCGCGGATGGCGTCCCGCTCCCGGCGCAGGCGATCAACAACAAGCTCGATTTCAGTAGGCACTACCGACATGAATTCGAGGCTGGCCTTCGGGCTGCAAAACGCACCGTTGGGCAGTTTCGAGCAACAGTCCGCCACGATCTGGCGCAGTTGGTCGTTCTCGGTGCGGAGGCGGGTGAGTTCGTCGGCGCAACCCCTGACCAACGCTGCGTCTGTATAGTTGCCCTCGAATTCCCGCCTATGTGCCAGTCGGGCCAGCCGGTCTACATCAACAGTCTGGGTCATAATCGTGCCACTCCTGTTGTTCGTCCGGTTGACCGTCATCATCGACCTTGCCTTGACGAGCACAGAACTCCGCCTCGATCACAGCCAAATCGTCTTCGGTGTCAGGGACCTGATGCCCCGCGCGGTTGTAGCGCGGGCGCTGGGCAGGCATTCCGTTTGATTGCCGGATCTCAGCGGCGATGATCGCTAACTTTGCCGCCGTTTTGTCGCCGGCATTTGCAACCGCCCTGTTCCACTCAAGGTCGCTCTGCAACCCAGCAATGATTGCTTCTACGCCCCCAGGAGGGGGGAGAAGAGCCTGCGCAAGAACCCGGCGGGCATCTTGGCTGAGCTGATCATATGATCCATCTTCAGCCGCGATGATGAGTGCACTACGGATCAACGCTAAGGCAGCTTCGTGTTTGGATTGATCCGATAGCAAATCCAGTTGCTCAGCCATCACTTCGCCTCCCGCTTCTGCTGGTAGCGGTGGGCGGAGCGGAGATCATGCACTAGCGGGAAGCATATGGCTTTTTCGTCCGCCTTTGCATTGATTACTGGCCCACGAAGATCAGGCTCTTCCGGTATGCATCGTTCGTATATCTCCGCAAACGGCTTCACCACCTCGTCCGCCTCTGCCAGTAACCCGGTGAGGCGGGTGACTTCCGTGTTTAGGGCCGCGACGCTATTCTCGTAACCGGCGATCGCATCGCGCCGCCGCTCCAACAGGAAGCCGCATGCCTCGACCTTCGCAACCAGCGTCATGTTGTCATCGAAGTCAGGCATGATGCGCGCGCCATCATCGTCGCCCTGATCGCCGGTGAGTAATTCAGCTATCGCGTTCCTCTCTGCCGTGAGGCGAGCTACTTCGGCTTCGGCGGCTTCGGCGCGTGACTGCCAGTCCTGTCTGGCCCGCATGATCGCGTCGTGGTCGATAGGGCAGTGCGACCAATCTTTTCCGATCTTGGTCAGCTTCTCGATGGGCGCGGAGAGCTCGTCGTAAGCACCCCTGAATTCATCGCGATACCTATCGTCGTCCCACTCGTAGGAGCCTCTGCTTTCCAGCAGCCAACGTCGGCGCGCGAAAGCATCTCTGAATTCGTTTACCGCAGTGATGACTGTTGCTCGGTCGTGTTCCAGTGCAGCCCGCGCTATGTCCCTCTCTGCCGTGAGACGCTCAATGGCGGAGGCGGCTTCGTGCATAACGTCTACCGCCCAATTCCAGGCAATCTTCCCGTCATCGGGGTCATGCGGCGTGTCGATATGAACGACGCTGCGCAACCGGAAAACCACCCCCTCGACAGGAGCCGGAGCGGACGGGACAAAGGCGGAGAGGTAGGCGGTGATAGAGCCGATTGCGTCTGCGAGGCGGTTGGTGAACCATTTCTTGTTGATATAGTCCTCAACCGCCTTTAGACCGCGCTCATCCAGCGCCTTCCGGTCCAGTTCGCCCGGCTGGACGGCAACCGGTTCGAGGGCGGAGAAAATGCGGCGCTCGAAATCGGCCTGTGCGGCGACATACAGGTCTTCGCCGTCCCCGCCGAAGACTAACACGCCGTTTAACCGCACCTCTTTGCGCTCCGCGTCTATCGCGTAAACGCCGACCGGATCTGCTGTTGCAGTGGCCATCAGGTCACAGAACGGCTTCCACTCCAGCGCCTTCACCTTCACGCCCGGCGCTTGCCGGTTCGGTTCGTGTGACATGTCAGGACACCACCTTTCGGAATTCGATGCGAGTGACGACGTTTTCCGGCGTGCACCCGATATGCGAGCCACAGAAGAACGTGACGAACTCGGACGGCCACGAGCATCGATGAGGTGGCGGAAAGCCTTCGCGGATACATTCGGCGAAACCGTAGTCGAGATCGTCTGTCATGCGGCGGAGCGGCTCTTTAGTCGCAGAGACGACCTCGATAACTCCGAGGCGCTCGATCTGTTCGCCGGGTCGAAGACCCATGCCTTTCTTGACGCCACAAAGAAGATCCCCGGCCTTAAGGTTGGCCCATCCCATCCTGCGGGTGACATCTTTTGTTCCGGCGATGAACTGTTCCGTGGTCAGCGCAAAGGAGATATTGCGCATGTCAGGCTCCTGATTTGGAGAGGGTGGGGACGGGGCGGTGCATGACGCTGTCCGGATCGGGGCGCTCGTCCAGCCATTGCCTGACCTGGTCGGGCGCAAGCTTCATCGCAATCTGCGTTGGGAGGCACTTCTTGCCTGTGTCGATGCAATCTCCATTCAGCTCCATCAGGTCGAGGACGAATGTAAACGACGCCGTCTTGATGTCGGGCTCGCTTTCCTCGGTGACGGCGTCGTCGGCGGCCTGGATGAATGCTCTGGCATCGACCTCGGACATGGTCGGCCATCTGGCGAGAGCGATGAAACCGTTCCGCTCATGGTCCGCGACAGTTAGAACGACGTAGCTCATGGCAAGTCTTCCTCTCGGTATCCGGTAACAAGCTCGACCGCACGGCGGTCGTCAAAATCTGCCGCGCTTACGCTTTCGACGGTCGCGGCGCTGCTTTCGACGGCTTTGATCAAGTCGGCGATGGCGATGAAGCTGCCCGCCTTCCTGCCTGTGTTCCAGCCGGTCATACGGACGCCATTTCGGATGATGGTTACTCCGTAGCCGCCAGCCTCGGCGACGAGGAAGTGCAGCAGTCCAGTCTCTCGATCGGTCATGCGATTTTCCCTTTCCTGTTTCTGCTGGTCGGCCTTTGCGCCAGTCCGGCAAGCTTTATGTCGCGCACGCCGATCGGCTTCCCGTCCAGCGAGTAGGATGACTTCCACTCCGCTCCGCGCGTCGTCTCCTTCCGCCATACGGTCGCCGTGAGGGTGCCTAGCGGCGTGTCGACGGCTGCGGTGGCATCGTGGTCGCGCGACCCGCCATCTGCCGCCCACGCCTGCCTCGCGGCCTGCTGCACGCGGTCCAGATAGTCTATCCGCTCGGCCGTCTGCACGCGAACCTCATAGCCGGCGCGCAGCGTCTTGATCGCGCCGATGGCCTGATAGATCTGCGCGTGCGGCTCAGCGTCGCCAATGGCGATCTGGATCGCTCGAAGGGCATCGGTAAGAGCGTCCGCCCTTATGATTTTCTCGCTTACTCTCACGTGATTTGTCACTCACTGTTGCGAAGAACACAACACATACTCCAGCCCACATCCGTCCACAAGCCTCATTTATAGAAAGATATAAACCGGTGTGAACGACAATCGAAAACCATAGTTAAATCATTGAACGACGGCCTTACAAACGATGACCCCGAAGAAATCCTATATATATCAATAACTTAATAATGGGGATATTGTCAGTAAAAACACACAAACTTTCTAATCGGTAGGGATAGGGCTGTTTATATAAGTATGAGCCGGTATATAACCGACTGACCCTCGCTATTTGAAAAAAGTTTGCCCGTTCTTACGAACGCTGTTCCGAACGTGCGGGAGGTTGCCGTAACCATTGATGCGTATTTCTCAACACGAAACGACGTGTGAGATTTCGAGCAATGGCATTGACGGCAAAGCAGGCGGCATTCGTCGCGGAATATCTGATCGACCTGAACGCAACTCAGGCGGCAATTCGCGCTGGATATAGCGAGGCAACAGCGCATTCGCAGGGTCCGCGACTGTTGGACAATGTTGAAGTTGCAGCCGCGATTGCCGCCGCCAACAATAGCAGGATCTCTCGCGTCCAGGTTGACGCTGATTATGTCCTCAAACGCCTGTTCGAAATGGCGGAGGCGGATCGCGCCGATTTGTATGACGCGAACGGCGACCTGCTGCCGGTGAAAAAGTGGCCGGAAGTCTGGCGCAAGGGGATGGTCGGCGGGATCAAGATCGAAGCTCTGTTCGACGGCACTGGCAAGGACCGCGTCCAGATCGGGCATACGAAGGAAGTCAAGACGGTCGACACCCTGTCGATCCTCCAGACCCTCGGCAAGCACATCAAGGTGAACGCCTTCCAAGAGGTCGTGAAAGTCGACGGCGTTGACGCGCTCGCCGATCGAATGGAGCGCGCGTTGCGACGGCTGGAAGGGGCGGGAAAATGAGCGACGTAGATAGGTTCGGGACGATAGGCGAGGCCGAGGGACATGACGACGGCCCGCCGATGTCGCTGCATCAATGGACTGGAAACGGTCCTGGCGTGATTGGCGCTGACAATTGCCAAGTGTGCAACCGCTGGAGCGATGAACCTGAGACGCCGACGTGCCGAGATCGGCTGGATATGGAGCCGGGCAAATGAAGCTCTCGCCGATCACGCGATCGATCCTCGCCGCGCGCCGTGAAATCCGAGACATAACGAAAGTCGGATATGTGCATGTTCCAAGCGGCGGCCGGCTGATGACGCCTTATGGATCGCGCATCATTTCCGTCCTGGCCGCGCGGCATGCGTCTGGCATCTTCGTCCGGTTCGGGGCGCGATGAACACTCGCCCGGCCGGCATTGGCCCCAACCGTGACCCGAATGATGACTTGATCGACCTGGCCCTGTCCTGCCGGTTCGATCCTGATCGATGGTCAACCGTCGCATGGGATTGGGGTGTTGGCGCGCTGGAAGATGTCGATGCGCCGCGCGAGTGGCAGGCCGACATCAACCGCGTCATCCGCGATCACCTGTCCGACCCGTCTAAACGCTACCAGCCATTGCAGATTGCAGTCGCCTCCGGTCACGGTATCGGCAAGTCGGCCGAAATGGGCATGCTGTCGAATTGGGCGCTCTCCTGTTGGCCTGACGCGAAGATCGTCACCACGGCCAACACCGATGGGCAGTTGCGCACCAAGACCGCGCCTGAAATCGGCAAGTGGTTCCGCACGTCGATCACGCGCGACTGGTTCAATGTCCAGACGACTTCGATCAAGAGCCGCGACCGATCGCGCGCCGAAAGCTGGCGGCAGGATTTCATCCCATGGTCCGAGCACAACACGGAAGCGTTCGCCGGCCTTCACAATAAGGGCAAGATCATCCTCGTCCTGTTCGATGAGGCATCGAAAATCCACGATAAGGTTTGGGAGGTCGCCGAGGGCGCACTGACCGACGAAAACACGGTCATCATATGGATCGTGTTCGGGAACCCGACGCGCAACAGCGGCAGGTTCCGTGAGTGCTTTCGCCGCTTTCGGCATCGGTGGATCACGCGGCAGATCGATAGCCGCACGGTTCCCGGCACCAACAAGCAATATCTGCAACGCCTGGCCGACGACAACGGTGAAGACAGCGACATCGTCAAGATCCGCGTGCGAGGCCAATTCCCGAGCCAATCCGCCATGCAGTTCATATCAGCCGACGACGCAGATCGTGCGCGCAATGTGCATCTGCGCAAGGACCAATATTCGTTTGCGCCCGTCATCATCGGCGTCGACCCGGCATGGACCGGCGACGACAATCTCGAAATCTTCCTGAGGCAAGGGCTCTACTCGAAGAGCCTCGCGACGATCCCGCGCAATGACAACGATGTCCAGGTCGCCAACTTGATCGCGCGGCTCGAAGACGAGCACCAGGCCGACGCTGTCTTTGTCGATGCGGGCTACGGCACAGGCATCGTTTCGGCCGGCTCCGTCATGGGGCGCGCGTGGCGGCTTATCTGGTTCTCAGGCAAGCCGATCGATCCGGGCTACGCCAACAAGCGCGCGGAAATGTGGGGCACGCTCAAACAATGGATCAAGGCAGGCGGCGCGATCGATCCGAAGGACGAAGGCCTTTATCAGGACATCATCGGGCCTGAAACGGTGCCGCGATTGGACGGCAAGATCCTTCTCGAAAGCAAGGAAGACATGAAAGAGCGCGGCCTGCCGTCACCAAACCGGGGCGACGCGCTCGCGCTCACGTTCGCCGAACCGGTGGCGAAGCGGCCTCGGCATGGAATTGCAAGCAACTATCATGCGGTAGAGGTCGACTATGATCCGCTCGCGTGAACGTCGCCTGTCCGCATTCTCCGCCTACGTCTCGCCCGTCTTCGGGTCGGGCATGTTCGCGCTGTTGCTCGCGGCGGCTTTTGTCGTGGCGTTCACGTCTCCTTTTTGGTGAGGACCAGCCATGTATAGCAATCTCGATTTGATGCGGATGAAGAACGCGGCCGACAATGGCCGTGCGATCGTGCTGATGCTGTTCGCGCTCAACCTGGTTGTGCCAGGCGGGTCGCTGTTTCTCGCCGTGGCGTGCGTCGTCATCATGGGCCTCGCCTACCTGTCGGATATCCCAATGGGCTTCTCGGGCCACATTCTCGGCGTCGTCATCGCATGGTTAGTCATGCTGCTCACGGTGGCCGTCGCCGTCCTCACTGCCATTTCCATGATCGCGGGGTGATCTCATATGTGCATGCCTATGCCGAAGACCAAAGATCCGCAGATGCCTCGCGAGTATGCGCAGATGAAACAGCCCGACGAAGGCAAGGTGCGCAGCGACGCGGCGGCGCGGATGACAGACAAGATGCGCTCGGCGTCTTCGATCCTCACGTCTGGCTCTGGCGTCAAGGATTTCGCGTCGACGGAAAAGAAGACGCTGCTCGGGGCCTGACATGAAATTCCGGCTGACCGACATGGATGGCAAGAAGACGGTGCACGAAGGCATCATGCCTCGCGTGAAAGCGCCTGATGTTGTCACCTGGGGGAGCCGGGCGTTCGTCAAGGCGGCGTCGCCCGACGCCGCCGCCACCTATCGCGAGGTCGAGGCATTCAGGATCGGCGAATTTCGATGACCGACAACGCGCCGCGCAACGAAAGCCAGATCGCCTATCATCGGCGTCGGGCGGAAGAACTGAAAGGCTTCCGCACGCCCTGGGAACCCGGCTGGCGCAAGGCTGCGGAGTTCATTGAGCCGACGCGCTTGCGCATGGATAACCGGCTCGAAAGCTCCGTGTCGCGCGCCGCGATCCTCGATAGCAGCGGCACGTTCGCATTCCGCACGCTCAAGTCGGGCATGCATTCCGGCGTCACGTCGCCGGCCCGGCCGTGGTTCCGGCTGGGCACGAAAGACCCGAAGCTCCGCGACTATGCGCCGGTCAAGGAATACCTGTCGCAAGTCGAAGTCGAAATGCGCAGCGTGTTTCAGGGCACCAATCTCTATCCGGCGTTCCATACCGGTTACGGCGATGCCGGGCTGTTCGGTCAATCGTGCGCGCTCCTGGTCGAGGATGACGACAAGGTTATCCGCATGCAGCAGCTTATGCATGGCCGCTTCTGGCTCTCCCGCGACGAATTCGGCCGCGCGACAACGCTCTATCGAACGTTCCGCTGGTCTGTGCAGCGCATCGTCGGCCGGTTCGGCTATGCCAAGTGCAGCGGCACTATCCAGCGCCTCTATGATCAGTCGCGCTATGACCAGACGTTCAACATCTGGCACGCGGTTGAGCCGCGAATGAACCGCAATCCGAGCCTTATCGACAAGGCAAACAAGCCGTTTCTCTCGAACTATTGGGAGGAAATCGCGGACGGTCGCGATCTGCTGGAGGAAAGCGGCTTCGACGGCAATCCGATCATCGCGCCGGCCTGGGAACTTGCCGACGAGGACACCTATGCGACCGGGCCGGGAGCGATCGCGCTCTCGGATGTCGTCATGCTCCAGAAGGAACAGCTTCGGAAGCTCGAAGGCATTGACAAGAAGGTCCGGCCGCCCATGACCGGGCCGACTTCGATGCGGAATAACCCGGCCTCACTCCTGCCTGGAGCAATAACCTATTCCGACGATCCGACCGGCAAGGGCTTCCGTCCGGCCATGGAAGTCAATTTGAGCCTGGCGGAGTTGTCGGTTGACATCCGCGATGTGACGGAACGGCTCAACCGCGCTTTCTTCGCCGACCTGTTCATGATGCTGTCCAACATGGATGGAATTCAGCCGCGCAACGTCATGGAACTGGCTGAGCGCAAGGAGGAAAAGCTGCTCCAGCTTGGCCCGGTCCTGGAGAACATCTACGGCGGCCAATTGGAGCCGGTCATTGATCGGACGTATCAGATCATGAACCAGCGCGGGATGCTGCCACCGCCGCCGCCCGAACTCGAAAATGAAGATCTGGAGATCGAATATGTCTCGATGCTCGCACAAGCTCAAAAGGCCGTCGCCACTGGCGGGATTGAGCGCGGCATGGGCTTCGTTGGGCAGTTGGCTGCGGTCAAGCCTGATGTGCTGGATAAGATCGACGCAGACGAGGCCGTCGATGTCTATTTTGACATGCTCGGCGTCAACCCGTCGATCATCGTTCCCGATGATGAGGTTGCGAAAATCAGAGAAGGGCGCGCGCAAAAGCAAGCCCAAGCCGAAGGTGTGGCTATGGCGGCCGAAATGGCTCCGGCCGCTAAGGCCGGTGCGGAGGCTGCGTCTGTCCTATCTGGCGCAATGAACAATCCTGGCGGGAGCGATCTACTGCGCTCTCTCGGGCTCGGTTAGCGCGTCTGGAGTGTTGCGAAAATCACATGACTGACACTGCAACAGCACAACAGGATGTCGAGCGCGAGCGCTTGGACGCGGCGTTCCGTGACATCCTCACTACCGAGGCCGGCCGGCGCGTCGTCTTCTGGATGATGGAGCAAGGGTCAATCTATAGCGATCCGTTCGCGGGCAATGACAGCATCACGAACTACACGATCGGCGGTCAAGCACCGACGCGCCGGCTGATCGAACGGCTCAATGTGATCGAGCCTCGCCTTTACCCGCAACTGCTTCTCGACATGGCGATGATCCGCGAGGCGGACGCCGCCGAAGCTGAAACCCGATCGAAACTCACAGAGGGAAATGACGATGCAGAGGATGCTTGAACGATACATCCGCCCGGCGCGCGGCGCTGATAACGAGGGCGGATCGGGAGCGGGTGCGGGCGCTCCGCCTGTCGTGACGCCGCCTGTCGTGACGCCGCCCGTTGTTACTCCGGCTGTGGTCGAGCCGAAAAGCGTCCTGTTCGCCTCGGAGAATGAGCCGCCGAAGGAAGGCGATAAGCCCGCCCCTGTCGACCCTGCCGGGGATAAGCCCGCCGCCGTCGAGTGGAAAGAGTTCGAGCCGGACGCGACCAAGACCGACGAAGAAAATGCCGCTGCCAAGGCGGAGCATGACAAGACGAAGCCTGCCGAACCGGACGCGCTCGATGTCGTGCCGGCCGATGGCAAGTATGTTCTGACGATGCCGGAAGGCGTGACGGTCGATCAGGAATTGCTCGATGCGCTCGGGCCGAAGTTCGCCGCGAAGAAGATGACGCCTCGCGAAGCTCAGGGCTTCGCCGACGAATTCATCAAGGTTCAGACGGCGCGTGAAGAAGCGCGTGCGGCTGGATGGGTGAAGACCGTCGAGGGATGGGCGGAGACTGCCAGCAAAGATCCGGAGATCGGCGGCGTCAAATGGGACGGCACGGTCAGGGACGGCAAGCGCGCCATTGCTGCGCTCGGGACGCCGGCCCTTCGCGAATATCTGGAGGCGAGTGGTGGAGGTAACCATCCGGAGTTTATCCGTTTCGCAGCGAAGGTCGGGGCGATGATCAAAGAGGATATTCCGGCCGCTGGCGGTGCAGGTGGAAGCGGAAGACCCGTTGAAGCTGCGCACAGACTTTTCCCTGACGACGCACCGAAAGGCTGACAAGCAACATGGCTACGATTTCCGCAACCTTCCCTTCGCTGATCGACGCTCACAAGGCGTCGGGCGCTGGCGAAATCATCGAAGTCCTGAACCAGTATAACCCCGTCTTGGACGACGCCGTCGCGACCGAGTGCAACTTGGGCATGGAACACATGCACTCGATCCGCACCGGCCTGCCGTCCGTCGCCTGGGGCCGGCTGTATCAGGGCGTTCCGCAGTCAAAGTCGACGCTCCAGCAGGTCAAGGATACGACCGGCTTCCTCGAAACGATGTCGGGGATCGACGTTCGCCTGCTCAAGCTGGCGAAGGACAAGGCGAAGGCGCGGCTTACGTCGGCCATGCCGTATCTGGAAGCCATGTCGCAGGAAATGGCGACCGGCCTGTTCTACCATTCGACCAGGGCGACGCCGGAGAAGTTCCGGGGTCTGGCCGATCGCTACTCCGCCTATGGCACGCGGGCGTCGACCGACGCATCGCGGCAGGTCATCGACGGCGGCGGCTCGGGCAACGCCAACACGTCGATCTGGTTCGTCACCTGGGGCGATCACGCGACGACGCTGCTCTACCCGGAAGGGACGCAGGCCGGCGTTCAGCACGAGGACAAGGGCGAACAGCGCGTTCTCGACGCGTCTGGCAATCCCTACTTCGTGAAGGAAAGCCTCTGGACCTGGCACATGGGCGTCGCCGTCACCGACTGGCGCTACAACGCACGCATCGCGAATATCGATGTGGCCGCGATGCTGGCCGGCTCGACGGACATCTACGATCTGATGACGACGGCTTACTACCGGCTGCACTCGCGCCGCCGCGACGCCAAGTCTTCGCGCATCGCGATCTACGCCAACGGCGGCGTCCTCGAAGCTCTCGACAAGCTGGCATCCGGCAAGGGCACCGCTGTCCGCTCGCCGCTCCAGCTTTCGCAGAAGGAAATCGAGGGCAAGGAAGTCCTCACCTTCCGCAACATCCCGATCCGCGAAGTCGACGCGCTGCTGAACACTGAGGCCAACGTTCCGGCCGCCTGACGATAGCTGACCGGCCGCATGACCTGCGGCCGGCTTCACTCCCTGGGCAAGCAATCGAAAGGCTCCCACCATGATTTTCGACAGACAGTCCCTCTTCTCGGAAGCGCAGGCCATCACGGTCGACGCGGCTTCCACCAACGTCATCGATCTTGGACCGATCAAGAACAGTCGCAAGATCGGCCATGGCGACAAGATCCCGCTCGCCATTCAGGTTGTCGAGGCGTTCGCAACGCTCACGTCGCTGGAGATCAAGGTGCAGGAATGCGCCGTCGAAGGCTTCGGCTCCGGCGTGGTCGATCTCGCGACGACCGGCGCAATCCCGGTCGCATCGCTCGTCGCCGGCTATCGCGCCTCGCTCGATGTCATCCCGCGCAACCAGGCGCTCCGCTACATCCGGCTTTACTACGACGTGACCGGCACGGCGGCCTCGGCCGGCAAGATCACGGCCGGCATCGTCGGCGGGGACAACTCGCATGGCTAAGGCTGCACTCGCCGCCGCCGCCACCGCCGCCGCCACCGTCATGGTGGTCGCCCTGGAGCGAGGCTTCTACAAGGGCATGATCCGCGACGAAGGCTCGAAGCCCTTCCCCTTCGACGGGCCTGGCCCGATGCCGAAGTGGATGGCCGAAGTCGAGGCCGACGCCGCCACGGCCGAACCGTTCGCCGGCAAGGGCGATCACGACAGCGACGGCAAGCTGGGCGGCTCGCTGCCCGGCGACGCCAGCACCGTCGCCAAGGGCAAGGGCAAGGGCCGGCCCAAGGCCGAAACCGTCCAGCCGGAAGCGGCCGAACCGTTCGGCGACGCGCCTGCGCCGGCCGATGCCGGGCCGAAGGGGAACGGTATGGCGGAAGCCTTGGGCGCTGATCCCGATTGGGTCGCCAAGCCCGTCGCCATCTGAACAGCGGGGCGGCTTCGGCCGCCCCTTTCTCCTTCTGAGGGCGCTTGATGACTTCGATCGTATCCATCTGCAAGCTCGCGCTTACCAATATCGGAAAGGATACGATCAACGATCTATCCGAGCCGACAGCCGAAGCGCGAGCTTGCAACCTGTTTTATGACCAGGTCCGCGATACGCTGTTGCAGTCCTATCCGTGGCGCTTCGCCGGGGGGCGTAAGTCGCTCGCTGAAATCTCGAACGACCGATCGGAATGGAGCCACGCCTATACGCGTCCGGCCGACTGTCTCAAGATCCTGTGGGTTGAGCCGGAGGGCGGCCGGCGCGGCGTCCTCTACCCGCATGACGCGGAAGACGGCAAGATCTACTGCAACCTCTCTCCGGCCTATCTGCGCTACACGAAGCGCCTGACGGACCCGACGCGCTATCCTCCGCTATTCATCGAAGCCCTGTCCTGGCACCTGGCTGTGCGTCTGGCGATGCCTCTGACGCGCGATCCTAAGGTGCGCGCTGACGCCTATCAGCTCGCCATTCGACTGCAAGGCGAGGCTGCCTCGGCTGACGCGAACGAGGTTAGCGAAACGTCGGACCATGAAACCGACTTCGCGCCTGACGCCTACGCGGGAGCCTGACCGATGGCCGAACTCCGCACGTTTCAGCCGTCCTTCACTGCCGGGGAACTCTCCCCCGCGCTGTGGGCTCGTGTCGACCTGTCGAAGTTCAGTTCCGGGCTCAAGACAGCAATCAACCTGTTCATCCATCCGCACGGCGGCGTTTCGAACCGGGCCGGTTTCGAATTTGTTCGAGAGGTTAAGGACAGCACCAAGTTCACGCGCCTACTCCCTTTCCAGTTCAACACTGAGCAGACCTACGCGCTGGAAATGGGGCACAACTATATGCGCGTTTTCAAGGATGGCGGCGTCATCCTTTCCGGTCCATCGCCGTATGAAATGGTCACGCCGTATTCGGAGGCGTCGCTTGCGAGGCTCATCCTCAATCAAGAGAATGACATCGCCTATGTTACGCATGAGAACCACGCTCCGGCCAAGCTATCGCGCCTTTCCGAGACGAGCTGGACTATCTCGAACCTCACATTTACCCCCGCGACAGCCGTTCCGGCGGGCTTGACCGGTTCGGCCTATTTCAAGTTCGCGTCCGGCAGCACCCTGAACCCGGCGACGTTCAAGGTAACGGCCGTCAATGCGGCGGGGCTGGAGAGCGCGCCGTCTGCACAGGTTACCCACCGCGCACAATACCAGAACGACGACGGCCGCCGCCTGCGGTTCACATGGAACGCCGTGGCGGGGGCTGTTTCTTACAAGCTCTACAATTCGGGCACGTCCGTCACTGACGGGTTTATTGCCGAGACATCGGGGCTCTCAATCGAGATCAGCCAAACCGGCGTCTTTGGTGACGGGACGCTCCTGGGAACGGGAGACGTTGGCGCTCCGGCCGCGCCAACGGGCGTTGCTGTTGTGCAGATCTTCGGCAAGGAAATCAAATACAAGGTCTCCGCTGTTTCGAACAGCACGGGCGAAGAGGGATTGCCTTCTGCGGCCTTTACCTTGCGCAACGATCTTGCCTATTCCGGCAACAAGAACACGCTGTCGTGGTCGGCCGTCGCGGGCTCGGAGTATCGGGTCTACAAGGAAGAAAACGGCCTATACGGCTATATCGGCCGGGCTGTTACGACATCGTTTGTGGATGAGAATATCGTCGCTGACATAGCTGACGGCCCGCAGACCGCGAGAAACCCGTTCGTCGGCGCTGGAAATTATCCCCGCGTGTCTGCGTTTGTTGATCAACGCCTCGTGCTGGCCTCAACCAAGAATGAGCCGCAGGGCGTTTGGATGTCCCAATCTGCGAGCTATGAGAATTTCGGCGTCGCCAGCCCCGCGAAAGCGAGCGATGCCGTCACCTTCCGCATCAAGGCCAGACAGGCGAACGAGATCCGGGCCATCCTCGCCCTTCGTGGCATGATGGCCCTTACTTCCGGCGCGGAATGGATCGTAAACGGCGGGGCATCTGGCGAGGTAATCAAGCCCGGATCGATCAAGATTGAGCCGCAGGGATATCGCGGCGCGGCGCGAGTGCAGCCGATCGTCGTCGGTAATACCGTTCTTTTTGCTCAGGCTCGCGGCGGCGTCATTCGGGATTTCTCATACGAGTTCGCGAGTGACGCCTTCACCGGTAACGACCTTACGGTGCTTGCCAGGCATCTGTTCATCAATCGCGAAATCGCCGCATGGGCCTATGCGCAAGCGCCTTACTCAATGGTGTGGGTCGTCATGGATGACGGCTCACTCAACACTCTGACCTATATGAAAGAGCATGATGTTTGGGCCTGGACCAGGCATCAGAGCGGGCCGGGCGGAGAGGCAAAATTCGAGGACGTAACCGTCATCGCCGAAGGGAAGGAGGACGTTCCTTACTTTATCGTCCGCCGCACAATCGAGGGCGTCCAGCGGCGCTATATCGAGCGCCTGCACAGCCGTCAGTTCGCCTCAATCGAAGATGCGTTCTTTGTCGACAGCGGCCTTTCTTACGACGGCGCTCCTGCTACCGTTTTCCACGTCCCTCATCTTGCCGGGCAACAGGTCGTCGCGCTGGCTGATGGCAATGTCGTCCGCAATCTCACGGCGGCGGCCGGAACGGGCATGGTGACGCTGCCGAATGCGGCAAGCAAGGTCCATATCGGACTGCCTATGGTTGCGAGCCTCCAGACGCTCGATCTTGACCTTGGCATGGTCCAGGGGCTCGGCACAGTCCAAGGCAGGATGAAGTCAATCAGCGGCCTGACGCTGCGGGTGGAAAATACGAGGGGTATTTTCATCGGGCCGAGAGACGGCGACCGAGGCAGCGACCATCTTGTCGAATATCGCCAAAGAACGATTGAGGCATGGAACGAAGCGACGCAGGTTTATACCGGCGACATCACCATGACACCGCAATGGGACTGGTCGACGGGCGGCAATATGTGGGTCAAGCAATTCGACCCCCTGCCAATGACGATCTTGGCGCTGATGCCGGAACCGACAATTGGCCGTTAAGATCGAAATCGTTCCCGCTCGTGCTCTGCACATTCGGACGATCGCCAAGCGGATGCGCCAGGCCGATCGCGATGAAGTGTTGGCGTCATCCGGCAAAACGCCGCTGGAAGCGCTGCGATACTCGATGCGAAAGTCGGCATTCTCCTGGGCCGTCCTGGTGAACGGCCGGCCGGAAGTCATGTTCGGTGTCTGCAACATGAGCGTGCTGACTGATACCGGAATTCCGTGGCTTCTCGGCACTGATGCGATCGACCGGCATTACGTCGCCTTCTTGCGCCAGTCGGCCGGGTGTCTGGCGCAACTATCTGCGCGGTATCCCATCCTGAGGAACTTCGTTGACGATCGGAACGTCGTGTCGATCCGCTGGCTTCGCTGGCTTGGCTTCACGATCTCGGAACCGGTGCATTTGAACGGGCATGACTTCCGCATGTTCGAATTGAGGTCGGGCTGATGTGCGACATTACTCTTGCCCTAACCCTCGGCGCGACGCTGCTCGGCGCGGCCGGGACGATACAGCAGGGACAGGCGACGGCGGCGGCGTCCGAATACAACGCCAAAGTTGGCGACATGAACGCTCGCCTATCGGAACGTCGCGCGCGTGACGCAATAGAACGCGGCGCTGCGGAAGAGCAGAAGAAGCGCACGGAAGTCCAGCAGATCCTTGGGGAGCAGCGCGCGGCAAGCGCGGCCAACGGTGTCGATCTGACCTTCGGGTCGCCGCTCGATACCCTCATGGACACGGCCATGCTCGGCGAGCTTGATGCCCTGACTATCCGCACGAATACCTATCGCGAGGCATATGACAGGCGAGTGGACGCTGCGAACCAGAGGGCAGGCGCGGAACTCAATCGCATGGAAGGACGGGCCGCCAAGACCGGAAGCTATCTATCGGCGGCCGGCACGATCCTTGGCGGCGCTGGCAAGGCCTACGGCCAATACAAGTCAACGCGGATCGGAAGAATAGAGTGAGGCGGCCGACATGGTGAAAGTTCCAGCTTATGACCGCAATGTCTCGCTTCGGCCGATACTGCAGTCTGGTGTCGATGTCCGCGCTTCGCCGGAAGCGTTCGGCGCTGGCATTGGTCGCGGCATGCAGGATGCGGCGCGCGGTGTATCGCAGCTTGGCGAGAGCTTTGCACAGGTCAAGGAATTGGAGGACGCAGCGAAGGCGAAGGAGGCCGATAACGCCCTGGCCGGGTGGGATCGTGAAGCCAAGTATGGCGAGAATGGTTTTCTGACGCTGGAGGGGAAATCCGCGGTCGAAGGCCGGGCGGCATACGAACAGCAATTCGAGGCGAAGCGGAAGGAATTCGGGTCTAAGCTCTCAGGTGGCGCGGCGCGGATGTATGACCGCGCTTCGCAGGCGCGGCAGCAGTCGGCCTATGAACAGTCGATCGTTCATACGGCAAACCAGCGCAAGACCTGGTTCAAAGAGGCGTCGGACGCGCGCGCGTCGACCTTCGCCGATGATGCTCTTGTGAGCTACCGCGATACCAAGCTCGTAAACAAGAACATCGCGGCCGGCGTTCTGGAGCTTCGCCAGAAAGGCGCGCTCGAAGGATGGGACGCGGACACGCTCAGACAGCGTGAAGTAACCTATGTGTCGGGCGTCCACCGCAACATTGCGCTTCGCCTGGCTCAGGATGATCCTCTCGCTGCTGATAGCTACATCAAGGCGAACTCCGAACGGATTTCGGGCGCGGATCAATACGCGCTCAAGGGCGCGCTCGATACAGAAATCAAGGTCGAGCAATCGAAGCGGGAGGCTGACGCCATCCTCTCTGGCGGCCGCGCGGAAGTCGGCGGAGAACCAATCGCCCCTGCCGGGGTTTCGCAGGCTGGCCGAACTCTGAAATCATCCGGCCCGTCTCGCGTGCGCGCCTTCCTAACCTCGAAGGCCCCGCGCGGGGCATACTCCGTCGACAACCTGGACGAAGCCTTTGGCACGAACCTCGCGGCCATGATGCAGGATGCGCCGCCTAGCATCCGCGAGGGCCTTGGCATCATGAGCGGCCATCGCTCATTCGAGCATCAAACCCAACTATTCAACAAGTCGAACAAGTCGGGCCGGATGGTGGCGCGGCCGGGTCACTCGAACCATGAGGTTCGATCGGACGGCACGGCGAAGGCGGTCGATCTGTCTTACAACGGGCGATCTCTCAAGCACGCGCCGAAAGAGGTCTTGGATTGGGTGCATTCCAACGCCAAGAAATACGGCATGTATTTCCCGATGGGGTGGGAGCCCTGGCACATTGAGCCGATCGGGACGCGAGGCGGCGCGGATGCGTCCAGCACGATCGCGCCGCGAAGCAACAATGTTGCTCCACGCTCTGCCATGCCGTCGTTCGATGACATCGAAGCCAAGCTCTCCAGCATCGCAGATCCCGACGTGCGCGACCTGACGCGCAAGCGCCTCTACACCGCTCTCGAAGCGCAGAACAAGGCGTCGGAAGCGCAGGAGAAAGCCGCGAAGGCCGAACTTTGGGAATACATCGACCAAGGCGCGACGCCGGATCAAGTGCCGATGGAGGTCCGGCAAGCGGCCGGCATGGCGGCCGTATCGTCGGCCTGGTCCTATATGGAAACGGCGTCGAAGGGTCGCGCGGTCGACAGCGATGAAACGTTGCTCTACGACATGCGCCGTTACGCGGCGTTAGAGCCGGGGCAGTTCGCCGACATCGATCTGAACGACTATCGCGATCGTCTGTCGAAAGACGCGATCAAGGAATTGACCGGGCTCCAGACGGGCGCGCTCACGGATATCCGCAAGGCGCGCGAGGACGGGCTGTCACTTACGACGGCGTTTTCGCAGGCGTCGGATCAGCTGGAAGCTATCGGGCTCACGACAACGGGCAAGGACGGGGCGGCGCGCGAGGCTGCGGCTAAGCGCATTGCTGCGTTCCAAAATTCTCTCGCGGCCGAAATGGAGGCGTTCAAACAGGCGAATGCGGGGAAAAATCCTTCGCAACTGGATATCCAGTCGATGGTTAACAAGATGCTTCTGCCGATCGTATTGAAGTCGGAAAAATCCGCATGGAACCCGACGAAAACGCCGTGGTCAGCGACGGCGGAAACGAAAGGCTTCCTGTTCGAGGCGGCGTCACGAGACGACGGGACAACCGTTGACGTGGCAGTCGGTTACTCTGACATCCCGATCGACCTTCGGCGAGGCATATCGATGGACCTGGAAAGGGAACTCGGCCGCAAGCCTTCGGAAGATGAGGTTGTCCAGCGATACGAGGACTACATTCTTAATCGATGATCCCGACGGCGCGAAGGGCAACAATAACAACGGCCGCCACCGCAAGAAGGGCAATCGGGGAAGACATGTAGAGCAATTGACGGCCGGCTAACGCCAGCCCGCTTTTCCGCTTGGCTTGCATAAGGACTTCTCCACCTTGGACACAATCTCCGAATATAACGAATGGAAAGCCAGGCGGCAACAGACCGGCGTAGGGGCCGCCCAAGTCGTCCTTGGTGCGGTCGACGCGTCGCCGGACGAGGTGGCCGGAGATCTCAATCTCGCGAACGATTTCGGCAAAGCGACTGGAAATCCGGTCCCGCCGCTGCCTGTGGTCAAGGAATACCGGAACGTCTTTCAGCGGAGGGTTGAGGCAGCCCGCAATCAGACGACGCTTTCGTCATCGCCGCGCCTGGCGGAGTGGCTCGTCAATACGGACAACGCCGCGCTCGCCCGTGATAACATCGAAGGGCTATCCTGGTTCGAAGGCTTCGGCCGTGGCGCGTCAAACACCGCTGCGCGCGCCGGACAGGGCCTTGCCCAAATGGGCAACCAATTCATGCTTGAACAGACGGCCGAACGCGCGGCCGATCGCAAGCTGACGTTCGGCGAATTGCTGGACGATCAAAAGCTCGTCATGCGCGACATGCAGGGCAACAAGATCGATACTGGCGCTGGCCCGGTCGAGTATGCCGGCGCGTTCGCTCGCTGGCTCGACGCGAGATATGCCGATCTAATCGGCACCGATGATGCGGCGGCGGCTGCCGAGTTCGCCGGGCGAGTGAAAGCCAATGTCGATGCGATGAAGGCAACGCCGAAATCAAGCATCGCGTCGGCGTTCGAGGCGGAGGCTATGGTCGAGGGCGCTACGCTCGGACAAGCTGTCAGCAACTTCGGCGCAGCGTTCGTAGGCAACCCGATCGGCGGTATATCATGGGCGCTGGAGACAGCCGGCGAAGTCGCCCCGCAGCTTGGCGCGGCTCTCGGCGCAACCATCGTTACGCGCAACCCTGCGGTCGGCGCAGCAGTTGGCGCGGCCGGCTCCTATGCGACGGAACGCTATCGCTCTCCGGCTGAATTCTTCGAGGAAAAGGGCTTCGACCTTTCCAAGCCTGACGATGTTCACAGGATGCTTGCTGACCCGGAAATCATGCGCGAGGCGGCTGAGCGCGGCATCATTCGCGGCCTGATCATCGGCGCATTCGATGCGGTGTCGATGGGCGTCGCCGGCCGGTCACTGGCTGGCAATCCGATGGTCGAGGCGCTGGCGCAAGGCGCGTCGCAAATGATCCTCGGCTCGTCTGGCGAGTATACGGCGCGCGTGGCGGCCGGGCAGGAAATGGACTGGAACGAAGTCCTGGCGGAAGGCTTCGGCGAACTCGCCACGGCTCCGATCGACATGGGCATTGCCGGCCGCAAGTTCATCGGTCAACGCCAGTCGGCCGCCATCGCGGAAGGCAACAAGGTAAAGCTCGGTGAACTGTCGACGCGGGCTGCGGCTGATCCGCTGCGCAACCGCATGCCCGACAAGTTCCGCGAATTCGTGGCGCGCGCTGCGGAGGGCGGCCCGGTCGAAAACGTGTTCGTTCCGGCCGAACAGTTCGCGACCTATTTTCAGGGGGTGGGCGTCGATCCGTTCGCCCTGGTTGACGAATTCGACGGCATGTCGCGCGACGATCTGGAAATCGCACTAGCCGGTGGTGGCGACCTGAAGATCCCGACCGCCACCTATGCGGCGAAGATCGCCGGCTCGGAACACGATGCGTTCCTTATGGAAAACATGCGGTTCGATCCCGACGAATTCACCGCTACGGAAGCGGCCGAATTCAACGCCAAGGCCGCCGACGCGATGGATGAAGCTTTCGAGCTTTCCGAGCGCCTACGGCTGCAAGAGGAAGAGCTTCGGACATTCGAGCAAGAGATTTACGACACGATGGTTTCCCGGTTGCGTTCTGCCGGGCGATCGACAGATGTTGCGACGACTGAGGCGACGCTTTACCCCGCCTTCTACCGCGTCATGGCGGAACGCTCTGTCATGGGTGTTGACGAGTTCATGGCGCGCTATCCGCTGCCGCAAGTCGAGGGTGAGCGGCCGGAAGGAATTCAGTATCGCGATGTCGACGCGCTTAATCGGACGCTCGCGGAAGCCCGTGCGCAGAAAGCTATCGGCGCAGGCAAGCGCGGCCCGTCGCTTCTCGAGTTCATTTCCGACTATGGCGGCATCAATGATGTCGGCGGCGAACTGAAATCCCGCGACGCGCGGACTGTGAAGCGCGGCAAGGGCAAGAAGACACTCAAGCTCGCGCGCGGCACGCTCGACGGCGTGAGGGATTTCTTCGGCGGCCCGAATGATGGCAAGAAATTCGGCGTCGATGACGTAGCGCTTGCGGCGATCGACGCCGGATACATGGCGAACGACCCGGCCGTAATCGCATGGAAGCGGGCGCAAGAGGACGGGGCGGCCTCGCCTGACGTGGTGGCGGCCCTGTGGGCGGCGATCGACGCTGAACTGCGCGGCGATGTGCAGTCGTCGGCGAATGCCGCCCCTGACGCCGCCGTGGTCGATACAGAGGCAACGCTTGACGGTATCGAGCAATATCTGTCGACGCTCGGTGTGACGCTCGATGACGATGACGCGACGATCCGCGCGGCTGTCGAGGCGGCTGACGCCGGCCGGCAGTATGGGCAGGGCGAATTTCTTTTCCAGTCTGCCGGCCCTGGCCCTCGCGGCTCAATCCAGTTCCCTGCGGCCGGCGTCGGCAAGGGTGACACGATCATCCGGCTATTCCAGTCGGCAGACCTGTCGACCATGCTCCACGAAAGCGGGCATTACTTCCTGACCGTCTTGCGCGACCTCGCCGACAATGGCGAGGCGAACGCGGCGGCCGACTTCGGCGCTGTCAAGGCGTGGTGGCGTTTAAACGCCTCGGACGTTGCCAAGGATGGCGCGCGCGTGATGACCGACGTTGCGCTGACTGCCGACGACGTGATTGCGGCGATCGACAACGGCACGACGGGCGACGTGTTGAAAGACGCGGCTGTTGATGTCGGTATGCAAGAACAGTGGGCGCGCGCGTTCGAAGCCTATTTGATGGAAGGCAAGTCGCCGAACGTCGAACTGCGCTCCGCATTCGAGAAGTTTCGCGCCTGGCTGATCTCGATCTATCGCAAGCTCGCCGGGCTGAACGTCCAGCCGACTGATGAATTGCGCGGCGTCTTCGATCGCATGCTCGCGACCGACGAAGAGATCGCGGCGGCCGTCGATCGCGCCGGGCCGGTTGGTCCGACCTTCGCCACGGCGGAAGCGATGGGCCTGTCGCCCGACGACTATGACGCCTTCATGAAGCTGCGCGCTCGCGCCGAAGATGACGCGAAGGCGAAGCTCCTTGGCGAGATCATGGCTCCGCTCAAGCGCGAGCGGGAGAAATGGTTCAAGGAAGAGCGCGCCAAGGTGCGCGAGGAAGTCGCTCGCGAAGTCAACGCGCATCGGCATTTCCGCGCGATCGAATGGATGGGTAATCGCCGCTGGATCGGCGAAGGCCAGCCTATCGACATGCCCGACATTCGCCTGTCAAAGGATCTTCTCGTCGCGCGCTATGGCGAAGGCGTCCTGAAAACGCTGCCGCGCGGAAAGCAGACCGTCTATGCGGTCGAGGGCGGCATCGATCCCGACGAAGCGGCGGGCTGGTTCGGCTTCGGGTCCGGCGACGAAATGGTGCGGGCAATGGAGCGCGCGCCGAAACGGCCGGAAGCGATCGACGCGGAAACCGATCGCGTCATGCGCGAACGCCACGGCGACGCCTTGAACGATGGCGACATCGAAACGATCGCGCTCGACGCCGTCCACACTGAGCGGCGCGGCGAATGGATCGCGGCCGAACTCAAGGCCATCACTGAGATTGCTGGGGCCGACGCCGGCATGACTGCGAAGGAAGCCCGCGCCACAGCTCGCGCCACGATCGCCCGCATGCGCGTGCGTGACGCTGTGGCGGCTAATCGGTTCTTGACGGCCGAACGCAAAGCGGCGGAAGAGGCTGGCCGCCTGGGTGCAATGCTCGCTCGGGATAGCATCTGGCTCGCCAACGCCAAGCGCCGGATGACGGCGAAGGCGCGCGCTGCCGTCAAGGGTGCCGGCACGATCGACGCGGCCATCGCACAGACCGACAAGGCGACGAAGTCGGCCGGCAACTATAACGAGACGGTCGCCAAGCTGGTCGAGGCGAAGCGCCGGCAACTGCTCAATCATGCGCTCTACATGGAAGCACGCGCGGTTGCCGATGAAGTTGACAAGGCGGAAACCTATGTCGCCAAGCTCGGCAAGAAGACGGTGCGCGAGAAGCTGGCAGGTGCCGGCCGGCGCGACAATGCGCGGATCGACTATCTCGGCGCGATCGATGAAATCCTTGACCGCTACGATTTCCGCAAGCTCTCGGGCAAGGCGGAAGATCGGCGCGGCTCGCTCAAGGCATACATCGAAGCTATGACGGCGGCCGGTCGCGAGAATGAGCTTGCCATACCTGAAAGCGTTCTCGCCGACGTGGCGCGCAAGCCATACAAGACGATGCCTGTTGAGGAAATGCGCGGCGTTGTCGACACGCTCAAGAACCTGGAGCATACCGCGCGTCGCTGGAATGATCTGGTCGATGCGGTCAACAAGCGCCACCTTGACGAAGCGGTCGCCGACATCGAAGAGGCATTCGACGCCAACATGCCGAAGCGCCCGCCGTCTCGCGTGAAGTCGAGCGTGGAGGCCCTGCGCAATGCCGGTCGCCAGTTCCTTGACCTGGTGTTGAACGCTGGCACGCTCCTGCGCGAGATCGACGGTTTCAAGGACGAAGGCGCGGCCTATTCCAACATCAAGGCTCCGATCGACGCGGCGATGAACCGGCTTATCGTCCGCAAGCAGGACGCGGCGGCGGCGCTGGAAAGCATCTATTCGGTCTATTCGAAAGAGGATCGCCGGGCGATGGCCGTTCGCGAACATCTTCCTGCGCTCGGCTATGCGCTCTCGAAATGGGAGAGGATCGCGGTCGCTCTCAACCTGGGGAATGAAGGCAACCGCCAGCGCATGACGGATACTAAAGTCCGCGGTCATCTGACGGACGCTCAAATTGATGCCGTGCTTGCCACGCTTGACGCCCGTGACGCTGACTTTGTTCAATCGGTGTGGGATTACCTCGAAAGCTTCCGTGGCGATCTGGCGGCCCGTGAGCGCCGCACGACAGGCATTGAACCGAAGTGGGTCGAAGCTTCGCCGGTCACGATTGCCGGGAAGTCGCTTCGCGGCGGATACTTCCCGCTCAAGTATGACGCGCGGCTCTCGGCTCTCGCTCGCGATGATCAGGCGCAAGACATCGCGCAATCGCTCGCGGCTGGCCGGTTCGGCAAGGCACAAACCCACAACGGCCATACGAAGGAACGCGCGAAGTCGTCCGGCCGCTCTGTCGAACTCGACATGTCCGTTCTGCATCGTCACGTCAACCAGGTCATCTACGATCTGGAGCTTAGCGAGGCCGTCGCGAACTCATGGCGCATCCTGCAAGACGGTCGCATCCGGACAGCGTTTACGGATAGCGGGCGGCAGGCCGATTTTGACGCGCTGGAAATCTGGCTCAAAGATGTGGCGGAAGGTGAATTGCGGTCGGCGGATCTGGTCGGGCGCGGCGCTCGGATGCTGAAATCCAACTTTACGGCAGCCAAGCTCGCGTTCAATCTGTCGACTGTGGCCGTTCAGATCACCGGCCTTGCGCAGTCGATGGTTGTCGTCGGGAAAAAGGACTTCTCGCGCGGCGTGATGGCGTCGCTTCGGGCCGGCGTAGCCGATGAAATCGCGGCAAAATCGCCCTACATGGCGACACGTCAAACGACGTTCAACAAGGACATTTATGACTTCTATAACGATCCGGCGACGGGCCCGACGGCCTCACGATGGGGGGAGATCAAGAAAGAGGTCATAGGCCCGGCCGCGTTCTGGTTGATGACGAAAGTCCAGTGGCATCTTGTCGACGTGCCAACTTGGCAGGCGGGATACATTCAGGGTCTTCGCCGGAATGGCAACGATGAGGCGAAGGCCATTGCTCACGCCGACGCCATCGTGAAGCGCGCGCAAGCATCCGGCCTGTTCCCTGATCGGTCGGCGGTCGAGCGTGGGTCCGTGTCGCGCACTGCTCGGCAGAACGACGTTGTGCGGCTGTTCACTGCGCTCGGCTCTTATATGTTCGCCAAATTCAACGTGGCTTACGAGAGGTCTGCACGCGCCAAACGGACGATCGCGACGGAAGGCGCGTCGATGCGATCGGCGCAAGAGGCGCTATCCTGGTCGCTCGATATGGCGTTCCTGTTCACATTCGAGGCCGTCCTTTACGCCGCGATCAAGGGACGCCTTCCAGACGATGACGATGAAGATGATGAGGGATGGACGGCGTTCCTGGCAAAGGAAACGGCCTTTGGCGTGATGGGAACGATCCCCGGTCTGCGAGATATTGCTTCCGTCATGAGCGGCTTCGAAGGCGGCGGCGCATATGGCGCGATCACCAAGGATTTTGCCGCGCCGTTTGCCCAAGTCAAGCAGGGCGAAGTAGACCGCGCGTTCGTCAAGTCGATCATCAACGCAACCGGTTTGATTACCGGCCTGCCTGCTACTCAGGCCAATCGCATCATTGATGCCGGCTGGAGGCAGGCCGAAGGTGATGAGGTATCCCCACTCGAATACCTCATCGGCAGGAGCGGCAGATAACCGTCCGCCCGTATGTTCCGAGAAAATCGGGATAATACAGGCGGTAACGAATGACGATTTCCAGCGAAGTCAACAAGTCGGGGCCTTACATCGGCAACGGCGTCACGGTCGAATTCGACTATGGTTTTCGCATTTTTGAAGAGACGCATATTGTCGTCATCCTCGCCGAGGGCGGGATAGAGACAACCTTGACACTCGCGGCCGACTATACGGTTACGGGTGTTGGCGAAGATGCCGGAACGGTTGTCCTTGCGGTGGCTCCTGCTGATGGGCAGACCGTGACGCTGATCCCCACCGTTCCGTTCACTCAAACGCTCGATCTTGAAAATCAGGGCGCATACTTTGCGGAAAGTGTCGAGCGCGCATTCGACCTGGCTGCGATGCGGGATCGCTATTTGCGAGAGCAAGTCGACAGGGCTGTGAAACTGCCGGCGTCTGCGGATGCCTCCGGGCTAGCGGATCTGATTGAGGATGTCGTTCGCCTTAGCGCAAGCGCGGACGAAATCGATACTGTCGCCAATATCTCAGCCGACGTTACGGTTGTCGCCGGTATCGCCGCTGACGTTGCTGTCGTCTCAGCCATATCGGACGAAGTTACGACCGTTTCGGGGATTTCTCCCGACGTAATAACCGTCGCCGGCATTTCGGATGAGATTGTTGCAGCCCCGGCCGTGGCTGCCGCCACGGCCGCATCGGCGAGCGCGGCGGCGGTTTCCGCGACGGGCGCATCGGGCTCGGCTGCTGCGGCGGCGCTGTCCGCGACTGCGGCCGACGAGAGTGCCGACGCGGCGGCGGTTTCCGCGACGGGCGCGTCGGGCTCGGCTGCTGCGGCGGCGGCTTCGGCATCGGCGGCGATTGTCGCAAAGATCGATTGGAAGGGGGAGTATAGCGCTCTCACCAATTACGTAATTAGCGACGCGGTCCAGCATGAGGGGTCGGCATGGAAAGCGCTCCAGCCCTCCATAGGTCAAGCGCCGCCGACGCTGCCGACGACATCAAACGATTACTGGGAGTTGATGGTCAGCATCGGGGATGCGGGCTTGAGTTGGGCTCCTGTTCTCGCGCTCGAAAGCGACGGCGATCGGCGAGTGCTCAAAATTACGGACTGGACGGACGGGACGGGAACTAAGCCGGAGATAAACGTCTACATCGGCGCTGCTGGATATGTGGACAATCTATTTGACGCCCTGGATGTCCGTGGTTCGGCGGGAGGGAATGGCGCGGCGGCGACGTTGACGATTGGAACCGTTACGACCGGCGCGGCTGGCACATCCGTCATTGTCAGCAATGTCGGCACATCTACTGCAGCCATTCTAAACATCACCATCCCTCGTGGTAGTGACGGGGCTTCCGGTTCCGGTTCCGGCGACATGGTTGCCTCGATGTATGATCCGACCGGTGTCGGCGGCAGTGCGTTCCTGATGTCGAACATGATCGAAACTTCGACAAAAAAGATCATGACCGATACTGAGCGCACCAAGTTGTCGGACGCGGCCATCCTGAGCGCTGCAAATGCGTTCGTGAATACGCAAAACTTCAATTCCACAGCCAACGGGGCGATCGTCCAGCGCCACCAGGTCACGAACAATGCGGCCACCATCGGCCCCCGCGTCGAGCGCGCGCTGATCAAGGCGACAACGGCTCCGAACGATGTCATCAGTTGGGATCGCTTCCGCGCGAACAACAGTTCGGGCGTCGAAATGACCTTTGCCCGCACGCAAGCTATCGTTCTAAACGCGACGGCAGGCGCGGAAACGGGTGAATATGCGATAGCCGGAACGGTGGCGGGCGTTACCTTAAATCAGCTTTTCGTCGGGAACGGCGCTTACCTTCTCGGCGCTACCGGCGCAGCCAAGGGTAGCGGGACGCTCAATGCGACTGGCTACTACCTGAACGGGACTGCTCTCGCGTCGTCTTTGTTCGGTGTGACGCCAGGAGCAACCGGCTTGGCGCTGCTGGGCGATACCTCTCAGTCTGCCGGGCGGGCCACGCTTGGGCTTGGGGCGGCAGCTACGGCCGGCTTCCTTGATGAAGATGCGCTCACGACGAACAGCGCATCGCACGCCCCATCGCAGCAGAGCGTCAAGGCGTATGTCGACAACAACCGCATCGATCTTCCTAGCCGCGCTTATGCCGCTGCGGATTTCCACCCGGCTGCGGCTCCGGCTGCTATTCGCACGATGGGATATGCAGTTCCGGGAGATTTTGGCGGAGCAGATCACAAATTAGTTGCCTTAGAGCCATCACATGGCGGCAAATTTTCCATCGCGCTCGCGGGTGGATCGACCGCGTGGTATGAACTGAACGAGCTAACCGTTCGACCCGAAATGTTCGGGGCAAGTCGCGTGCAGACGGTTTTTAGCACCGCCGCGCTTCTCGCTATGGCGGCCTATGTTAACGCCACCAATGCAAAGATTGTCCTCACGGCCATCTACAGGTCAGCCTCGCCGCTCGATTTTACATGCTCCAGCCTCGTCATCGAAGGCACTACGTCCCGTCTCAGCGGGTTCGTATTTGATGGCTGTGACGGCATCCGCCTTAATCAGTCGGCGCTCAGTTCCTTCGTGCGCTACAAGTTGACGAACTTCTGCCTGCTGGCATGGTCACAAAACCTCTATGTCGGGTTTGATTATACAGGGCAGGCGTCGTCTGGTGGCGGTCATACCATGCGCCTGATAGAGGGCGTCCATGCGGCGGGTGAGGGGTTCTTCAATTTCTCTGGCGTCGTGATCAGCGAGAGCCTTGCTGTTCGCAACAGCGGGTGGCTTACGTCGTTCGACCTTGAGGATAGTGACAACACGCACGTCACGAACTGCCGCATCCATGGCTCCTGGCAGCAGTGGATGAACAACAATTCGGTGTCTAACCCGAAGTTCGGGGCGGGGGCTGTAGCTATCCGCGCGCACAACACGACCGCGCTATTCATTGAAGAGACGCAGATCCAATACGTGTGCTGGGGCGTGCTCGGTTCGGGCCAGTCCGAGGGCATCGTGTTCGAGCACGGCGGCATTACCGCCTGCGGCTATGGCATCACGGTCAGGGACACGGCCGGGGCCGCGAACAACTGCAAGACGATCGATAGCCATCTGTCCTGCTATTGGGGTTGCGTCGATTACGGGACGACGGGTTCCGCCGCCTACATGATGCATTTCATCAAGGGCAACCTGATGTTCCTGTTCCCTGGAACGTCGGCGGATAACGTCTTGGATGGTGAGCCATTCCGCTTCGTAAAGGGCAACATGATCCGCTCACACATCATCGACAACCATTTTTACGTGACGAGCACTGATGACGCCGCGTCCCTTGGTGTGATCGGCATAGAACTTACTGGGTCTAGCTGCATCATCAATGGAAACATTTTCCAAGGCTGCGCCAACATCATCAAGATCAACAGCGGCTCCGCGCAGAACGTTATCTCCCTGAACTACACGACGGGTTCAGAGGCCGGCTATGCGCTGAGTGATGCCGGCACGGGCACGGTGTGCCTGAACAACTTTGGCGATAAGCTATGGCCGGCAGCCGGTGGCAACATCGTCATCCCGGCAAGCGGCCAATCGAATATGGAGCGCAAGGATTTACTCGCCGGTTCCGGAACGTGGGTTCCGCCGCGCAATCTCCGCGTCTGGAACGGCACGCCAACATCGGTTGGCACGGCGTGGATCGTGCCTGACACCTCCCGTATGAATACGAGTTGGGCCTACGCGGCCGAGGTTGCGCGGAGAAATCCGGATGCGAATGTCTATGTCGTGAATATCTCGCGCGCTGGAACTGGTATCCTTGAATGGACGCCAAGCTTTGCGATCATCGATATGGTCGGTGCCATTGACGCCAACATGGTCGCGGCCCTTGCGACGCTTCCGGCAGGGACGAAGGCGACGGAATTCCTGTTCTGGGAGGCTGAGAACGATGCCGGCGCACCTGCCCCCTGGCCCGCGAATTTCGAGCTGATGGTCGCGGCCCTCAAGGCAAAGTCGTGGTGGAACGACGCTATGCATATGACGGTGTTCGGCATTACCGGCTCCGCCAATAGCGGTGACGTTCGTCACGATGCGATGAACGTCACCATCCAGGGCGTGGTGGCGAAAGACCCGGCACGGCGCTCCTACGTGCCAATCAGAACGCTCCCGGCTGCGTTTTGGGAGGACACGCTCCACCTCACGGCGGAAGGCTACATTCAGGCCGGCATCATGGGCTACAATGTAGCCCATGGCGGCGGAGAGGGGATGAAGATGAACGGCGGGAGCATCACGCTCGCCGACGATAAGGCCGTCGCCATCGCGCCGCCATTCGCTCGCGGCTCCGTTGAGTTTGTCAGCGGCTCCATCGTTGAAAATGCCTCGTTTGACTTCGATACTGCTGGCGGAATTCGAGGCCGTGACAGTGCTGGAACTGAGGCTAATCTGACGACTGGCGCGCTTTCTGATGCTGGCGGAGCTGACGCGAAGATGACTTACTCCGTCAACAACAACGGGCTGCTCTACGTCTCGAATAGACGCGGCGTAACCCGGACAGTCTATGTTACATTCAAAGGCGGGTGATACTTGGATGGGGTTGTCCCGCACGTCTCTGGTTGTAGTTCAACGTCCCGGTTTTGCTCGTAACCTTGTCCGCTGCAAATGGCCGACAGGATCGGCAATGACGGGCAAACTCGCGAATGGCTTCTCTCGAAGATGTGATGCTTGCCCTTGGGCGCGTGCAAGAGGGCGTTGAAAATCTCCGCTCCGATTTCCGCGACGAGAAGAAAAGCGCCCAATCGAGCCGCGCCGCCATTCATGCCAGGCTTGACGCTCACGCAAAGGAAATATCGGGACTGCGCGAGGACATCGGCATATCGGGCCAGATCGACGCGCAAATCCGCGAAGAATTGAAATCGCACAAGGCGGCGACGGAGCCTTCCATTGAGGAATGGCGGCGCATGAAAGCGCTCGGCACTGGCGTTGCCACCTTGATCGCGTTCGCCGGGCTTACGACTGGCGCTCTCATGATTTGGGTGGGTGACGCGGTTGTCGCGGCCATCCGCCATTGGCTCAAGATCAACTGAGGAAACGGAAATGTTGAAATCAGCATGGAACACCGTCCGCCGTTGGCGCACCTGGATTTTCAACGCGCTCGCGTCGATCCTGCTCGTCTTGCCGGAAATCCTTTCGGCCTTCGCCGGCTACGACTGGAGCGGCGTTCTGCCGCCCGGCTGGATGCCGTATGTCACGATCGCCATCATCGTCGTCAATCTTTGGATGCGACCGCGCCCGGCCGTGCTGCCGACTGATGATGAGGCGAAGCGATGAACTGGCTCCTAGGCCTTCTCACTGGCGGCGTGGTAGAGAAGTTCACCGGGCCGCTTGAACGGGCATGGGCGGCCAAGCTCGCGGCTGACAATGACGAAAAGCGCATCGTTGCAGATCAGCAGATCAAGAGCATCGAAGCAGCAAGAGACATAGCCGTAATCGAAGCCTCTGACCGCTGGTCTGCAACGCGCGTCGGCCGCTGGCTTGTCGTGGTGCCGTGGTCTATCTGGTGGGCCGCGATCTATGCCGTCTCGATCATCAACCCGCTGTTCGGAACCAACTTCACCATCAACGCGGTTCCGGCTGATATCCGTGAAATGGCCCTGGTTCTCGTTCCCGCCATCCTGATCGCTGACGCGACGGCGCTTGTCACTAGGCGGCTCGGTCGATAGCCGGCCGCCTCGCTCCAGACTTTCCCGTCCGGTCGTATAGGATCGTCACGTCGCTGGACACGGTGGTCAGGGGCAGGCGGTCGAGGACGGACCCGGCGCGCTGCCACGACTTCCGGCCGCCTCGCTTCGCATCGTCTTCCCTGCGCCATTCCATCGCCATGCGACAGACGATCGCCCATATGCCAAGCACCTTTGCCCGGCCGCGCTCGTAGCGCATCGTCATGAACAGATCGTAGAGCATAGCGCCGCGCTGCATGCGGCGATTGTTGAACGCCTGACGGCAGACAGATGAACAGAACAGCTTCGGCTTTCCGGCCTCACCGAGTGCCTGTCCGCACTCGGCGCACTGTCCTTTAGCTACTTTCATAATACCGTCCTCCAAAACGCATCCAGGGCGAGACGTTTAAACGCCTCGCCCTGATATTCCATAGTGATGCGATTAACGCAACACTTATATTATGCGGCCTTCGATTTCTTGCTGTCGTTCTTGATGAAGGCCGGAATGTCCGGATCGGTGTCGGCGATGAGGCCGGCCGACTGCTGCTCGGGAGAGCGTCCGTCGTCGCCGGGCTCGTCCTTCTTGTCGTCGCCTGCGGGCGGCATGTTCGGCTCCGTTCCGGGCAACTGCGCGTCAGGGATGCGCCGGGTCTTCTGCTCGGTCTTCACATTCTCGACCTTGGCGGCAGCCAAGAGCGGGCCATAGTCACCGCTCTCGTGCGCGGCCTTGACGATGGTCAGCGCCGCGAATTGCTCGTCCAGAGACTTGCCGGTTGGGAGGAAGGCGACGATCGAAAGTGCAATGCCTGTCTGATTTGCCATGTGGATGATCTCCGTTGCTGGCGCGGGGTTTACTTGGCTACGAAGGCGCGGACGTTCGCGTCCTTCGCTTCCAAGAGCTTGCGAAGCGCAACGGTGCGCTCCGGATTGCGGGGCGTCGTGTCGATGATCTCGCGAGCAAGATCGCAGAACGGACGCGAGCGGGTGCGCAGGGCTTCCGGAAGATGCGCGTAGTGGAAGAATTGCAGGATATGGTCCTGCCGGATTTCTTCCTGGGTGAACTCCTTCGGAGCCGGGTGAATTCCGTTCGTCATGCTGTGGGGTTCCTCAGTTTCTTCGATGTCGCCCGGATCTTATCGAGGGCGATGAAGTGGGCAGCTTCATCGCTGTCGGGGGATGCTGCGACCGACGCCAGATCTCCGGCAAGGCGCTGAATTTCGGTCGCGGCTCGAATGATGTCGCCACGGCTGCGCAAGGTGATCTCGACGCGGGCGAATGACGGGCGGCTGTCGGACATTAGATGTCGTCCTCCGGCTGCTGCTCGTCGTCGTAGACCTCGCCAGTTTCAGGGTCGTAGTCATTGTCCTGGACCGGCTCGGGATCGGGCTGGCGGTCGGGCCGGCCGCGCGCCTCATCTTTCGGAGTGACGTTCTTCAACAGCGCCGCGCCGGCTCCCCGCTTTTTGGTCGCCGCAGGCGCGGCGTCGGCCGATGCTGGCGCGGCGTCGATGTCGAACGTGTAATCTTCATCGATCCGCTCAGCCGCCTGATGCAGCCTATCGTCACGGTCGGCGCTGGCCGGCAGGTATTTGGACAGGCGGCGGAAAACCGTCTTGCGCGACATTTCCAGTTCGTCGGTCGACCATGGCGTTGACTTGATCTTGTTGGCCTTGAACGTCTTGTAGGCGTCTGACCTGTCGCGGATGCGGAATACATCCGCCTTCGTCATGACCTCGAAGACGATACCGCCATCCTTGAATTCGGCCTTGGCATAGACCGCATACCAGTCGCCGCGATCTGCTTTCAGGTCGATCTTGTGGATGATCGGTTCATCCGATCTGGTCGGCTGATAGTCGAAAAGGTCGGCGTCATGAACCGGCTCGACTACTATGCTTTTCACCATGCCGCTGTTGTAGGCGAGCTTAAGCAGGCCTCGCATCATCGGCCGATACTGAACGTCGCCCTGATAATCGACCACAAGGGCCGCCTCGCGCCCGTCCAGAATGAGGCCGTCCGCTGCCGCCTTAGAACACGCCGCCAAGAGCGATGCAGGGTTGCGCACCTTCTCGATGTTGCGCGTTAAGGCAACGGCAGTCTGTGCGGTGCGAACAAACCGCTCGGCAGTAATATGGCCGGGAAGGGCCTTGGCGAATTCGCCCTGCATCTTGGCAAGCTCGCTGCGCAAGGTGGGGGGCTTAGCCGTCTGCGTTTGTAATGCCTGAGACATTGTTGATCTCCGTTAGAAGTTTGCCGGCTCGATCGGCGACCGGGCCTTTTGCGTTGGTGCTGACGCTTTCCAGAACACGGATCGCCGTGGCGCGATCTCGGCCCTTAGAGCGCCGCACGAAATAGGCGGCGCTCCAGAATTGCAGGGCGAATTCCTCGCGGCTTGTCATTCTGCCGCGACGGCTTCAACGGGCGGGTGCATGATCTCGTCAAGCTGCTCCATCGCGACGCGAAGCTTGTCGCGGGCGACGCCAAGGTAATGCCTGTCATCCTCGAACGTGTGAGAGATAAGCAGCGCCTCGGCGGCGGCATGCGCATGCAGATAGGCTCGGTAAACGTCGATCCTCACGCCGCAAGTTCCTCGTCCAGCGCGTTCGGCGCGTCCGTCTCGCGGTATGCCCACCGCTTGAACGAAAGCTCCTGCACGCCTTCGGCATAGCCAGGCCAGAGGTTCGCCTTGTTGCACTCGTGGTAGCGGTCGAGAGCCTTGCGCATGATGGCGCGACCTTCCTCCACGATCGACGGCGGAAGCTCGTAAACCGCGTGCGCGTAGGGCGACTTCTTCTCCCATGCGATGAACACGAACGCCTCGACCGGCTTGCCGATCTGGTTCCAGCCGTCCGAATAGAAAGCCTCCTGCGCGTGATAGCCATAGTTGACGACGGCGCGGGCGAAGGCGTCAGGATGCGCGCTGAGCGCCGACTTCAAATCCACTATGACGGAAAGGTCTTCGCGATAGAGATCGGGGCGGACGCGGCAAAGCTCGCCGGTGACTTCGTCAATGAAGTAGCCGGACGGCTCGATCATCGGCTTGCCGCCAGTGATGATGGAGTTGATCCACGCATCAGCATGCACGGCGTCGCGAAGGGCGAGGACGCGATCGTATTCGTCGGCGGTCAAGAGGGTCTTGCGGTCGATCTTGCACATTTCAGCAAGGTCGCTCCACTTATTCCCGCGCCGGTCTGCGGGGCCGCGAACGACGCGCGCCTCGAAATGCTGCGGCTCAAGAACGGCCGTATGCGCCGCCTGTCCGAAGTTCTTCGCGGCCTGCGCCTGAGTGCTGTCGTCATCCTTGGGAGGCGGGAACTTGTAGTGAGCCGGAGATTGCGTCTGCAACGTCCAGAGGCCCGACTTCGATACGCCTGGGCCAGCGTGATACGTTTCGTTGGGAAGGTCGAAATAGATGCCGGGTTTCATGTTGTGATCCATGTTGCAATGTTGTGACAATCGCAACGCTAGGCGCAAAACGGATTTATGTCAATCGTCTGAAATTCAGAAAATCAGAAATCGCTCACGGTATTATTGCCAGGACAGGGCAGGCTCCTGAAATAAGCATGTCCCGCGCGACGCCATCGCACCCGACAATTGTTGCTTCTCCAGTCTTTCTTGCGCGCTCTATCCTGGCGACAATCCGAGATCCGTCCGGCGCGAGGCAAATGGAGAGCGACCCGATAGCGGCCGGGTCTACGCCGGCAGACACAGAGAAGAGCACTATCGCATCATCGATCGCAGAAAGCGGCCCGAAGGAGGCGCGGACCTGAGCGGCTCTAATTGTATCCCCGCCGCGAAGTGTAATGTATCTCTTGGCCGCGTCGAGGAATGAGGCTGGCAATAAAATTGGCGTGGCGATCGTGTTCAGTATCCCGCCCTCGTCAATAATAGCCTCCAACTGGATGCGTGGCGGGGTTCCTTCTCGGTCAATAACAACGCCTGCATGGATTAGAACATCGCTAACAGGAACACCTAGGAAAGCTGCTATCGAATTAGCTTCTTCAAGCTTCATTTTCCGCTGGCCTGAAAACATCCGAGATACGGCGGAAACATCAACATCAAGGTGCCTTGCGAGCCCTCGAATTGATTTACTTTTTTCAGACAATTTATCTAAAAACCACTGCTTATCCATGCTGCCTGCTAGCATTTACACCGCCCTTTACTATTAACGCGCAGTGCGGTTTGTTGCATCTTCCGCAACAGGTTGCAATACGGGCACCAGTTTTCAGGCGGCTCGCGGTTTATTTGGTTAATTTGCGATATCCCCGATTGACGATGTGATTTTCGCAACGTATGTGTTGCGATATTCGCATCGGCATTGAAAGGGACGGATTGTGAGTGAGGAACGCAAGACGACGCCATGGCGACGGGTGTTCGAAAGGTTTGGTCTTTCGCAGTCTGAATTCGCGAAGGCTCTCAACCAGCACCGATCGAAGGTCAGTCGTGTCCTCGCTGATGATGACGGGCTGATCAGCGGTCGCGACCAAGCGCGGCTGTTCGACCTGGCTCGCGCTCGAAACATTCCCCTTACCCCCGACGACGTGACGCCCAATGCCGGCTGACGCCACAGAGACCGTTCAGCCAATGTCCATTTTGGAACAGGCCGAACTTGTCAATAGCCTCGCTGACCGATGCTCGATGCTCGACAAGTCAGACGCGGGCGAGGCGCATCTTACTCTTTATCCCGACGACGTGAAGGCACTTCGTGACCTTGCTCGCCGGCTCTACCTAATGGCTCCGCTCGAACACGGCATCAAGCGCCTTGTGATGGCGAAGCGCTAATCCCGACAACCAATCAAGCGGAGTGACGCGGGTGGGCTTCTTCAAGCACGTAGAGGGCGAGGCGGCGGTTCTCATAATCAACGGCGTCTATAAGCAGTGCGATCTTTATGAGCGCGACGGCTATGTTTACGCGAAGGCGGCGGGCGGCTTCGTCCGTTTGTTCGCGGACGGCGCGACAACCAAGCCGAAGATGCGCCTCGATTTCATGTCTTGGACAGGCGCGCTCAATCGCGACAACATGGGCCGCCTCTGTCTGCCGGGGACATCTGGCTCGAAGGCGCTCGAAGCTCCGAAGGCCCTGCTCTTGCTCGGAGGCTCCGAGAGTTGATCAGCCTCCGGCCCGATCAAGAGGATGTCCGCACGAAGCTGCGCGTTGCGCTGAGGTCGAGCGTCTCTGTCCTCGTTTTTGCGCCGACGGGCTTCGGCAAGACGGTGCTTGCTGCCGCTCTGATCAAGATGATTTTCGAGGCAGGAAAGCGGATTATCTTCTGTGTCCATCGCGTCGATCTGATCACGCAAACGGCCAAGACATTCGAGAAGTTCGGAATTCCGTTTTCCTACATCGCGGCAGGCCTGCCGTTCAGCCCTCACCATCGCGTCTACATCGCCTCGATCGCCACACTCAAGAACCGTCTTGGCAAGATCCCTGCGCATTACATCATGGTTGACGAGGCGCACCTGTCGATCGCTGCGGGGTGGGCTGCGGTCGCGCTACACTACAAGACGGAAGGCGTGTCGCCGGCTGTCGACGGCCGGCCGGCTATCGGCGCGAAGCTGATCGGCCTGACGGGTTCGCCCGAAAGGCTAGACGGCAAGCCGCTCGGCGACGTTTGGGACGTGATGGTCATGGGGCCGTCCGTCCGCTGGCTGATCGAAAACGGGCACCTGTCGACATACCGCGCATTCGCGCCGGCCGGGCTGGATCTGACTGGTGTCCGCACAAGCGGCGGCGACTATCGGACATCTGACCTCGATGACTTGATGTCGGGCAAGGCCGTTCTCAACAATGCCGTGAAGCACTGGCGGAAATATGCGGGAGGAAAGCGCACAATCGCATTCGCGCCGTCGATCGCCCGCTCTGAACAGCTCGCCGAAGAATTCCGCGCGAACGGTATCGTCGCCGTCTCGCTTGACGCCAACACGCCTGGCGTCGATCGCCGCGCGGCCTTCCTCGGCTTTGCCGATCGGCAAATCGATGTGATCGTGAATTGCTCCCTGTTCTGTGAGGGCTTCGACCTGGCGGCGCAGGTCGACCGCGATGTGACAATCGAGGCGGTGCTTCAATACTCGCCAACGAAATCGCTCGCGCGGCATCTGCAACAGCTTGGCCGTGGTCTGCGCAAGAAGCCGGAGCCGGCCATCCTGCTCGACCTGGTCGGCAACCTTGGGCGGCTCGGTCTGCCTGACGAAGAACGCGAATGGTCGCTCGAAGGCCGCAAGAAGTCGGCGGCCGAAAGCTCGCTGGTCATCTGCCGGGAATGCTTCTGCGCTCACGATCCCGCGCCGCGCTGTCCGGAGTGCGGCCATGTCGAGCCGAAGAAGGAGGCCGTTTCGATCGGCGGCCGGGTGCTGGCGGAAGTCGACGGCGAAGTCGAGGAAATCGATCTTGCCAAGGTCAAGCGCGAACGCCAGCGCGAGCAGCAAATGGCAAAGTCGCTTGACGACCTGATCGCTCTGGCGACGGCTCGCGGATACAAGTCGCCGGAAAAATGGGCGGCCCACATTTTCACGGCGCGCGCCGCCAAGAAAGGCGAAGTCTCGCCGGAGGCCGAAAGCCTCGGCGTGCTGTCGATGCGCGAGCTTGAACGCCGCACAGGCGTCGGGGCGAAGACCCTCGAATACTGGTTCAAGACGGGCGTCATCAGGGCGCGGACCTATGATGCGGCCACGGTCGAGATCAAGGCCGAAGCCGAGCGCCGGATCGTCAAATGCGCTGACGTGGCGCGCGAGATCGGGGCTGATCGCTCTGTCGTGGCGCGGTGGGCGCGGGTCGAAGGTATGCCGCTCGATACACTGGAAGGGGCCTTGCAATGGGTCGCGGAGAACAAGCCGGAAAGATTGGGGATCGCAGCATGAAACCGACAATGCATCCGATGGAATGCCCTTGCTGCAAGCAAGCGGTGGTCATGCCGACGATCGACATGGTGATCGACCTATACCGCATTTCCAAGCTGGAGGCGTCGATCCTTCGCGCCGTGTGGCGCGGCAAGGGGCTGCCTGTCCAGACGGAAAGAATATTCGACGCGATGTATGCGGACGATCCCAACGGTGGGCCGTCTCAATCGCGCATGTATCCGGCGCTCAAGGCGGCGATGTTCCGCCTCCGTGCGCGCCTGGAAGGCTCCGGCATCAATGTCGAGAATGTCGGTTATCGCCGGGGGTTCCGGCTCGTGATTGGAGAGTGACGAAATGAAACTGGAGAGAAGTCTAGCCACGATCGGGCGTCGCCTGATCGGCGGGTTCGGGACGCGGAAGACGAAGGAGGCTTACGGCTCCAATCCGCACCAAGGCGCGAAGGAAATCGCGCGCCGTCAGAAACAGGCAGCGAAGATCGCCGCGCGAAAGGCGGGTGAATAATGGCCGGCTCCGTCAACAAGGTCATCCTGATCGGCAACCTCGGCGCTGATCCGGAAGTGCGCCGACTGAACAGCGGCAATCCCGTCGTCAACCTGCGCATCGCCACGTCAGAAAGCTGGCGCGACAAGGCGACAGGCGAGAAGAAAGAAAAGACTGAATGGCATACCGTCGTCATCTTCGCGGAAGGGCTGTGCAAGATCGCGGAGCAATACCTTGCGAAAGGCGACAAGGTCTACATCGAAGGTCAGTTACAGACGCGGAAATGGGAAAAGGACGGGGTCGATCGCTACTCGACAGAGATCGTGTTGCAGGCGTTCAACGGCACGATGACGATGCTTCAAACGAAGCATCGCGATGGCGACGGCGACGGCTCGCGGGATGACGATCGCGGCAGCGACTTCGGGCGCGGCGGCGGTCGCGACGATCGTTCGGGCGGCAACGGCAGCAATATCAGCCGTGGCGGGTCGCGCGATCTTGACGACGATATTCCGTTCTAATGTCGGAAATCGATCTTGTCCGCTCGCTGCAAAAGCTCGCGTCCACATTGGGCGCGAGGCTTTTCCGGCAGAACACTGGCATGGCCTGGGCCGGCAAGGTCGAGCGTGGCTTTCCTGGCAAGCGCGTGACGCTCGGCCCTGCTGATGTCGTCGTAAGGAATGCGCGCCCGTTTCACGCTGGCGTGCCTGGAATGTCCGACCTGGGCGGGTGGGCTCCGGTAGTGGTGACGCCTGAAATGGTCGGGGCAACCATTGCTGTTTACGCTCAAGTCGAAGTGAAGGCCGGCGCTCGCACGACTGGCGAGCAAAAGGCCTGGATTGATGCGGTCGCCAAAGCTGGCGGCTTTGCGGGCGTGGCGCGCGACGAAAGCGATCTGCGGAAAATTCTGCATTTGAAGTGAATTCGTTATGGACGGCCCTTGTAAAGCCGTCGCATAAGTGTTGTGAAATACGCAACGCACAAGGGAGCAAATCATGTCATCGGATATCGAGCGAATTCGGCGTGACTATAAGCTCTCCGATACGGCTGTAGCTTACGGCGTTGTGCTGGAATTCGACGGGAATGAGTTCGCTGGATGCTGCCCGTTCCACAACGAAGACGGGCCGTCGTTTACGATCTTCACCGGCCGCGATCATGTCGAGCGTTTCCAGTGCTTCGGATGCAATGAAGCCGGCGACGTTCTCGACTTCGTCCAGAAGATCAAGGGCGTAAATCTGCCGGAAGCCATTCGTATCCTCGGCGGAGCGAAGTCAGCGCCGAACAAGCCTGCCGCGACGATCGCGCGCCGCGATGTTTATGCGGGCATCGTCCCGATCGAAGCGGCAGAGGAAATCACGGTTGGGCGCAAGGTGCGGCTCTACAATCCGAAGCGCGCCGGCCATGAATGGGAGTGGGGTTCGTTCACGCCGTCGCGCGTGTTCCCGTATCGTCGCCACGATGGCTCGCTCGTTGGCTATGTGTTGCGGCGCGATCTGCCTGACGGCGGCAAGGAAACGCCGATGGTCATGCGCGTTCGCCTGCCGGATGGGCGTGAATGCTGGTCGAGGTTCCCGTTCCCGAAGCCGCGGCCTCTATACGGCTTGGAAAAGCTCGGCGACGGGCAAGTCATCGTGGTTGAGGGAGAGAAGTGCCGCGACGACTATGGGGCCAAGACAAAGCGCAATGTCGTGACGTGGCCGGGCGGGTCGAATGGCATCAATCATGTCGACTGGACGCCTCTGGCTGGTCGCGATGTCGTAATCTGGCCCGACGCCGACGGGCCGGGGATCGCCACGGCGGAAGATATCGCCGGGATTGTCCACGGCGTCGGCGCTCGGCCGCGCGTCATCGATCTCGCGTGGTAGCATGCCGTATACATTTGAAGACTGGCAAGGCGGATCTCGGCCGCCGAAGGGATGGGACGTGTCCGACGCGCTTCGCGACGGATGGTCCAACGCCGACATTGATGCGTTCCTCCGGGCAAGGGTGCGCCCGTGGTCCCCACCTGCCCATGACGGCACCACAGGAGCGCGTGCGCCCCTTCGGGCTGTCGATGACACAGGATCGAAGCTAGAGCCGTCTACGGCCGCTGTAGAGGCGCGCACGGTCGAACAGGCCAAGCCGGAGCCGGCGACGGTCACGACCTTGCATTCCCGGCAAACGTTCACGTCGGACGACGGTTGGAAATCAAGCCTCGTCACGAACGAAGAAGGCAAGGTAAAGCCGGGCGTTACGAAAAACTGGTCGCTGTTTTTGGAGAATATGCCGGCGACGAAAGGCGTGTTTTCCTTCGATGCTTTCTCAATGCAGATCATGCTCATGCATTGCCCCCCATGGGAAAGAGAGGGATCGTCGTGGGAGCCGCGCCCTCTGTCAGATCGCGATACGCACGAAGCCGTCCAATGGCTCGAAACCTTTTACATGACGCCGAAGGCCTCAAACATCCTTGGCGTCATAGCGACGATCGCTGAGCGCGCAAAGTTCGATGCGTTGAACGATTACCTCGCCTCGCTCGAATGGGACGGCAAGGAACGGATTGCCCGTTTTGCGAGTGACTATCTCGGGTGTGCCGGCGACAACTATACGCCGCTGGTTAGTGAGCGGTGGCTGATCTCAAGCGCGGCGCGCGGGCTGCGGCCTGGCTGCAAGGTCGACACGATGCCAATTCTGGAGGGTCCGCAGGGCGCGAAGAAATCGACAGCTCTAAAGTTCCTCTATGGTGAGAGGTTCTTCACCGACAGCCTGTCCGACATTGGCTCGAAGGATGCCAAGATGGAAATGCAGGGCGTGTGGGGGCTCGAAGTCGCCGAAATGCACAAGCTCAATCAGGCTGAAACGAGCGACGTGAAGAAATTCCTATCGCAACAGGAAGACCGCTTCCGCCCACCCTACGGCAAGACGGTCATCCGCGCACCGCGCCGCGTCGTGCTGGCAGGGACGATCAACCCGGAAGGCAATCCATACCTGCGCGACCCGACTGGCGCTCGCCGGTTCTGGCCGCTCGAATGCGGCGTGATCAAACTGGATGAAATCAAGCGCGATCGTGATCAGTTATGGGCCGAAGCCGTGCACAAATTCAACGCCGGACAACATTGGTGGCTTGAAAACGACGGCGAGACTGCCGCGCGGGTCGAGCAAGAGAAGCGCACGGACGTTGATGTCTGGACGGGCGTTATCGCCCCCGCTGTCAAGGCGAGGGTGACGATAACGCTTCTGGAGGTCTTCAAGGAACTCGGCATACCTCACAAGGATGCAAGCCGCCTGCACGCCGATCGTGTTGGGCGCGTGATGAAGAAGCTTGGATGGGAGACATTCAGGGATCGTGAGAATGGGAACGATAGGCTCTCGTTCCGTAACCCAAACGCAAGCGACGAGGCTTTGCGGGCGGAAGAAAATCTAAATGATGGGGGGTGGTGAGAAAGTCGCCCGCTCCCTGGCTCATTCCAGATCTGCGGGCTTCTCCCTCCGGTTTGCCACGATTTCACTAGGGTATGCCCGTAACCCCAAG
>Ga0065704_10000409_pt1 | contig 48876 bp, 33 predicted proteins | sample SwiRhicommuniRL2_FD_59091 | JGI IMG/M metagenome (GOLD analysis project Ga0065704, IMG submission 59091) | Switchgrass rhizosphere bacterial communities from Rose Lake, Michigan, USA - RL2 v2 (version 2) | ecosystem: Host-associated > Plants > Roots > Rhizosphere > Soil | place: East Lansing, MI | reverse complement strand
TGCGGCACGGCCGGTGCCGTGGTCGCGGGCGCCGGCGACTTGACCGGCGCCACCTTGTTGCCCGTCGCCGCCTCGTAGGCCCGCACGTAGCTGCGCGCCACCGCGCGCACGGCGCGACCGATGTCGTCGTAGACGTGGTCGTCGAGGTTGGCGAACGAAACTCGCACCGACCAGTCAGGCGCCTCGAAGCCGCTGCCGTTCAGCAGCACGATGCCGTGGTCCTCGGCCAGCCGGAACACGATGTCGAGCGGGTGGACATTCTGCTTCATCCAGCGCACGACCTCCTCGCCCACGTACTTGCGGGCCCAGAACTCGAGGTCGATCAGCCCGTAATAGAAGTCGAAGAGCTCGTTCGGCTGCACTTCGATGCCGAGCCCTTCGAGCGTGGCGTGCACCCGCTTCTTGACGATACCGATGCAGGCTTTCTGGTAGAGCTTCTTCGTGTCCATGAGCTCGCTGGCCGAGAACAGCAGCATCATGACCTGCTGCGGCAGCGACAGCCCGGCGGTGTGGTTCAGCGCCACGTCGCGGCTGTCGGCGACGATGCGGTCGATGAACTTGAGTTTGCGCGGCTCGAGCGTCAACGCCGCATACCGCTTGTCGAGTTTCTCCAGCACCGGTTTCGGGTGTCTCGCGATCAGGTCGTCGAACACATTCTTTTCGTGCACGGCGATCACGCCGAGCCGCCAGCCGGTGCAGCCGAAGTACTTGCTGTACGAGTAGACCCCGATCGTGTTGTAGGGGTAGGCGCCGAGCAGCGAGCGGAAGCCGGGCACGAAGGTGCCGTAGACGTCGTCGGTCAGCAGGATCAGGTCGGGGCGCTTCTTCAGCACCGCGCCGATGCGCTCGATGGTCTCGGCGCTCAACGCGATCGCGCTCGGGTTGCCGGGGTTGACGACGAAGAAGGCCTTGACCTTGGGGTCGAGCAGCTTCGCGAGCTCCGCCTCGTCGAACTGGAAGCGGTGCTCCTGCTTCGCCTGCACGTGCACGACGTTCAGGTCGTAGTCCTCGAGGTGCGGCATCTCCAGGTACGGCGTGAAGATCGGCGTGGCGAGCGCGATGGTGTCGCCCGGGTTCAGCAGCCGGTTGGTCTTCATCGTCTTGAAGATGTAGCACATGGCGGCCGTGCCGCCCTCGACGGCGTAGAGGCCGAACTTGCCCGGCGGGCGCGGCTGGCCGCACATGGCCCACTGCAGGTATTCGTGCACGACCTGCTCGTTGTGGACGAGCATGCGGTCGGGCACCGGGTAGTTGTCGCCGATGATCGAGTCGACGAGTTCGTGCACGAACTTGTCGGCGTTGAAGCCGAACTGCCCGACCGCCCAGGGCACCAGCGCGGTCAGGAATTCGGCGCCGGCCGAGTCGTCGTGTTTACGCAGCCACGCCTCCAGCCGGCCGGCAATGCCGCGCGCCTCCGGCATGCCGCCGACGCCCGGCGGCAGGTCGAGCACGCGCTGGCTCTCGGTGATCGCGAACTGCCCGAGCAGGAAGAACGCCTCGCGCGGCTCGGTCGCGATCCAGTTCGGGTTGCCGCGCCCGGCGTTGAGGTAAGCCACCGCGGAGGCCTGTGCGGTCGAGGTGGCGGCCTTGGCCAGGAAGTCCTTGATCTCGAACGGGCTCAGCGCCTCGTATTCGCGCAACTTGACGACGTCCATGAAACCCTCTCCCTGCGGCCGCAGCCGCCTCTACGGGTTGCCACCGGCCAGCAGCAGCACGATGACCATGCCGAAGATCGTCAGCAGCGTGTTGCCGATCGCGTAGGGCATGCCGTAGCCGAGTGCTGGCACCTTGCTTTTCGCCGCCTCCTGGATCATGCCGAGCGCAGCCGTCGTCGTGCGCACACCGGCGCAGACGCCGAACAGGATCGCAGGATGGAACTTGAACACGTAATGGCCAAGCAGCACGGCGACCACCAGCGGCACGGTCGTCGCCACGATGCCCCAGAGGAACAGGCTCGCGCCGACCTGCTGCAGGCCCGAAACGAAGCCGGGCCCGGCCGTGATGCCGACGATCGCGATGAAGACGTTGAGGCCGAGCGTGTTCATGAGCCACAACGCGGGGCCCGGGATGTTGCCGAACGTCGGGTGCACCGTGCGCAGGTACCCGAGCAGCAGGCCCGTCAGCAGCGCGCCGCCCGAAGTGCTCAGGCTGATCGGGATGCCGTTGGTGGTGTACGTGAGCGCCCCCACGATGCCGCCGACGACGATGCCCGCCGCGACGACTGCGAGGTCCGTCGACTCGACCGGCTTGTCGGCGTGCCCGAGCAGGCGCGTCACCGCTTCGACGTGACGGGTGCTGCCGCCGAGCGTGAGGATGTCGCCGCGCAGCACCTCGGTGCCGGGCAGGACCGGAATTTCCACCATGCTGCGCGTGATCTTCCTGAGGTACACGCCGCGCGTCTCCGGCAGTTCGGCCAGTTCCCGCAGTGTCTTGCCGTTGACGGCCTTGTTGCGGACGAACACGTCGACCATGGTCACGGGCATGTCGAGCACGGCACGGTCCTCGACTTCGGGCACGATCGCTTCGACCTGCTCGACCAGTGCGGCGCGCGGCCCTGAAATCGCCACGACGTCGCCCAGTTGCAGCGTGGTGTCCGCATCGACCTCGAGGAACCGGTCGCCGCGACGGACGCGCTCGATGAAGATCCGCAGGCCTGGGAACAGTTCGCGCACCGGCTTGCCGGTGAGGATCGGGTCGTCGATGCGATAAGCCCGCAGCCCGACCGAGCGGTAGCCCGAAAAGACGCCTGCCTCGAGACCCGCCTCGCCGCCGCCCATCTGTCGTTCGTATTCGGCGCAGGCGGCCGCCAGGTCGACACCGATCAGCTTTGGGCCGACCTGCGCGAGCACGATCGCCGAGCCGATCGTGCCGAAGATGTAGGTGACCGCGTAGCCGATCGGGATCGCATCGGTGAACGCCTTGGCCTGCGCGGCGGGGAGCCCCAGTCGTTCGATCTGGTCGGTCGCCACGCCAATCGAGGCGGAGATGGTCTGCGATCCCGCATAGAGGCCGACGGCATACCCGAGATCGAGCCCGGCGACGAGTGCGCAGACATAGGGCACGAGCAGGCACAGCGCGAGCACGATCAGCGAAAAGCCGATCTGCTTCGGGCCGTCCTTGCCGAGGCCGCGGAAGAACTGCGGCCCGACGCCGTACCCCACGGCGAACAGGAACAGCAGGAAGAACGTCGACTTGATCGGCCCCGCGATCGAGAGGCCGAGTTGCCCGATCGCGACCGCCGCGAGCAGCGTCGCCGTCACGTTGCCGAGGCTGAACCCGGCGAGTTTCTTCGGCCCGATCCAGAAGCCGACCGCGAGCGCGAGAAAGATCCCGAGCTCCGGATAGCTGCGCAAGGTCCCGACGAGCCAGTCGATGACTGCCATGTCACGATCTCCGCTCCTGCGCCCGTCACGCGAGGAGCATCACGATCACCGTACCCCACACCGCGAGCAGCACGTTGCCCACCGCGTAGGCGACGCCATACCCGAGCGACGGCACCGAGCTGCGCGCGGCCTCCTGCACGGCCGCGAGCGCGGGCGTCGCCGTGCAACCGCCGGCACACACGCCGAGCAGCACGCCCGGATGCATGCGGAAAACCCAACGACCGACCACGACGCCGACGAGCAGGGCGGTGGCGATGGTGAGCGCACCCGCGCCGACCAGCGAGAGCCCGCTCTGCTGCACGCCGCGGACGAAGTCGGGCCCGGCGTTGAGGCCGACCACCGCGACGAAGCCGGTCAGACCGATCGACTCGAAGATCCAGAGCGTGGGGCTCGGGATGCGTCCGAACCAGCGCGGTTGCACCGTGCGCAGGTAGCCGCAGACGAGCCCGCCGAGCAACACACCGACCGGCAGGCTCAGGCCGAGTTCGACGCCACCGAGGTCGAACGCCGGCAGCCCGATCATCGCGCCGGCGACGATGCCGGTCGCGACGACCATCATGTCGGTCACGTCGGTCGCGCGATCGGCCACGCCGAGCAACGCGGCGGCGCGCGCGACGCTGCCGCCGAGCCCGACGATCGTGACGACGTCGCCGCGCTGAAGGGTCAGGTTGGGCATCACCGCGAGGGGCGTGCCACCCCGCGTGACCCGTCTCAGGAACACGCCGCGCGCGGCTTCCGAGCGTCCGAGCTCCGCGAGGGGCCGCCCGTCGACCGCGCGGTTCGTGATCACGACGTCGAGCATCTCGCCGGTCAGGTCGAGCAGCTCCCGGTCGTCGACCTCGAGCAGCCCGGTGCCTTCGGCCTCGAGCACGTCCACCAGCGTCGTGCGCGGACCGGACACGGCGATCGTGTCGCCGACGCGAAGTCGGCGGTCGAGGTCGGCGTCGAGGATCTGGCCGCGGCTGCGCACGCGTTCGATGAACACGCGGGTGCCACCGGCCGCCTCGAAATCCGCGACCGTGCGATCCGCCCAGGGGCAGCCGTCCCGGATCGTGTATGCGCGCAACTCGAATTCGCGGCGTGCGACCGGTTGCGAAATCGCGGCCGCACCGAGCGTCTCCGCCTCGTACCTGCGGCACTCCTCGGCGAGGTCGACGCGCATGAGCCACGGTGCCAGTTGCGACAGCACCCACGCCGCGCCGATCACTCCGACGAGGTAGGTGACCGCAAAGGCGACCGGGATCTGGTTGTGCAGCGCGGTCTTGCCGGCCTCGGTCAGGTCGAGCTTCGAGATCGCGTCCATCGCCGTGCCGATCGTCGCCGATTCGGTCAGCGAGCCCGCGATCAGCCCCGCCGACGTGCCTGCGTCGTAGCCGAACAGGCGACTGACGCACCAGCCCACCAGCAACCCGGTGACCGCGACGATGGCCGCGAGCGCCGCGTGCTGCAGCCCGTCACTGCGCAGACCGCGGAAGAACTGCGGGCCGGTGCGGAACCCGATCGCGAACAGGAACAGCAGGAAGAAGCACTGCTTGACGTCGTTCGACAGCGTGACGTCGAGCTGCCCGACCAGCACGCCGGCGAGCAGCGTGCCCGTGACCGCACCGAGCTTGAAGCTGCCCAGCGACAGCTTGCCGAAAAGGTACCCGACCCCGAGCACCAGGAAGAACGCGATCTCCGGATGGGCCTGCAGGATCCCTTGCAGCCATTGCATTGATTATTCCTTGGCGGATGCGACCGGCGTCGCGCCTCCTGACGTGTCGAAACCGCCGCCCAGGGCCAGATGAACATTGACCCGCTGAACCAGCTGCTCGGTCTGCACGCGCAACAACGACGATCGCGAGCCGTAGACAGCGAGCTGCTGCTGCTGCACCCCGCGCAGGTCACCCGACCCCACGCGGAAGCGGACTTGCGCGAGGTCCGCCGCACGCAGGTTTTCGGTGACGGCACGCGCCAGGACGGCTTCGCGTCGCCTCGCCGCAAACTCCGCGGACAACGCGTTCTCGACTTCGCCGAACGCCCGTGCGCCGACCTGGCCGTACTCGGCCACGGCCTGCTGCTGTTCGGCCGTGCGGATCCGCACCTGCTGCTTCAATGCACCGCCGCTGAAGAGCGGCAGCATCAGGCTCGCGCCGGCGCTCCACACCGGGTTGTCACGGTTCTTGAGCACGAACAACTCGCTCGAGATGTCGTTCACCGACGCGGTCAGCGAAATGCGCGGCAGGCGCGCGGCTTTCGCCTCCTGCGTGCGGTGGAACGCGGCCGCGATGCGGCGGTCGGCCGCGATCACGTCGGGACGTCGCTCGAGCAACTCCGACGGCAGGCCCGCCGGGACACCGCCCGGCAATGCGAGCAGCTCTTTGGCCGTCTCGACCTGCGCGCCCGGGTAACGGCCGAGCAACGCCTCCAGTGCGCGCAGTGCCTGCTCGCGCGCGAGCTGCAACTGCTCGGCCGTGTCGCGGAACGTCTCGACGTTGGCACGCGCGAGCGCCGAGTCGTAGCCGTCGCCCTTGCCGATGCGTTCGCGCTGCTCGGTCAGCGAGACGAGTTGCGACGCGGCGCCGAGCATCTCGCCGGCCAGCCGCTGCTGCAACGATGCCTCCACCGCCAGGAAATACGACTTGGCGGTCATCGCGGCGATCGACTGGCGTGCGTATTCGGCATCGGCCACGGCCGAGGCGTACGCCTCGTGCTGCGCCGCCTTGCCCGAGCGGACGCGACCCCAGAGGTCGAGCTCCCAGTCGGCGAAGATGCCGACGCCCTGCAGGCCGGAGGAATCGCCGCCCATTTCTCCGCCGCCACGCGCCAGCAGGTTGACCTGCGGCCACAGCGTCGAATCGGCGAGTTGCGCGTATTCCGCGGCGACCTGCACGCGCGCTGCGGCGACGCGCAGGTCCGGGCTGTTGGCCACCGCCTCGGCGACGAGCGCCCGCAACTGCGGGTCGTCGAATGTCTGCAGCCAGCCGGCGGCGACCGCTCCGCCGGTCTCTCCGGCCGTCCACTGCGCCGGCACCTGCAGGTGCGGCAGCGCTTCTGCCCGGTACTCCTCGGGTGCCGGCGGCGGCGCGAGCGCGCATCCCGCCAGCACGCCGATCACCGCGAGCGCAAGCGACCTGTGCATGTGTCGCGTGGCCATGTCAGTGCAGCTTCAGCACGAGGTAGTCGGTGTAGGCACCGACGCGCAGGATCACCATGCGCACGATGTGGATCATCTTGCCGCTGTTGGTGTAGACGGCCGCGTTGCCGGCGGCGCCCGCCGCGATCAGCAGCGGCTTGTCGGCTTCCTCGACATCGAACTTGACCGCAAAGCGGTTGGGCGGTGCGGTGAGCACACCGGTCATCGGCACGGTGCCCGACGCCTGCATCTGGCCGGCGCCGGTCGCCCAGATGATCGAGTCGACCTTGGCACGCACGACCTTGCCGGGGTTGGTCCTGAGCGTGAACTCGGCGTAGTTGCCGGGCTCGATCTGGTGCAGCTCGTTCTGGTTGTACAGCGCGACGACCTGCCCGTCCGCCTCGACCAGCGTCATGACCGGGTTGAACGGCATGCCGGCGACGAACGCGCCGGGGCGCAACGCGAGGTTGATGACGTAACAGTCGCAAGGCGAGCGCGTGACCGTCTGCTCGAGCTCCCATTCGGCGTTGGCGAGGTCTGCCTTGAGCTTGGCGACGGAGGCGATGTCGCCGTTGACCGTCGCTGCCAGCTGCGCGCGCACCTGGGCCTCGTTGGCCACGGAGGCGCCCAGCTGCGCCTCGAGGTCGCGCAGGTTCGCCTCCGCCTGTTCGAGGTCGAACTTGTTGCCGGCGCCCGTCGTGGCGAGCTCGCGGTTCTGCACCACGCGTTTGCGGGCGAGCTCGATCCGCGTGGTCAGCGCGGCAGTGTTGCCGGTCGCGGACTTCAATTGTTCGCGCATCTGCTCGTTGCCGCCCTTGGCGCCGACCAGCTGGGCCATCAGGCTGTCGACGGCCAGCTGGTACGGCGCGGGGTCGATGCGGAACAGCACGTCGCCCTTCTTGACCAGCTGGTTGCCTTCCTGGACCGGCACTTCCACGACACGGCCGCGCACCTGCGAGACGATCGGGATCGTGTACTTGAACACGCGGACGTCCGAGGACGACGGCGCGAACACGTTGAGGCACAGGATCATCGTGGCGATGCCGACGATCGGGATCACCACGACCGTCACCTGCGAGGTGGCGTTCCACGGCAGCCACTTGAACTTGAAGAAGATCAGCCAGACGAAAAAGCTGTAGATGCCGAGCAGGAGGATTTCCATCAGCGTGCCTCCTCCGCCGTGGCCGGGGACGCGGCCGGCAGCCGCGGCTCGAGCGCCGCCAGCTGCTCACGGATCGCACGCAACTCCTCGGGCGCATTGGAGCGCTCGATCAACCGGTCGAGGTCGCCGCGCAGCTTGCTCACGTCGTGACGCAGCGTCTGCTCGAACTCCGGCGCCTTCGCCGCGAGGTTTTCGTAGTACTCGTCGCTCTTGTCGCGACCGTACGCCATCTTGTGCAGCACGGGCTTGGTGTAGGCCCAGAGCCACGCGAACGGCCAGAGCAGCCCGCCGAAGAACAGCGAGAGCAGGCACAGCACCTGGATCGCCTCCTGCTGCGGATGGTGCCGCTTGTGCGCGATCTTCTCGGGCAGCACGTGCACCATCCAGAACAGCACGATCACCACGATCGGCACGACGATGACCACGACCAGCGCGATCACGTTGGCCGCCTTGGCGAGCGCTTCCCCGGACAGGAACGAAGCGTGGGCCGCGGGCGCCGCGAGAAGCGCTCCGAGCGGGACGGCGATCGCGCGCGAGAGCGACGCAATTCGCCGCAACAGGACCATGAACATCAGCTCTTCCTCCGATGGACGACCGGTCGGCCGGCCTCCGCTGTGATATGCATCGTTCGACTGCCAGTTTCGGTCACGCCAGGCATGCCTCATTCCGGATTGGCGCCGAACACGCCGACGCCGAGTCGACCGGCGATGTCGCGGATCGCGTGCATCGCCCGCACGCTGTTGCCGGCCTCGTTGAGGCGTGGCGAGAACCCCGCGATCGCGAAGCGCCCGGGCACGACCGCGACGATGCCGCCGCCGACACCGGTCTTGGCCGGCAGGCCGGCCGTGTACATCCACTCGCCCGACTCGTCGTAGAACCCGGCCGTCGCCATCACCGCCAGCAGTTCCGGCACGTCGCTCGCGGCCATGACCTGCTTTTTCGTGAGCGGGTTGACGCCGCCGTTCGCGAGCGTCGCCCCCATCATGCCGAGATCGCGGGCGCTGACGCCGACCGAGCACTGCCGCGTGTAGACGCGCAGGGCCTCCTCCGGGTCGCTGTAGAGCCGGCCGTAGTTATACAGCAGGTTCGCGATCGCACGGTTGCCGAACGCCGTCGTGTACTCGGAGTCGTAGACCTTCTCGATCACGCCCAGCGGCGCACCGGCGAAGTCGCTCAGGTTCTCGAGGACCTTGTTCCAGCGCTCCTGTTCGGAACCGGCCTGCACGAGGCTCACGGCCGCGATGGCACCGGCGTTGACCAGCGGGTTCACCGAGCGCGCGTCGTGGAGTTCGAGCGCCATTTTCGAGTTGAACGGCAGCCCCGTCGGTTCGACGCCGATCTTGTCGTGCAGCACCGCCGCGCCCTGTTGCTTCATGACCAGCGCCGCCGTGAACGGCTTCGACACGGACTGGATCGAGAACTTGTAGTCGACGTCGCCGGCTGCGTAGACCTTGCCGTCCCGCGCGACGATCACGACGCCGAACAGGTCGCTCGGTGTCTCGGTCAGGATCGGGATGTAGTCGGCGTTCTTGCCGTCCTTGAGGTCCTTGTACTTCGCGTGCGCGGCGTCGACGACGCGCTGGAAGTCCTTCGCGGCCGGGTCCGCGGCGGGCGGGCGCGCCTGCGCGACGCCGATGACCAGCGACACGGCCAGCGCCGCAGCGACTGCCGCCAGCCTCGGATTCCGGCTCGCTCTGCCCATCCCCAGCTCTCCGTGACTCAGAACTTCGTGCCGAACGTGTATTTGGCCGTGAACTGGAAGCGCACGTCGTCGTCGTTCGACCCGTCGTTGTTGGTGCGTTTGCCCCAGAGCACCTCGGCGCCGAACATGAGGTTGTCCGCCGGGTAGAACAACAGGTTCCCCGAGGCGTAGTCGCCCTTGTGGAACGTGTCGTCGTCCTGGAAGTTGGTGTTGTCGACCTCGGTGTAACTGTAACCGATCGAGCTCGACCAGCGCTCGTTCCAGAAATGGTCGTAATAGGCGAGCACGCCCGTGAGGGGCACCGCCTCGGCCTCGACGTCGATCGGCGTCCCGCCGCCGTCGAAGATCACCACCGGCGCGAGGTCCATGCCGCCGTCGTTCATGTAGCTCGCGATGCCCTCGCCGTACACGGCCTGCAGCAGCAGCTTGTCCTGCCCGATCGTGTTGAACACGAGCCCGAGGTTCAGGCCCCAGCCGGTCTCGCTGCCGTCGACCCAGTCGGTGCCGTCGAGGCTGAGCTCGAAACCGACCTTGCGCAGGATGCCGCCGAGCTGCACGTGGCCCCAGTCGCCGCCGTAGCGGTACTGGGCCGTGAGGTCGGGCAATTCCTCGTCGTTCTGGACGAGCAGGTCTTCGAGGCCGTCGATCAGGCGCAGGTTGCCGGGGTCGATGTCGTTGCTCGGGCGCTCGATCGCGAGGGCGAAGTGGCTCGACTCGCTGCGAAACGGCGTCCAGCGGATCTGGACGTTGCGGTAGAACACCATGCCCGCCGGACCCCAGTAATCGATCGTGTTCGGGAACACGTCGCCGTCCATGAACAGGCTGTTGGTCTGGCCCGCGAGGATCGGGCCCCACTCGCCGTAAGCGTGGCGGAGCCGGACGGTGGTCTGGCCCGCGTCGACGCCGACGCCGAACATGTCGATCTCGAACTTGAAGTCGAGCGGTGCCGTGCCCGAGCCGGTCGGCATCGCGCCTTTGACGCCGATCCGCGACTGCTTGACGCTGATGCTCGACTGGCCGTCACTGCCACAGGCCCCGTCGATGCAGATTTTCGAGGGCCGGAACGCGTCGTCCCAGGCCGGGTCGAGCCGCCCACCGACGTCCATGATGAAGTCGGCCTGGGCGAAGCCGTAGATCTCGAACGTGCCGTTGGCCTCGTCCGCAAGGGCCGGCGCGGCGCCCACGGCGGGCACGCAGGCGATCATGACCCGAACCCAGGGCGCAATCGTCATTGTTCGCCGCGATCCATTGTGTGTTTGTTTCATGTTTTCACTCCCTGAGAACCGGCTCGGTCCATTCCAATGACCGAGGTGGAAACTTCCGTCTTTGTCTCCGCCTCCACCCTGCGCCCCGTCGGATTTCGCTTATTGTTCATGCGTGCGTCGGCTCGCATCGATTTGCGACGCCGCGGACTGGCGAATGCCGCTTCCTGCTTCAGATGGGCAGTGTATGATTCGTTCCAATCGGGAGCTTTTGTTTTTGTGACAGCGCTCAATCGAGGCAACCGACGCCGGGCACGTCGGAACTCCCTGCGCGCCGCGGACGCGACGCCAGTGGTCGGCACGTTGCGCGTCGGTGCAGCGTGGGGCCTGCCGTTGCTGCTGCAGGAACGCGGCATTGCACTCGCCGAGGTGCTCACCGAAGCGGAACTGCCGCCACGCCTGTTCGACAGCCGCGACAACGTCGTCACGTACCCCGAACTCGAGCGCCTGTTCCTCGTGTGCGAGCGCCGCGCCGGGTGCGATTATTTCGGCCTGCTGGTCGGACAGCGCGCGCATCTCGAAGACATGGGCCTTGCCGGGCAGGCGGCTCGCTGCGCGCGCACCGCCGGCGAAGGACTCCGCGGCTTCATCGACCACTTCAACCTGCACGACACGGCGGCCGCGTGCGTCCTGATCGAATCCGGCAGCTATGCCCGCTTCGTGTACAGCGTGCTGCAGCACGGCATGCGTGACACGCGCCATTTCCAGCTCGGCGGCATCGCGATCGGCTTCAACATCCTGCAGGACCTCTGCGGTCACGAGTGGGTGCCCACCGAGGTCCAGTTCGCGAGCCGCGAGCCGTCGAACCTGCGACCCTTCCACAAGTTCTTCGGCGCGCCTGTTCACTTCGACAAGGAGGAGTCGGCGCTCGTGTTCGCACGGCACTGGCTCGACAGGCCGCTGCCCGCCGTCGATCCGGCATTGCGCCGCGGGGTCGAGCAGGCGGTGCAATCGCAACAGGCGCAGATCCTGGCCGACTTCCCCGCCACGGTGCGGCGCATCCTGCGCAAGCAGCTGCTGTTCGGGGCGTTCACGATGGAAGACATCGCGGGGCTGCTGTCGATGCACCGGCGCACGCTCGACCGGCACCTGCAGGACCACGGCGTGCAGTACAGCGAGTTGCTCGAGTCGGTCCGCGAAGACGTCGCACGGCAGCTGCTTCGCGACACCGAGATGCCGATCCAGCAGATTGCGGAATCCGTGCGTTTTTCGAGCGCCGCGAACTTCGCCACGGCGTTCCGGCGCCGTGTCGGCGTCACGCCGAGTTCCTACCGCCGCGGCGGCTAGCCCCGCGGCGCCGCCCCTGTCGCGGACGCTGCCGCAACGCCGCCCGGCGTCAGCCGCCGAGCGGAATCGCGATCGCGACCAGGAACACCCCGGCCAGCATCAACAGTGCCCCGGCGACCCAGGGCCGCGCGAGCGTATGTCTCTTCGCCAGCTGATAGCCCGCGAGGAACATCAGCGTGATCAGGATGACGTTCGAGATCCGCAGCGCGACGTACAGGTCGTCCAGGAACAGGAAAGGCAGGATGGCCGGAAAGCTGCAGGCGAACACCAGCCACCCGGCGGCGAGCCCGCCGCGGACGTCCTCGGACGTGATGCGGTTCGCCACCGGCTCGCGCGTGCGAAGGCTGTCGAGCATCGCCGCATAGAGCCGCTGTCGATCCGCCTCCGCGGTGACCGGCGCGAGCACCTCGTCGAGCTCGCCGGCGATCAGCGCCTGCGCAGTGGCGTCGTCGGTCGACGCACGCGCCGTGGCCGCGATGCGGCGAAGGCGGCCGCGCTCGAACGCACGCCCGAGCACGTACAGCACGCCGTCGATGATGCCCCAGGCGAGGTTGCAGCCGAGGATCGCGACGAGCATGGTGCGCACGCCCTCGCGCCCTTCTTCCTCGATGACGATGCCCGCGCCGAGCGTGAACGTCAGCGTCATGATCAGCCCGAACAGCAGTTCGCCGAGCCAGGAACCCGGATCGAGATGCCTCGCGGTCAATGCGCGCATGCCGCCTCCCTGCTTGTGATGGTCCGCGCGTGCGGATGCTTCGCTAGAACGAGGCGCTGTAGAAGATCATCGGGCCGTCGTAGGTCCATTCGAGGGAACCGTCGAAGCGATCCTTGGCGACGTCGACGTCGACCTTGAACCGGTTGTACCCGACCCCGACCCCAAGCCAGGCCTTGGGTTGCCAGGTGACCATCACGCGGTAATCCTGCAGGTTGCCGTCGTACTCGTCGATCGACAGCGCGAAGAACTGGCCCTGAGCGTCGACGTAGAAATTGTGCGGCAGTTTCCAGAGCCCGCGCAGGCCGATCACCGGCAAGGGGGCATCGACGCTGGCTTCGTTCGAGATGTCGAGCGTTTCGCCGCTCGATGTGCGCTCGGCACTGAGGCCGGCCTCCATGGACGTGTAGTGCAGGCCGATCGACGCGCCGACCTCGTAGTTGTCGCGCTTCAGGAACGCGTACTCGTAGGCGAGTTCGATGATCGAGAACTTGAATTCGGCCTTGAGTTCGGCATCGATGGGGTAGACGTCGTCGCCCCAGGTGATTTCCTCGTCGATCGTGTGCGTGCGATCGCGATTCATCGCAAACGCAATCGCGCGGACCTTGTGCCGCTGCGTATCACCGAAGCGCCAGTCGGCGTCGATACGCACGCGTGACGCGTCGCCGCCACCGAGCTCGCGACCGAAATCGACGCGGTCTCCCTGCAACGTCTCGCCGTTGAGCTGCACCTCGGGCTGGCTGGAAATGATGAACGTGCCCAGGGCGATGTGGAACGGATCCGTCAGCAGGTCGGGCGCGTCCTGGGCAAGCGCCGCCGGGGCCGCCAAGGTGCCCGTCGCAAGACAGGCCCAACCGGCGGTCATGAACCAAAATCCTTTCTGGCACATAAACAAAATCCTCGGCTGAAGTCTTTGATTAGAGTAATTTCATCGATCGACCGAGCGCCACGACATCATACGCGCCACGCGAAACAACGGTCCGGTGGAGCGAGCATCCCCTCGATGCACGCAGCGTCGCAATGACTATGCCGATACGCTGCGCCCGGGGGAAGACATTTATGCGTACTCCGCGTTGGACGACAAGCCAAGAAGATGCGTGCGTGCCGCCCAGGGGAGTAGGTCATGTCAGCGAAGCTTGCCCGTTCCGCGCTCGCGTGTGCGGCCGCCGGATTGACACTGTCGACGGCCTGGGCTGAACAATCCACGCCTTCCGAAACCGTCGCCTCGACCAGGCCCAAGGTCGGGCTTGTGCTTGCAGGCGGCGGCGCCAAGGGCGGCGCGCACGTCGGCGTGCTCAAGGTGCTCGAGGAATTGCGCGTGCCGGTCGACTGCATCGCGGGCACCAGCATGGGCGCGCTGATCGGCGCCGGTTACGCCTCGGGCATCCCGGCGAAGGACCTCGAGACGTTCCTGCGCAGCATCGACTGGAAGGCCGTCGTCGGCGGTGTCGGTGGCCGCGACCTGCAGCCGATCGAACAGAAGCGCGCGGGCGTCACCTACAGCAACACCTTCGAAATGGGATTGCAGGGCAAGCAGCTCGTGATTCCCGGCGGCATCGTCAACACCGCCAGCATCGAGGACCTGTTGCGCACCTACGTCGCCGGCGCGCGCATGCAGCCGGACTTCGACAAGCTGCCGATCCCGTTCCGCGCCGTCGCGACCGACATGGTCACCGGCGACATGGTCGTGCTCAAGGACGGCGACCTCGCGACGGCGATGCGGGCGAGCATGGCCATTCCGGGCGCGTTTGCACCGGTGGCCACCGGCGAGTACATCCTCGCCGACGGCGGCATGGTGCGGAACATCCCGGTCGACGTTGCGCGGGACCTCTGCGCCGAGCAGGTCATCGTCGTGAACCTGGTCGAGCCGTCGGTGCCGCGCGAGCAGTTGCAGACCGCGACGCAACTGCTGAGCCGCAGCAACGGCGTCATGATCGAGGCCAACGAGAAGCTGCAGCTCGCGACGCTGACGCCGCGCGACGTGCTGGTCGACGTCTACATGGGCGACATCACGACGGCGGACTTCGAACGCGTGCCCGAGACCGTGCCGCTCGGCGAAAAGGCGGCCCGTGCCGCGGCGTCGGCGCTCGCACGCTTCTCCGTCCCTGCCGCCGAATACCAGGCCTGGCGTGCGGGTGTGACCGCGCAGCAGGCGATCGAAACCCGCGTCGCCGACGTCAAGTACCTCGGCCTGCAGCGCGTCAACCCTGACTACCTGGCGAGCCGCGCCCAGGTGAAGCCTGGCGATGCGATCGACATCGAGCAGATCAGTGCCGAAGCCAAGCGCATGTCGACCTTGCGCGAGTTCGAGTCGGTGTCCTACCGCCTCGTCGGCGATCCGGCCCAGCCGACGCTCGAATGGCTGCCGCAGGAAAAACGCTGGGGGCCGCACTACGTCAACTTCGACCTCGGCGTGTACGGCTCGGCCGGCGGCGACCTGGGCTTCCTGCTGTACGGCAAGCACACGCGCACCTGGCTCAACTCCTACGGCGCCGAGTGGCGCAACGAACTCCAGGTCGGTTACGAGAACCTGCTCAAGACCAGCTTCTACCAGCCACTGGACGTGGCGCAGCGCTGGTTCGTGGAGCCGCGAGCGACACTGTCGCTCACGCGCGAAGACATCTTCTCGGACGGCGAGCGCATCGCGACCTACAACTTCGGCGACATCGGCGGCGCGCTCGACCTCGGCGTCAACTTCGGCAGCCGCGCCCAGGCGCGTCTCGGGTACCTCTACACGCACCGTACGGTCGACGTCGACACCGGCTCGACGTTCCTGCCCGAAGGCGACTTCGACGATGCCGGTGTCACGTTCGTCACGACCTACGACAGCCGCGACACGGCGTTCAACCCGACCAAGGGCATGGCCGGCATGCTCGAGTACCTGCAGAGCGACGAATCGCTCGGCGCCGAACGCGAGTGGAAGCGGGTCGAGGCCGGTGTCGGCATGGCCGTGCCGGTGCGCAAGGACGTCGTCTGGGCGACGTTCGCCGGTGGCACGGACCTCGGCAGCACGCTGCCGCCGGATCGGCTGTTCATGCTCGGCGGGCCGGGGAGTTTCCCGGGGTACGAGCTCGGTGAGCTTCGTGCGAGCGCCTACTGGTCCGCGGCCGGCAGCTACCTCTGGAAGCTCGCCGACATCATGACGCTGCGTGGCCAGGCCCTTTACGCCGGCGTGCGGCTGCAGGTCGCGCAGACCTACGACCGTCTCGACCTCGTCGACGACGGCGAGATCTACGGTGGCTCGGTGTACATCACGGGCCGCACGCAGGCGGGCCCGCTCACGCTCGGGTTCGGCGCCACCAGCACCGACGCCTGGAGCATCTGGATCGCGGTCGGTCGCCCGGTCGGGCACGGCACGATCCTCGAGCGCGGGGTGTTCCGTTGAGCGGAGTGGTCCGCGCGCTCAGGTCGGACCCCGTGCTGTGCCTGCTGCTGGCGGTGCCGGCCGTGTTCGTCGCCCGACGCCTCGCGCCCGAATCGCACACGTTGCTGTTCGTGCTGTCGGTGCTGGCGATCATCCCGCTCGCGTCGCTGCTGAGTTTCGCCACCGAAAGCGTCGCGGCCAAGACCGGCGACGCGGTCGGCGGACTGCTCAACGCGACGCTCGGCAACCTGACCGAGCTCGTCATCGCGATCACCGCGCTGCGTGCCGGCATGCTGGCGCTGGTCAAGGCGTCGATCGCCGGCGCCATCGTCACCAATTCGCTGTTCATGCTCGGCATGGCGCTGCTGCTGGGCGGTCTCAAGCACCGCGTCCAGGAATACAACGCCGAGAGCGCGCGACTGCAGGGCGGCATGCTGTTCCTGGCGGTCGTGGCCTTGCTGGTCCCTTCGCTCATCGGCGCCTCGGACCGTCCCGGGGCCGACGTGCTGATCGGCCGCCTGAGCATCGGCCTGTCGATCCTGCTGCTCGTGGCCTATGCGCTCGGCCTCGTGTTTTCGCTGTGGACCCACCGGCACGTCTTCGCGAGCGTCGCGGGCCCCGACCACGGCGACCTGTCGCACCTGTGGCCGGTCAAGGTCGCCGTCGCCGTGCTCGCGGTCGTGACCGTGACGGTGGCGCTCGTCAGCGAGATCTTCGTCGAATCGGTGCAGTACGCGGCCCTGGCGTTCGGCATGACGCCGGCGTTCGTCGGCTTCATCGTCGTCGCGCTGGTCGGCGCCGCGGCCGAGATGACCGCGGCCTTCGCCGCGGCGCGCAAGAACCGCCTCGACCTGAGCGTCGGCATCGCACTCGGCAGCTCNTCGCAGATCGCGCTGTTCGTCGCGCCGGTGCTGGTGCTGCTGAGCCTGTTCATCGCGCCGGAACCGATGGACCTGCACTTCTGGCCCGGCGCCGTGGTCATGGTGACGCTGAGCACGCTGACCGTGATCTTCATGGCGAACGGCGGTCGCTCGGCCTGGTACCTCGGCGTGATGCTGCTGGTCGTCTACGCCACGTTCGCCATGACGTTGTATGTCCTGCCGCCGCTGACGTGAACTTCACGCAGCCGGCGGCATCCAAACCGGTGCGTCCACGACAAGAGGAACAAGCATGCGCATCAAGACCTGGACCGCGGCAGCCCTGCTCGCACTCGCCATGGGCCCCGTGTGGGCCGCGGACAAGCCTCCCGGGAACTGGGACGGCCTCGTCGAGGTGAAGTCGAAGCGGCTGGACGCCGCCTACCTTGCCCCGGGTGCGGACTTCCGTCCGTACACCAAGGTCATGGTCGACCCGACGCAGGCGGCATTCGACAAGGACTGGATGAAGAACATGAACGACCGGCGGGAGATGTCGCGCATGGTCGACGAGGAGCACGCCAAAGAGATCCTCGAGGGCGCGCGCACGAATTTCGCCGACGTGTTCCACGAGGTGTTCACGAAGGCGGGCTATGCCATCGTCACGACGCCGGGGCCGGACGTGCTGCGGCTGTCGCCGGGCATCGCGAACCTCTACGTGAATGCGCCGGACGTCATGGGCGCGGGCCGCTCGCGCAGCTACACCGCGAACGCAGGCGAAGCCACCATGATCCTCGAGTTGCGCGACTCGATGACCAACGCGCTGCTCGGTCGCGTGCTCGACCGTCGCGAGACACGCGAATCGGTCGGCATGCAGCAGGCCAATCGCGTGACCAACACGTCGGACTTCCGGCTGCTGTTCCGCAGCTGGGCCAGCGTCTGCGTCAAGGGTCTCGATACGCTGAAGGCGCACTCGCCGGTGCCGGAAACGCTGACACCCGGCCAGAAACTCGACTGAGCGGGGCCGCGGGCTCTCGCTTTCACGCGCGAGGGCCCGCACCGCCACGGCACCGACTCGATCAAGCTCCCACAAGAAAGATCAAGAGAGCGTCGATGAAGTCACTGCGATCCGGTGCAGCGCTGTGCGCGCTGCTGTTGCTCGCTGCCTGCACGAGCCTGCAACCCCGTCCCGAACTGCCGCAGGACGTCGCGCTCCCCGCCGGCTTCGGCACCCGGATCGACGAACTGATCGCACCCGCCGAGGCTGCGCATCCGGGCCAGTCGGCATTCCGGCTCGTCCGCGAAGGGCCCGAGGCCTTCGCCATCCGCTCGCGCGCAGCGGCCCTGGCCGGTCGCAGCATCGACGTGCAGACCTACATCTGGCACGCGGACCTGACGGGCACGTACCTGGGGTTGCAGCTGCTGCAGGCGGCCGACCGCGACGTCAAGGTGCGCCTGCTCGTCGACGACATGGACGCGCGTCGCAACAACTACACGTTTGCCGCGCTCGATGCGCACCCGAACATCGAGGTGCGCATGTTCAACCCGTTCGCCTCGCGCACGGGCAAGGCGGGTTTTGCGCTCGAGGCCCTCGGCAGCGCCAAGCGCATCAACCGGCGCATGCACAACAAGAGCTGGATCGTCGACAACCGCATCGCGGTGGTCGGCGGTCGCAACCTCGGCGACGAGTATTTCGGCGCCAGCGCCGAGGTCAACTTCGTCGACCTGGATTTCGCGATGATCGGGCCGATCGTGCGCGAGGCGTCGACGTCGTTCGACCGTTACTGGAATTCGGCGGCTGCGTACCCGATGTCGGTACTGGCGCCGCAGGACGTCACGACCACCGCGCTCGAGGCATTGCGCGCTCGCGCCGAAGCCTTCGAGCGGGAAGCGCGAGCGTCGAGTTTCGCGACCGAACTGCGCGACAACGAGGTCGTGCGGCGCCTGGTCGCGGGCGACTGGCCGATGCACTGGGCGTCGAACTTCCGGTTCGTCGCCGACGACCCGGCCAAAGTCCACGGCAAGGACGGCGGCCTCGGCGGCTCGTACGTGCTCGAAACGCTGGTGCCGATGATCCGTTCGGCGCAGACCCAGGTCTCGGTGATCTCGCCCTACTTCGTGCCGGGCCCCCAGGGCACCGAATTCCTGGTCGGCGTCGACCGTGCCGGCCCGGCCGTGCGCGTGTTGACCAACTCGCTGGCCGCGAACGACGTCGCACTCGTCTACGGCGGGTATGCGACCGCGCGCAAGGACCTGCTGCGCGGCGGCGTCGAGCTCTGGGAGCTCAAGCCGACCCGCGGCACCGAAACGAAGAGCAGCCTGTTCGGTTCGTCCGGCGCGAGCCTGCACACCAAGGCGCTGGCCGTCGACGACCGCCTGGCGTTCGTCGGCAGCTACAACCTCGATCCGCGCTCCACGTCGCTCAACTGCGAACAGGGCATCTTCGTCGAGAGCAGCGCGATCACGTCGCAGCTCGCAGAGATCTTCCACCACGACTCTTCCGGCCTGCGTGCGTGGTCCGTGACGCTCGACGACGGCAGCCTGCGCTGGAACGACGGCGACCGCACCTGGACCAAGTCGCCGGAAGCCTCGTTCGGGCGCAAGTTCCAGGCGTGGATCGCCCGCGTGCTGCCGGTCAGCTCACAACTCTGAGCGGCTCGCTGCCGACGCCGTACGCGCAGAGTGCGCGGCGACGCGGCCGCGACTCCATGCCTGTCGACTGAGGGTGCCGCCCCGGGATGACCTCTGGGTATTGGGGTGAGCTTGCGCTCGAAGCCACCCCGGGACGGCGAACCGGTCAGAACTGCGCCTTGAGCGACAGCCCGTAGGTCCGTGGCACGTTGACCTGGCACCGCATCACGGTGCCGCCGCTCGCTGGGTCACGCAGCCCGAGCAGGTTGTCGAACGGCTGTGCGACCGTGCCCGTGCAGTAGTCCTCGTCGGTCAGGTTGTCGCCCCACAGCGTCAGCGCGAACCGGTGATCGGCACCGAAGTACAGGGAGGCACGCGCCGAGACGAGCGTGAACGCCGGTTGCACGCCCTGCGGGTTGTCGTCGTTGATCTGGTTGACGTTGACGTCGTCCATGTAGCTCACGTCGGTGCGCAGCATGTAGGCCATGCCGCCCGTGCCGAGGTCGCCCTGGAACTGCAGCCCGGTCGAGGCCTGCCATTCCGGCGCGAACGCCGGACGCTCGCCCGCGAGGTCCTGCGTGCAGGCCGGGTCGACCTGCGCCGGGTACGGCAGGCACGTCGCGTTCGGGTACTCCTTGAACTTGGAGTCGAGGTAACCGACCGCGGCGTTGACCGACATCCAGTCGACCGGCGCCCAGTCGGCGTCGAACTCGACACCCTTGTTCTCGACGCTGCCTGCGTTGACGACGTTGAAGCTCTGGCCGTCGAACCCGCGGTCCTGGAAATCGTCGAGCTGCATCAGGAACAGCGTGCCGTTGACGTGCGCGCGCCCGCCGGCCAGCGTCCACTTGGCGCCGGCTTCGTAGTTGTCGGTCGTCTCCTTGTCGAACAGGCGGCGCTGGCCCAGCGCGGCGTTGCCGCCGCCGGAATTGAAGCCGCCGGACTTGTAGCCGGTCGAATAGCTGCCGAACACGAGCAGGTCGTCGTGCGGCGTCCAGTTGAGCCCCACGCGGTAGGTGAACTGGTCGTCGTCGAGCGCGAGCGCGGTGTTCTCGGGCGCCCGCAACAGGGCGCCGAACGGATTGTTGACGCCCTGCACGAACGTGCCGCTCTTGTCGTCCTTGGTCCAGCGGGCGCCCAGCACGACGTCGAGCGTGTCGGTCACGCCGATGTCGGTCTGCGCATAGGCGGCAAGGTTCTTCGCGTCCTGGTTGAAGTCGAGCAGCGTGGCGTTGGCCTTGTTGCCGCTCGCGACACAGGCCGGACGCTGCGTGGCCGGCACGAGCCGGCAGAAATCGGCGCCGAGGCCGAACTGCTCGCCGATGAAATAGTCCTCCTGGAAGTAGTAGAGGCCCGCGACGTAGTCGAGCCGGCCGTTCCAGAGCTCGTCCGTGGGCGAGATCAGCTGCAGTTCGTACGACTGGCTGGTGCTCTCGTAGCGGCCCGTGCGCGCGAGGAAATCGGCTGGCATGAACAGCACGTCGGACTCGAGCTGCTCGTTGCTCCAGTCGCGGTAGCCGCTCAGGAAACGCACGGTGTGGCCGCCGGCGAGTTCCCAGGAGAGGTCGCTCACGATGCCCCACTGGCTGTCATCGAGGTCGCCGGCGATGCGCTGGTTGCTCTTGCGGTCGAACGCGTCGTCGAGGTCCGGCGGGTTGCCGCCCATGATGAGCCCGAGCCGCGCTCGAGAAGCGTCGGTCAGCGTCTCCGGCAGGATCTCGAGTTCCGCCTTGCCGTCGCCGCCCATGCGCGACCGGTCGTACTTGACGGTCCAGGTCACGTTCTCCGTAATGTCCCACTTCGCGCCGATGCGGAACGCATCCGTCTCGGTCGTCGCGAAATCGCGGTTGTCGTAGCGGTTGTGGGCGTAGCCGTCACGCGAGTCGGTCAGTCCCGCGAACCGCAGCGCGAAGCTGTCCCCGAGCGGGGCATTGAGCATGCCGACGAACTTCTGCTCGTTGTAGTTGCCGTAGGTGACTTCGGCGCTGCCGCCGAAATCGTCCTGCGGGCCCGCCGAGCGCAACAGCACGGCACCGACGGTCGAGTTGCGGCCGAACAGCGTGCCCTGCGGCCCGCGCAGCACCTCGGCGCTCGCGATGTCGTTCAAAGCGCCGAACAGCGAGCCGGGACGCGGCACGTAGACGCCGTCGATGAACGTGCCGATGCTCGGGTCGATCGCGCTGTTGCTCGAGGCGCCGACGCCGCGGATGCTCAGGCGCACGTTGGCGGTCTGCGTGCCGCGCATCGCGTTGAAGTTCGGTGCAAGCCGCGGCAGGTCGAGCACGCTGTTGACGCCGGCCTCGACCAGCGTCTCGCCGGTGAACGCCTGCACCGACAGCGGCACGTCCTGCAGGCTTTCCTCGCGGCGCTGGGCCGTGACGACGATCTCCTCGACCGCCGCCGCGGCGCCCGGCACGCCGACGTCCTGCGCCTGCGCGCCGCCCGCGAGGATCGCCGCGACGGCCGCGGCTACCGACGAAACTTGGGTCCTTCGCATTTCCTGTCCCCTGCGCGTGTGCGCTGTCTGTGTACGGCGCGCGTGGCGCCGCCTGTCTCTGTCGAATCGCGATCGTGGCCCGCAAGTCCCCCACACACGCACGGCGAGCCACCCGTGCGTGCCTGCACCCCCGGCCCGGGGGCGTGTTTCAGTAAGGCGTGTCGCCGACGATCCCGGCCCGTTCCATCCGGCGGACGGCCGGCCAGTAGTCCTGCACGGCGTAGTGCTGCGTGCAGCGGTTGTCCCAGATCGCGACGCTGTTGCGGCGCCAGCGCCAGCGCACCTGATAGTCGGGAATGTTGACGCGGCCGGTCAGGTAGTTGAGCAGGTGGCTCGCGCCGGGCGCGTAGTCCTGGCCGTGACGCACGTTCGCGGCCGTGTGGAAATTGACGATGTGCGTCGTGAAGGCGTTGACGAACAGCACCTTCTCGCCCGTCTCGGGGTGCGTGCGGACGACCGGGTGTTCGGCGTCCGGAAACCGCGCCTTGAGTGCGTGGCGTTGCTCGAGCGGCATCCGCGCGCCGAACGTCGCCTCGATGCTGTGTCGCGCGCGCAGGCCCTCGATCTGCGTCTTCACGTGCGCGGGCAGGTCCTGGTAGACCGCGGCCATGTTGGCCCAGATCGTGTCGCCGCCGACCGCGGGCGACTCGATGCAGCGCAGGACGCAGCCCATCGGCGGCGCCTCGCGCCAGGTCGCGTCGCAGTGCCAGGCGTTCTCGTAGTGCTCGGGCGGTGTGTCGCGATCCTTGTAGATGCGCACGAGCCCGGGATGATCGGGATCGCTGCCCGCGACCGGATGGTCCTCGAGCTCGCCGAAGCGCCGTGCGAAGGCGACGTGCTCGGCGCGCGTGATGTCCTGGTCGCGCAGGAACAGCACCTTGTACTCGAGCAGCAGTTTCCTGAGCTCGGCGAACAGCGTGTCGTCACGTGCCGCCGCCCCCAGGTCGACGTTGTCGAGCTGTGCGCCGATCGTGCAGGTCAGCGGCTCGACCCGGATCGACCCGAGCGAGGTCCCGCGGATCACGGCGGGTGCCGTCGCGACTTCGTGCGGCATGGCTGCGTACCCTCAGACGACGAAAATCGAGGAGCCGGTCGTCCGGCGCGATTCGAGGTCGCGGTGCGCACGCGCAGCTTCCTCGAGTGCGTAGCGCTGGTGGATCTCGATCCGGATCCGTCCGGCGGCGACGTGGCCGAACAGTTCCTCCGCGAGCGCAGCCTTCTCGGCGGGGTCGGCGATGTAGTCGGCGAGCGCCGGCCGCGTCACGTACAGCGAGCCCTTGATCGCCAGCTGCATCGCGTCGATCGGCGGCACCGCGCCGGAGGCCGTGCCGACGCACACGAGCAGGCCGCGCCGCTTGAGCGAGGCCAGCGAGCCTTCGAACGTGTCGCGACCGACGCTGTCGTAGACCACGTCGACGCCCGCACCGTCGGTGAGCTCGCGCACGCGCCGGGCGACGTCCTCGCTGCGGTACTGGATCACGTAGTCGCAACCGTGCGCACGCGCAACTTCGGCCTTCGCTGCGGACGAGACCGTGCCGATCACCGCGAGGCCGAGCAGCTTGGCCCACTGCGCGACGATCAGGCCGACGCCGCCGGCCGCGGCGTGCAGCAGGATCGTGTTGCCTCGCTGCAGCGGCCAGATGCGTCGCAGCAGGTACGCGGCGGTGAGCCCGCGCATGGTCATGGCCGCGGCGGTCTCGCAGGGGATCGCGTCGGGCAGGCGGATCAGCGGCGCCGCTGGAATCAGGCGCTCGGTGCTGTAGGCGCCGAGCGTGTTGACGAAGCCCGTGTAGGTCACGCGGTCGCCGGGTCGGACGTTGGTCACGCCTTCGCCGACGGCGTCGACCACGCCGGCGGCCTCGACGCCCATCCCCGCCGGCAGCGGCACGGGATAGAGCCCCGAACGGAAATAGGTGTCGGCGAAATTGAGCCCGACCGCGACGTGACGAACGCGGGCCTGCCCGGGCCCGGGCGCACCGACTTCGACGTGCTCGAGCTGCAGCACGTCGGGCGCGCCGACGCGGTGCATACGGACTGCCTGGGGCATGGTTTGCGGTTCTCCGTTCAGGCCGTCGCGCGTCGCGGCACGGCGTGCAGCGCGGGCTTGCGGTTGGGCGCGAAGCCGTTTTCGCGCAAGGTTTCGTCGGCGTCGCGGTAGAACGTGCCGATCCGGTAGATGCGACGCGCGTCGTGGGCCGTGGCCACGTCGCGACCGAGCTCGCGCGAGATGCGCACGAGCTGCTCGACCTGCTCGACCGACGACATCCGGCGCGAGCGGTCCTGCGTCCAGATGTTGTCCTCGATGCCACAGCGCACGTGCAGGCCGAGCGCGATCGCGATCGCGTTGAGCGGCAGCACGTTGAGCATCGACGTCTCGAGCGTGAGCACCGCGCCGTCGGGCACCGCGCGCACGAAATTGGCGAGGTTGTAGATGTTCGGCGCGTCGAAGCCGCCGCCGATCGCGACCCAGGTCAACACCAGCGGCAAGTTGCAGGTGCCCCGCCGCATCATGCGTTCGACCGTCTCGAGCTGGCAGATGTTGGCGAGCTGGAAGTGGGTCTGGATGCCGTTCGCGCTCAGGCGCCGGATGTGCTCCTCGACCCACTCGGGGCCTGCGGGAATCGTCATTTCGCGATACGCGCGGTACAGCGCCGGGTCGGCGAGCGAGGTGCCGGCGAGGTCGGCGTCGCACATCTGCTCGACGATGTTCATCTGATTCGTGTTGATCGCGATCGTGACCTGGTCGGGCCGCGGCTGCAGCTCGGCCAGCAGGTGACGCGTGTCGTCGCTGAGCCACTTCGCAGCCTCGCCTTCGTTCTCCGGTGCGAACGAGATCGAGCCGCCGACCTGTATCACGAGCTCAGGCGCGCGCGCGCGGATGCCCGCGATCAACTCGTTGAACTTCGACAGCCGCTTGCTGCCCTTGCCGTCGAGCTCGCGCACGTGCAGGTGCAGCACCGTGGCGCCCGCGTTGTAGCAGTCCACCGCCTTCTGGATCTGCTGCTCCATCGTGACGGGGATGTCCTCCGGGAAGTCCGCCGGTATCCATTCGGGGCCGTACGGCGCGACCGTGATGACGAGCTTTTCCTGGTGCTCGGGAAACAGCGATCCGTCGATGAAGTTCATGTCGGTTCCTCGGCAAGGCGGTTTCGTGCGAATTCGATGCGTGGCGCGGCCGGCGTCGCGGCGCGCTGCCGGTCGGCGGCGTACGAGCGGGCCGCGCAGACGAACATGCCGGCGGCGAGCAGGCAGCACAGCGGCACGACCGAGAGGGCGAACGGCAGCCCGTAGCGGTCGGAGAGCGCGCCCGCGAGGAACGGTCCCGCGGCGAGCCCGAGCAGGTTCTGCGTGAGCGACAGCACCGCGGCCGCCGTCGCGCGCAAGGTCGGGTTGACCACGTCGATCACGACGGCGGCGACGGCGCCGATCGTGCCGGTCATGACCGTGGCGCCGGCGAGGATCAGCAGGAACTGCGTGCGGCCCGGGCCCAGCAGGCCGAAGGCGCCACACATGAACACCGTGGTCAGCACCGCGACCAGGGCGGGCACGTAAAGCCGCGCACGACCGTCGCGACGTGCAAGCCGATCCGCAAGCAGGCTCCAGGCGATCGAGCCGACGGCGCCGAGCAACACGACCAGCCCCGTGCGCAGTGCGGCCGCATCCGGTGCCAGGCCGTAGTAGCGGTTGAAATAGCTCGGCGTCCAGGCCCAGACCGTCGAGACGACGAGCAACTGCAGGCCGGCGCCGAGACAGGTGTAGACGACCGTGCGCGGGCGCAGCAGTTGCCGCACGACGGCACCGAGCGCCATGTCGCCGGCGGTTTCGCGCGTCCGCGGAGCAGCCATGGCGCCGCGTTCCCGCACGGCGAACCACACGAGCGCCGCGAGCAGCAGCCCCGGCACGCCGACGATGCCGAAGCCGGCGCGCCAGCCCCAGTGTTCGGCCACGATGCCGCCGAGCACGACGCCGGCGACCGAACCGACCAGGCCGGCCCCTAGGAACGCGCCGAGCACGGCGCCGCGTTGCCGCGCCGGGAAGATGCTCGCGAGCAGCGCCGCACCCGCCGAGCCGTACGCCGCCTCGCCGAGGCCGATCAGGCCACGGGCGGCCAGCAGCTGGCCGTAATCGCGCGCGAACGCGCAGGCGATCGTCGCGAGGCTCCAGACCACCGCCATCAGCACGATGCTGCGGACACGGCTCCAGCGATCGGCCAGCAACGACAGCGGCACGGTGCCGAGCGCGACCACGACCGAGACGATCGAGGCGAGGCTGCCGAGCTGGCGGTCCGTCAGCCCCCACTCCTGCTTGAGGTGCGGGAACATCGAGACCACGACCTGACGGTCGACGTAGTCGATCACCATCAGCAGCATCAGCACCGCGAACACGAACCAGGCGTGACGACGCGGCGGCAGTTCGTGCTCCGCGATCTCCGCGCCGGCATCATGGCTCGTGACGTGCATTCCTTACCCCGCTTGGTCGTCCTGGACACTGGGGGTGCGCGTCGCGGGCGCACATCGCGCTCGACGTCACAGCTCCCCCCGCGTGGCGTCCAATATCGACGCAAGGCGGCGCCGAAGCGTTGACATCCGGGGACGCCGGCTTACCATTTGGGGACTCAGGACGACGGCGAATGCCCTATTTCATCCGTAGCGGCAGCCTGACCGGCTTCCCCGTCGTCGCACTCGACGCGGGGCTGGATCCCCTGTCGCTGCTGCGCGAGTTCGGGGTCCCCCAGCGCTGTCTCGACGAACCCGACCTGATGATGCCGATCGAACCCGCGTGCCGGCTGCTCGAGGCGGCGGCCACACGCAGCGGCGTCGAAGGGTTCGGCCTGCTGATGGCGGAGGCGCGCAAGGTGTCGAGCCTGGGGCCGCTCGGCATGTTCGCGCGCGAGCAGCCGACGCTGCGCGAAGCCGTCGAGGCCATGGCGCGTTATGGCCGGCTGCTCAACGAATCGCTCGTGATCTGGATCGAGGAGACGCCCGACGTCGCCGTGCTGCGCGAAGAGCTGCTGGTCGGCGACCAGGTCGCCGTGCGCCAGGGCACGGAACTCGCGGTCGGCCTGCTGTTCAAGCTGATGTGCAGCTTCCTCGGCGCGGACTGGAAGCCGCGCCGCGTCTGCTTCGTGCACGAGGCGCCGCACGACGGCACGGTGCACCAGCGCATCTTCGGCCGCGAGGTCCACTTCGGCGCCGACTTCAACGGCATCGTCTGCACGCCACGCGACCTCACGGCGGCCAATCCGCACGCGGATCCCACCATCGCGCGATACGCCAAGCAATTGCTGGAGAGCCAGGCCCCGGCCGAGTCCGGCCGGTTTTCGTCGCAGGTGCGCCAGCTCGTGGTCATGCAGCTCAGTTCCGGCCAGTGCACCGTCGACCGCGTCGCGCAGTTGCTGCGGATCGACCGTCGCACGATCCACCGCCGCCTGCTGGCCGAAGGCCACACCTTCACGGACGTGCTCGAATCGGTCCGGCACGAGCTGGTCACGCGCTATGTCGCCGACCCGCGCACGTCGCTCGCACAGGTGTCGTCGTTGCTCGGCTTCGCCGCGCCGAGCGGATTCTCGCGTTGGTACCGGCAACGGTTCGGCGAACCGGCCTCGGCCGCGCGCGGACGTCGCGCACGCGAAGCGCCTTGACAGACATGGAGGCTGGGATGACCCGCAACGCGACACCGACCGTCCTGATCGTGCCGGGCTTGCGCGACCACGTGCCGGAACACTGGCAGACGCTGTTGCACGACGAACTCGAACGGGAAGGATGGCCGGTGGCGTGCGTGCCGCGGCGCCAGCACGAGAAGCTGTCGTGCGCCCTGTGGATCGAGGCGATCGACCAGTCACTGGCGTCGATTGCGGGCCCGGTCGTGCTGGTCGCGCACAGCGGCGGCGCGATGATGGTCGTGCATTGGGCCCATGGCCGTGGCCGGCGACCGATCGACGGCGCGCTGCTCGCCACACCGGCGGACCTCGAACAGCCCCTGCCGCCCGGTTACCCGTCGCGCGACGAGTTGCAGCGGCACGGCTGGCTGCCGGTGCCACGCCTGCCGCTGCCGTTTCGCAGCATCGTCGCCGCGAGCAGCAACGACCCGCTCGCACGGCACGACCGCGTGGCCGATTTCGCCGCGGCCTGGGGCAGCGAACTGATCGAACTCGGCGCGGTCGGGCACCTCAACCCGGCGGCCGGTTTCGGCCCGTGGCCGCGCGCAATGGAATTCGTGCGCACGTTGTGTCCGCAGGCAGCGACGAGCGCGACGTCAGGCGACGTCGCAGGCTCGACGAGATCTTCCCGCTGACGGACGCGGCCGGAGGGTGCTCCGCTGTTGGTCGTGAGCGACGTCTACGTTCCGCGCGTGCCCGCGACCAAGGCCGATCAGGTCATCGCCGCAGTGCGTGTCCCACCGGGCGCCGGCCCGCTCGATGCGGCCCCAGCACCGTCGCCATGTCTTCCGGCGCGGGCATGCCCGATTGCGTTTGCAGGATGCCGGCGGCGTCCCGGTACACCACGCCGGGCGAGCCCTGGATACCGAGTTCCGAGGCTATCTCGAATCGGCATCGATGGAACTCCTTGCAGCCCGAGGGCCGTTCTCGAGCTGCTTCAGCTTGTGCGCGAGGCTTGCCCGCGTGAGCTCGCCCACATGCGTGTCGACCAGCCGGCCGTTGCTGTCAAAGAACAGCGTGGTCGGCAGCCCCCTCGCGCCCAGGGCCCGGGAAACGGACGAGAACGGGTCGATGACGACGTTCCGCAGTTCCAACGACTCCTGCTGCAGGTACGCGTGGATGACGTCGCCCTCCTCGCCCTGATTGACGAACACAAAGTCGACGCCGGCCGTCGACTGCTGCGCTTCGGCGAGCACAGGCATCTCGCGCCGGCAAGGCGGACACCACGTCGCCCAGAGGTTGACGATGCTGGGACGGCCGACGAGCGCCGAAAGTTGGACCTGTTGGCCGTCGAGTGCCGTGAGCGTGGTGTCTGGCAGACGAATCTGCGCTCGATCGATGAGCAGTATCGACGTTGCCAGGATTCCCCACGCCGCAAGGCCGGTGAATGCTCCCCAGGCGAGCGGTCGCCGCAGCGCCTCACTGCGACGTGCACGCCAGGCGCCGAACGCGAGTCCGGCAAGAACACCCGCCCAGACCGAATAGCCGCCATCGCCGGGGCGGAAGACGGACCACGGATCGGCGAGATACAACGACGAATATTGCAGCACGAAGACGAGACGAGCCGCGATCAAACCGACGAGCAACATGTCGAACAACGTCGCGAACAACCGTGGCGAGGGTTCTCCCGACCTGCGCGCGACGATGCCCCCGACGAGCGCCGCGAGTACAAGGGAAGCGATCAGGAGCACGAACGGCATGGGCACCGCGCCGAGGCTCGGCATGGTCAAGGTTCCTGCCTCGCGGGAACGGCGGATACGGTCATTTTGGCTGCCCACGTCGAGAGGCGCAGCGGCGACAGCCCGTCCTGTGCGTCGAACGCGTGGACGAACTGAACTTCAACCGTGTCGCCTGGATTGCGTCGCAATGTGTCGCTCCGGTATTCGCGAGCCAGCGTTTCCGCACGGGTTTTCTTGAGGCCTCCACGTCGTTCATGGTGGCTGTCTCGTAGAACGACGACAGCTTCGTGGCCATGTCGGCCGCCGGCAAGTCACTGTAGATCCACACTGGATCGACCGTGCTGGCGCCTCGAGGAGGGCTGGAGGCCGAATCTGTCGTGTCACATTTGCGATGACCTCACACGCCAAAACTCTCATCGGCCACGCATGTCGAATCGATATAATCGCGTCTGCCGGGATTGCCGATGCATCCGCTTCGCTCGAGAATTCCTGGCCTCACTTTTCCGTGTTCGAGTGTACGTCCTTGTCCTTGGCCTGCAGCCCGCGAACTGCCCGGCCAATCCGGACAGAGGGTCGGAGAACACGCAGGATAGAGTCGCAGATCGCGTTCCATCGTTGAGTTCTCCAGACAAGAATGCCGAAGACCGAGAAGCAACGAATGGCTGAACCGACCCCTGTCATGGCCCAGTACCTGCGCATCAAGGCGCAGTACCCGGACGTGTTGCTGTTCTATCGCATGGGCGATTTCTACGAGCTGTTCTTCGAGGACGCGCGGAAGGCCGCGCGCCTGCTCGACATCACGCTGACCGCGCGCGGCCAGTCGGGCGGCGAACCGATCCCGATGGCGGGCGTGCCGGTGCAGACGCTCGACACCTACCTCGCGCGCGCCGTGCGGCGCGGCGAGTCGGTCGCGATCTGCGAGCAGATCGGCGACCCGGCGAAGTCCAAGGGCCCGGTCGAGCGCCAGGTCGTCCGCGTCGTGACGCCGGGCACGGTCACCGACGATGCGCTGCTCGAAGAGAGACGCGACACCCTGCTCGCGGCGATCTGCCCGGGCACCGACGGCTTCGGCCTCGCCTGGCTCGAACTCTCGAGCGGGCGCTTCCAGGCACTGCAGGCCGAGGGCGAGGAAGCGCTCGCCGGCGAACTCGAGCGGCTGCGCCCGGCGGAATTGCTGGTGCCGGAAACGTCGACGACGCGACCCGCGGGCCGCAGCGACCTGACCGTGCGACAGCGTCCGCCCTGGCATTTTGAGACCGCCAGTGCCGCCCGCCTGCTGTGCGAACAATTCGGCACGCGCGACCTCGCGGGCTTCGGCCTCGAGGCGTTGCCGCTCGCCACGGGCGCTGCCGGCTGCCTGCTTAACTACGTGCGTGAGACGCAGAAGTCGGCACTGCCGCACCTGCGCGGCATCCGCACCGAATTGCGCGACGAGGCGCTGCTGCTCGACGCCGCGACGCGGCGCAACCTGGAACTCGACACGAGTCTGTCCGGTCGCACCGACAGCACGCTGATCGGCGTGCTCGACCGCACCGCCACCGCGATGGGTGGGCGCGAACTGCGACGGTGGATCCAGCGCCCGCTGCGGGGCCGCGAACCGCGCGCCTTGCGGCTGCAGGCGATCGAGACGCTGATCGAGCGCGGCACGCACGTCGACCTGCAGGCCCTGCTGCGCCGGGTCGGCGACGTCGAACGCATCCTCGCGCGTGTCGCGTTGCGCTCGGCGCGCCCGCGCGACCTCGCCCAGCTGCGCGAAGCGCTCGGCTGCCTGCCCGAGCTGCAGACGCAACTCGGCACGGTCGCCGACGCCCCGTTGCTGCAGCGGCTTGCCGGACAGGTGGGCACGCATCCGGCGCTGCAGGAGCACCTCTCACGCGCGCTGGTCGAGACACCACCGGCTCTGCTGCGCGAAGGCGGTGTCTTCGCCACCGGTTTCGACGCCGACCTCGACGAACTGCGTCGCATCAGCGAGCACAGCGACGAAGCACTGCTCGACCTCGAGAACCGCGAACGCGAACGCACGGGGTTCCAGAACCTGCGGTTCGGCTACAACCGCGTGCAGGGGTATTACATCGAGGTCAGTCGCAGCCAGGCCGACCGCGTGCCGGCCGACTGGGTGCGACGCCAGACCGTCAAGAACGCCGAGCGTTACATCACGAGCGAACTGAAGACGTTCGAGGACAAGGTGCTCGGCGCGCGCGACCGCGCGATGGCCCGCGAACGCGAGCTCTACGAAGGCCTGCTCGACACGCTGACCGACTGCCTGCCCGCGCTGCAGTCGACCGCGGCTGCACTCGCGGCGCTCGACGTGCTCGCCAACCTGGCCGAGCGTGCGCTGGGGCTGCGGCTGGTCAAGCCCGAGCTCTCCGAGGACTCGCGCATCGAGATCCGCGGCGGGCGTCACCTGGTCGTCGAGCAGCACCTCGACGGCCCGTTCGTGCCCAACGACCTCGACCTGCACGACCGCCGTCGCATGCTCGTCGTCACCGGCCCGAACATGGGCGGCAAGTCGACCTACATGCGCCAGGCCGCCCTGATCGTGATCCTCGCGGGCATCGGCAGCTACGTGCCGGCCGAGGCCGCACGGATCGGCCCGGTCGATCGCGTGTTCACGCGCATCGGCGCCGCCGACGACCTCGCGGGCGGACGTTCGACGTTCATGGTCGAGATGACCGAGGCCGCGAACATCCTCAACAACGCGACGCGCGACAGCCTCGTGCTCATGGACGAGATCGGCCGCGGCACGAGCACGTTCGACGGCCTGTCGCTGGCCTGGGCCTGCGCGCGCCACCTCGGCCGCGAACTCGGCGCGTTCACGCTGTTCGCGACGCACTATTTCGAACTCACGGCGCTCGCCGACGAGTTGCCCGCCTGCGCCAACGTGCACCTCGACGCCACCGAACACGGCGACCAGCTCGTCTTCCTGCACGCAGTCAAGGAAGGGCCGGCCAATCAGAGCTACGGCCTGCAGGTCGCGCGGCTGGCCGGCGTGCCACGCCCCGTGATCACGGAGGCGCGTCGCTACCTGCAGGAACTCGAGCGGCGCGAACACACGACGCACGGCCCGACGCCCCAGCAGTCCTTGCTGCTCGAGCCGGCCCGCAACGAAACGGAGTCCGTGCTGCGCCGCATGCTCGAGGGCGTCGACCCCGAAAGCCTGAGCCCGCGCGCGGCGCTGGACGTGCTGTACCGGCTCAAGGAACTGCTCGACGACGACGCGGCCGGCTGACCGGACGCCGGCCTGTCGCCGGGCGCAAGCCCAGTTTAGACTGCCCGAAAATGTGCCGGCGCACGGCACACGACGAGGATCGTCGTAATGGGCAGCGCACGGGATGTGGCGAAGTCGCGGGAGTCGGCCCGGTTCCCCCTCTGGCTGGCGTCGATCTGCGCCGTGGCCCTCGCGGGCTGTGGCCGCCAGCCTGCCCAGGCGCCGCAGGCGCCGCCCGTGGAGGTCAAGGCCGTCACGGTCGCACCCAGCACCACGATCGCGCACAGCGACAAGGTCGGCGAGGTGCGCGGCTCGCGTGAAGTCGACCTGCGAGCACGCGTCAGCGGCGTCCTGCTCGAGACCCATTTCGTCGACGGCTCGCTGGTCAAGGAAGGCCAGCCGCTGTTCTCGATCGACCCGCGCGAGTTCCGGGCGCAGGTTGCGAGCGCCCGGGCCAGCCTCGCCTCCGCCGAGGCGAACCTGTATCGCGCGCGGCAGGACGTCGCGCGCTACGAGCCGCTGCTCGCGGACGAGGCCATCAGCCGGCAGGTGTACGACAACGCCGTCGCGACGGCCCGTCAGGCGCAGGCGGAGGTCGAGGCGAGCCGTGCGGCGCTGCAGGAGGCGGACCTCGGCGTCGAATACGCCGACGTGCGTGCGCCGTTGAGCGGACGCATCGGGGCGGCGCAGGTGTTTCCGGGCGGGCTCGTCACGGCCGGCCAGACCCTGCTCGCGACACTGTCGTCCGACGACCCGGCCTGGGTCTATTTCACGATCAGCGAATCCGAGCTGCTCGAAGTCGAGAAGGACCTGGGCGGCCGGTCGCTGCCCGCGGACGATCCGCGCCTGGTCGTGCGTCTGATCCTGAGCGACGGGTCCGAATACCCGCTGCCGGGTCGCATCAACTTCGGCGATCGCGCGCTCGACCCGACCACCGGCACCTATCGCCTGCGCGCCGAGTTTCCCAACCCGGACCACAAACTGCTGCCGGGCCTGTTCGCGCGCGTGCGCGCGACGGGCCGCGAACTGCAGGACGCGTTGATCGTTCCGGATCGCGCCGTGCAGGAGCAGCTCGGCAAGTACTTCCTCACGGTCGTCACGCAGGACGAGACGGCGGAATTGCGCCCGGTCACGCTCGGGCCACGCTTCGGCAACCGCCAGGTCATCGCGTCGGGCCTCACGGCCGGTGACCGCGTGGTGGCCGAGGGCATCCAGAAGGCGCGTCCCGGCGCGAAGCTCAAGGTCGTCCCGGCCACGCTCGAGGACTTCGACAGGCCGGCCGCTTCCAGCGACGCCGCGCCCACCGCCGCCGCGGCGGGAGACACCCGCACCGGCCCTGAAGCCGGCTGACCGGGGGCCGGCGCGATGGCACGCTTCTTCATCGACCGCCCCGTCTTCGCGATCGTCATCTCGCTGTTCCTGCTGCTGATCGGCACGTTGTCGCTGATCGGCCTGCCGGTCGGCGAGTTCCCGAACATCGCGCTGCCGACCGTGCAGATCAACGCCTCCTACCTCGGCGCGAGCTCGGACGTCGTCGAGGAATCGGTCACGGCGCCGATCGACCAGCAGGTCAACGGCGTCACCGACATGCTCTACATCAACGGCGTGAGCGGCGACGACGGCAGCGCCGCGATCACCGTCACTTTCGAGCTCGAGCGCGACCCGGACCTCGCCGCGGTCGAGGTGCAGAACCGTGTCTCCCAGGCCAATTCGCAGCTGCCCTCGGACGTGATCAACGCCGGTGTGACCGTGCGCAAGAAATCGCCCGACACGCTGCTGTACTTCGCGCTGTACTCGCCCGACGACACCTACGACCCGCTTTTCATCAGCAACTACGCGTTCGTCTACGTCGTCGACGAACTGAAGCGCGTCAAGGGCGTCGGCGACGTCGGTGTGTTCGGCTCGGAGTTCGGCATGCGCATCTGGCTGCGACCGGACCGCATGGCGAGCCTCGGCATCACGGCCGCCGACGTCGCGCAGGCAATCCGCGAGCAGAACCTGCAGGTGCCGGCGGGCCAGGTGGGCCAGCCACCGGCGACGCGCGGCCAGAGCTTCCAGTATTCGCTGCGCGTACAGGGCCGGCTGATCGAAACCGCGGAGTTCGCCGACGTCATCGTCGGTGCCAAACCCGACGGCTCGTTCGTCCGGCTCAAGGACATCGGCCGCGTCGAACTCGGCGCCAAGACCTACAGCAACGTCTCCACGATCGACGGCAAGCCGGCCGCGGCCGTGTCGATCGCGCTCGTGCCCGGCGCCAACGCGCTCGAGACCGCGGGGCTGGTCAAGGCGGAACTTGCACGACTCGCGCAGGCCTTCCCGAAAGGGCTCGACTACCGGATCGTCTACGACACCTCGGCCTTCGTCGAGGCTTCGGTCGACGAGGTCGTCAAGACGTTCGTCGAGGCGCTGATCCTCGTGCTGATCGTCGTGTTCCTGTTCCTGCAGAACTGGCGCACGACGCTGATCCCGATGCTCGCCGTGCCGGTGTCGCTGGTCGCGACGTTCGCCGCATTCCAGGTGCTCGGCTTCACGATCAACACGCTGTCGCTGTTCGGCATGGTCCTCGCGATCGGCATCGTCGTCGACGACGCGATCGTCGTGGTCGAGGCGGTCGAGCACAAGATGGGCACGGGCCTCGGCGTGCGCGAGGCCACGATCGAGGCGATGGAAGAGGTGCAGGGCCCGGTCGTGGCCATCGCGCTGATCCTGTCGGCCGTGTTCATCCCGATGGCGTTCATCCCCGGCGTCACGGGACAGCTGTACAAGCAGTTCGCGGTGACCGTGGCCGTCTCGACGATGTTCTCGGCGCTGGTCGCGCTGACGCTGACGCCGGCGCTGTGTCGCTTGCTGCTCAAGCCGCACACGGGCGAGCGTCACGGCCCGGTCGCGCGCTTTTTCGGTGCGTTCAACGCCGGCTTCGAGCGCCTGACGGAGCGCTACGGCCGTGCGGCGTCGCTGCTCGCACGACGCACCCTGATGGTCATGCTCACGTTCGCCGCACTGCTCGTCGTCATCGGCGGCCTTTTCCGCGCCGTGCCGACGGGTTTCGTGCCCGACGAGGACAAGGGTGCGCTGTTCATGCAGGTCGTGCTGCCCGAAGGCGCCGCGCAGGAACGCACCGAGGCCGTCGTGCGCCAGGTCGAGGCGATCGCGCGGCAGGTGCCCGGCGTCGACGCGGTCGTCAGCATCGCGGGCTACGACCTGATCTCCGGCACCAACGCCTCGAACGGCGCACTGGTCATCGTCAAGCTCAAGCCCTGGGACGAACGCGAGACGCGCGACCAGCACGCGGCGGCGATCATCCGCAAGCTCTACGGCGGCATGCTCGGCATTCCCGAAGCCGTCGTGATGCCGTTCAATCCGCCGGCGCTGCCCGGCATGGGCTCGGTGTCGGGCTTCTCGTTCATGTTGCAGGCGCGCGCCAACCAGACGCCGGAGGAGCTTGCGCGAGTCGCCGACGAGTTCATTGCAGCCGCGAGCAAGCGCGCCGAGATCGGCCGGATCTCGACGACGTTCAGCGCCAGCACGCCGAACTACCGGCTGCAGGTCGACCGTGAAAAGGCGAAGAAGCTCGGCGTGCCGGTCAACGACGTGCTGACCACGCTGCAGACCTTCCTCGGCGGCTACCAGGTCAACGACTTCACGCGCTTCGGTCGCAACTACAAGGTGACGCTGCAGGCCGAGTCGGATTTCCGCCAGGAGGTCACCGACATCGCGCGGCTGTTCGTCCGCAACGCCGAGGGCGGCATGGTGCCTCTCGACACACTGACGTCCTGGCAGCGCGGCACGGGCGCTCGCTTCATGCAGCGGTACAACCTGTACCGCACGGCGGCATTCAGCGGTTCGCCCGCGGCCGGCGCCAGCTCCGGCGACGCGATCCGCGCGCTCGAAGCGGTTGCCGCCGAAGTCCTGCCGGACGGCTACGGGTTCGAGTGGTCCGGGCAAAGCAAGCAGGAAATCGAGGCCGGCAACAGTTCGACTGTCGTGCTCGCGCTCTCGATCGTCGTCGTGTTCCTGTTCCTCGCCGCGCTCTACGAAAGCTGGGCCGTGCCGTTCGCCGTGCTGCTGGCGACGCCGTTCGGCTTCCTCGGCGCGCTGATCGCGCTCAAGCTGCTCGGCATCGACTTCAACGTCTACGGCCAGATCGGGCTCGTGACACTGGTCGGCCTGTCGGCCAAGAACGCGATCCTGATCGTCGAGTTCGCCAAGCTCAACCGCGAGCGTGGCATGCCGATCTTCGACGCCGCGCTCGAGGCCGCGAAACTGCGCTTGCGGCCGATCCTGATGACGTCGTTCGCGTTCATCCTCGGTGTCGTGCCGCTGATGCTCGCCTCGGGCGCCGGTGCCGCCTCCAAGCATTCGGTCGGCACCGCCGTGTTCGGCGGCATGATCGCCGCGACGCTACTGACGACGCTGGCCGTGCCGACGTTCTATGTGCTGATCCAGGGCCTCGCCGAACGCTTCGGGGGCGCTCCGGACAAGGCCGCGCCACCGGTCGACCGGCCGACCGGGCCTGCGGGGTCCGCGGAGGTGCAGGCGTGAGCCGCGCAGGCGTCGTGGCGGGGCGCGGAGAGCCGCATCGGCGCGCGACGACCGCGGTGGGAGTCGTTGTGGCGATGACGCTGGTCGCGGCCGGTTGTACCGTCGGCCCGGATTTCGAGCGGCCCACAGACCTGCCGACGCCGGAGCAATACCGCGGCGTGTTGCAGCCGCAGGAAGCGGCCTCGTTCGCGGACCTCGCGTGGACGTCCGTGTTCAACGATCCGGACCTGCGCGCGGTCATCGAGGTGGCGCTGCGAAACAACCTGGACCTGCGCATCGCCGCGGCACGCGTCGAGGAGTTTCGGGCCCGCGTGCGCGTCTCACGCAGCTATTACGGCCCGGAGATCCGTGCGACGGGCAGCACCTCGCCGAGCCCGGGCACGCCCGAGGACAGCAGTTACTCGCTCGGGCTGACGCTCAACTGGGAGATCGACCTGTTCGGCCGCCTGCGTCGCACCAACGAGGCGACGCGCGCGCAGCTGCTCGCGAACGAAGACTTCCAGCGAGGCGTCGTCACGTCGCTGGTTTCCGACGTGGCGACGACCTGGTTCCGATTGCTCGAACTCGACGAGGAAGTCGCAATCATCGAGCGCACGATCGAGAGCCAGCAAGCCTCGCTGGACCTCGTGCGCTCGCAGAAGCGCAACGGCGTCGCCTCGGCCACCGAGGAACAGCAGGCCCTCGCCCAGCTGGCGGGCACGCGCTCGCAGCTGCCGCTCGCGCAGCAGCGCCGGGTGCAGACGGAAAACCTGTTGCGCTTCCTGCTCGGGGGCGAGCCCGCCGTCGTCGTGCGGCCCGCGATGGCGACACCGTTCGCCGTGCCGGCGTCGATTCCAGTCGGCGTACCGGCGCAGCTGCTGGCACGACGACCGGACCTGCGTCAGCTCGAAAACGAGCTGCACGCGGCGACTGCCAACGTCGGCGTCGCCGAAGCCAGTCGTTTCCCGTACCTGTCGATCGGGCTGACCTCGTTCTTCGGCCTGGTCAGCCCTGAACTGGGTTCGCTGCTCGACGGCGACGATCCCGCGAGCGAGTTGTTCTCGGTCGGCCCCTTCGTCGACATGCCGATCTTCCAGTCGGGTGGCGGCACCGCCAGCGTCGACGTCGCGGCGGCGCAACTGGTGCAGTCGGAGCTCGCGTACCGTCGTGGCGTGCTCAATGCCTATCGCGAAACGGCCGACGCACTCGTCAGCACCGACAAGGTCCGCGCCGTGATCGACGAAGGCGTCGTCCAGCGCGACGCGGCGCAGAAGGTGCTCGACCTGCAGTACAAGCGCTACCGCGCCGGCGTCGTCAGTTATCTCGACGTCCTCGACGCACAGCGCACGCTGTTCACGGCGGAGATCGACCTGGCGCGCAATCGACTCTCGCACCGTGAGGCCTACGTCGAGCTCTATCGCGCGCTCGGCGGTGGCTGGAAATGAAAAAGGCCTCTCCCGCTCGCGCGGGAGAGGCCCGGATTCACCTCTTCACCTCTCCCGCGCGCGGGAGAGGGACACGAGGCCTGTCAGGGTGCCGTGCCGCCGCCCTCGCACTGGTCGAGCCACGCACGGCCGTGCGGATACGCGGCGATCACCGGCAGCGCGTCCAGCCAGGTGCGGCCGCCCGCGCCGCTGTCCTTGATCCGGTGGTTCCAGAACAGGTACGAGTTCACGCACACACCGCTCGTGCGCGGCGACGAAGAGTCGAACGAGCCGTGTTTGCCGCGCACCGCAAAATTGAACACCTGGTCCATGTTGAAGTTGGTGATGCGGTAGGACGCGTTCTGGGCGCTGTTGGAGCGGCAGCCCTTGTGGCGTGTCAGCACCTGGTACACCGCGTCCTTGCCGACGTGCAGGGCCTTCGCGTCCGGCAGCAGGTCCGGGCCCGACATGCAGCCGCGGTTGTTCGGGATCGCCGAAAGCGCGCGCGAGACGTCGTTGAGGTACTGCTGGCCGCCCTTGAGGAAGTTGAGGAACGCGAGGCAGCGGCTGTTCGACCAGGCGGCGCCGCACTGCGTCACCATGTCGACGAGCGCGTCACGCCACTTCGTCGCCGTGTACGTGCCGCCCGCGGCCGGGTCCTGCGAATACTCGCCGTTGAAGCCCAGCGCCGACTCCTGGAGGATGAAGCCCTCGACGCGCGGGTTCGCGTTGTAGCGCGCCGCGGCGGCCTTCATCATCTTGTTGTACGCGGTGTGGACGACCGGCTCCCACATGAAGCAGGTCGAGGCCTTGCCGCCGTCGGCGTTGGGCGCCGAGTACTTCGCGCGCAGGTATTCCGGGCACGGGTTGCGCACCGGGCTCACGTTGAAGCTCTTGAACTCGACGAAGATCCAGAGCTGGCACTGCGGATTGTGCGAGCCGGCGATGGCGCGCAGCACCTGGTCGTACGAACTGAAGTCGTAGACGCCCGGCGAGGTCTCGATCTCGCCCCACGTGCGGCGCCAGACCACGCCCTTGACGCCGGCCTGGCCGCAGAGCATCGCGACGTCGGCGGGCGTGTCCTCGTAGCGCGTCGCGAAATAGTGGCCGTAGTTGGCCTTGCGTCCCGTCGCGGTGTCGTTGTCGGTGGACGACGTCGTCGACGACGTGACGGTGATCGAGAACTCGGGCAACGTGCGGTAGAACNTGCCGTCGGTGACACGGATCTTGATGTTGCCGAANGTGCCNGTGTTGGNCGTCGCGGGCGTGCCGCTCAGGCGACCGGTGGCCGTGTCGAAACTTGCCCAGCCCGGCTTGTTGACGACCGCGAACCGGAGTTTGTCGCCGTCGGCATCGGTCGCCTTGGGCTGGAACGAATACGTCTGGCCGGCGACGACCTTGGTCGCGGGCGTGCCGCTGATGCGCGGTGCGACGGCGGCATGCGCCGAGACCGAAACCCACGCGAGCGCCGCAATGGCCAGCTTGCCCCAGACACACTTGATAACTTTCACGCGCTTCTCCCTACCGCTCCTGACGAAGCCGGTCACGGGCGAAGCGGGAAAGACGCGGGTTGCCGTTGGCGCGAAGCGCGAGGCTTCGAGCTCGTTCGATCACGAAGTGACGACTGGCGTCACCCGGCAACCCCGCTGTCCTGGGCCCGCAGGCCTGTAGACCGGTGGCTTTGCGTCCCCGCCTTTCGACGGGTTTGCCTTTGCAATGCGGGGCGAAGTGTTGCCGCTACGGGTCGCCGGCACAACGCCGATTGCACGAAAACAGCCAAGCGGACAATGCGCAAATGCAACCAGCGTGGATCGTTCGCGGCGTACGGCGCGATGCGTGCGTCATTGCGCACGCGCGCCGTCTGAATCGTGATGGGCGACGCGCCCTAGGAATCGCGCGCGAAGCGTCCGTGGCGCAGGAAATGCGCGACCTGCGCGGCCGTGTCCGCCGCGAACAGCATGCCCATGTGGCTGTGCGGCACGACCACGTGGTCGTCGAGGCCCGGGATCACGGTCTCCGCGACGGCCACGGTGCCGTCGTTGTCGTCGTCGAACCCCGCGAAGAACTGACCGATGCCGACGCGTCGCGAGCCGGCGAGCGCGCCGAGCGTGCGCACGTCGCTGCACGCCCAGCAGCGGTCCTGCGCCTGCGCGAGTTCGTTCAGCACGTGCGGGCCGAGCAGCGGACGCAAGGCCGCGAAACGTGCGGCGCCGCTCGCGGCACGGCTGCCGTTGAGCGGCGAGCCCATGACGACGGTGCGACCGGGCACGTCACGCAGCCCGCGTTCGAGCGCGCGATACGCGATCGCGCCGCCGAGACTGTGACCGACGACGTGCACGCGCCCGGCGTCGGACGCGCGCTGGCGCGCGAACTCGGCGAGTTCGGCACCGATCGCGCCCGCGTCGCCGTGCAGCGAGGGGTAGGGAAAGACGTGCGCGTCGAAGCCGTGGCGCGCCTGCAGCCAGTGCCGCAGCGCGCCGAACTCCGCACCGTTCATCCAGAGGCCGTGCACGAGCACGACCGGCTCGCTCTTCACCTCTCCCGCCTGTGCGGGAGAGGTCGACCGCAGGTCGGGTGAGGGCGGCACCTCTCCCGCCCGCGCGGGAGAGGTCGACCGCAGGTCGGGTGAGGGTGACCAGCGGTCGTGTGAGGGCACGTCACTCCTTGACGGGCAGCTTCACGCGGATGTGCAGGTCGCGCAGCTGCTGCTCGGAGACTTCCGTCGGCGCGTCCGTGAGCGGGCAGGTTGCGGTCTGCGTCTTCGGGAACGCGATCACGTCGCGGATCGAATCCGCGCCGGCCATCAGCATGGCCAGGCGGTCGAGACCGAACGCGATGCCGCCGTGCGGCGGTGCGCCGAACTTGAGGGCGTCGAGCAGGAAGCCGAACTTCTTCTGCGCTTCCTCGGCACCGATGCCGAGCAGTTCGAACACGGTCGACTGCATTTCGTTGCGGTGGATACGCACCGAGCCGCCGCCGACCTCGGAGCCGTTCAGCACCATGTCGTAGGCTCGCGCGAGCGTCTCGCCCGGGCTGGCCTTGAGCGCGGCCGGGTCGTCGTTGACCGGCGCCGTGAACGGATGGTGCATCGCGGCCCAGCGCTTGCCGTCCGCGTCCCACTCGAACATCGGGAAGTCGACGACCCACAGCGGCGCCCAACCCTCGCGCACGAGGCCGAGGTCTTCGCCGACCTTGAGTCGCAGGGCACCGATTGCGTCGTTGACGACCTTCGCCTTGTCGGCGCCGAAGAAAATCAGGTCGCCGGTCTGCGCGCCGGTGCGCTCCATGAGCCCCGCGACGGCGGCGTCGGACAGGAACTTGAGGATCGGCGACTGCAGGCCTTCACGACCCTTCGACGCGTCGTTGACCTTGACGTAGGCGAGGCCCTTCGCGCCGTAACGCGCGACGTAGGCGGTGTAGTCGTCGATCTGCTTGCGCGAGAGCTTCTCGCCGCCCTGCGGCACGCGCAGCGCGGCGACGCGACCGTCGCTGGCGGCGGCCGGGCCCGAGAACACCTTGAACTCGCTGTCCTTGACCAGGTCGGCGACGTCGACGAGCTCGAGCGGGATGCGCAGGTCCGGCTTGTCGGACGCGTAACGACGCATCGCCTCCGCGTACGACATGCGCGGGAACGGCTCGGGCAGCGTCTGGCCGAGCACGTCCTTGAACAGCTTGCGCACGAGCCCTTCCATGAGCCCCATGATGTCGTCGCGCGTCAGGAACGAGGTCTCGATGTCGAGCTGCGTGAACTCGGGCTGGCGGTCGGCGCGCAGGTCCTCGTCGCGGAAGCAGCGCACGATCTGGTAGTAGCGGTCGAAGCCCGACATCATCAGCAGCTGCTTGAAGATCTGCGGCGACTGCGGCAGCGCGAAGAACTTGCCCGGCTGCGTGCGGCTCGGCACGAGGTAGTCGCGCGCGCCTTCCGGCGTCGCCTTGGTCAACATCGGCGTCTCGACGTCGATGAAGCCGTGGCCGTCGAGGTACTCGCGCATCGTGCGGGTGATCGCGTGACGCAGACGCAGACGCTTCTGCATCACGTCGCGACGCAGGTCGATGTAGCGGTACTTGAGACGGGTCTCTTCCTTGACCTCCTCGTCGAGCTGGAACGGGATCGGCTCGGAGCGGTTGAGCACCTCGATCTCGCCCGCGAGCAACTCGACCTGGCCCGAGGCGAGGTTCGCGTTGGCGGTGCCGGCCGGGCGCGGACGCACCGTGCCAGTCACGCGGAGCACCCACTCGTTGCGCACGCGCTCGGCCTCGGCGAACACCGCCGCCGCGTCCGGGTCGAACACGACCTGCAGCAGGCCGTCGCGGTCGCGCAGGTCGACGAAGATCACGCCGCCGTGGTCACGCCGGCGATGCACCCAGCCGGCCACCGAAACGGTCGATCCGACGAGGTGTTCATTGACCTCGCCGCAGTAATGGGTACGCATGGACATGGAGGAATTCCGCAGAGAATAGAGGCGGCGACGGGCCCTGGGGCCGCGCGGCCGTGGAATCCGGGGATGTTACGGAGGGGGTTGTTGCGGCGCAAGATTGGGGCTTTCCCCGGCCGGCGCGCGCGGCGCGGGCGGGATGACGCCCAGCGTGAAGATCATCTTGAAGGCTTCGTCGACCGAGGTGTCCATGTACATGACCTCGCTGCGGTGGACGACGATCAGGAACCCCGTCGTCGGGTTGGGCGTGGTCGGCACGAACACCTGCACCATGTCCTGGCCCGTGCGTTCGCGCACCTCCTGCCAGTCCTCGGACATCAGGAAGCCGATGCTCCAGGCCCCCTTGCGCGGGAACTCGACCATGACGACCTGCTTGAACGACCGGCCCTTGTCGGTCAGCACGGTCTCGCTGAAGGTCTTGGCGCCGCCGTAGACGGGGCCGATCACCGGGATCTTGCGGATCAGCGCCTCGACGCCCTCGATCAGCTTTTCGCCCAGCAGGTCGCGCGCCAGCAGCCCGGTGAGCAGCAGCACCAGCAGCGCCAGCACGATGCCGAAACCGGGCACGTACTGGCCGAACAGCGCTTCGGGACGCCACGGCGGCGGCAGCAGCACGATGGACTGGTCGAGCACGCCCGACACGAACCGCACGACCCAGACCGTGACCATGACCGGGATCCAGATCAGCAACCCGGCGATCAGGTAATTGCGCAGCCGCCGGACCCAATGGCGCTTCGGCCCGCCATTCGCACCGGGGCTCGGCGTCAACGACGGGACGGTGATTTCAGGCTTTGGCGCCACTGCGTTTCCTCGAGGCCGGGGCCGTCGTCGACGAGCCCCGCGCCATTACACCTGAGACGTTCAGCGCTTGCGGGCCGTCTTGCGTGCGACGACCCGACCCTTTGCCGGCGCCTTCTTCGCAACCGGCCCGGGCTTCTTCGCCGACGCGCTCCGGGTCGCGGGCTTCGACGCCACGGTTTTCTTGGTCGCCGCTTCAGGCTTGGCGTCCGGCTTCGCGCCGTCCTTGGGCGCCTCTTTGGCTGCCTCTTCCCGACCGGCCAGGTTGCGCTTGGTTTCCTTGTCCGACTTGAAGTCGGTCTCGTACCAGCCGCTGCCGGCGAGCCGGAACAACGGGGCCGACACGAGCCGCTTCAACGTGTGCTTGCCGCACTCCGGGCATTCACGGAGCGGCTTGTCCGCGATCTTCTGCAGCGCCTCCAGGTGGTGGTGGCACTTTTCGCACTGGTACTCGTAAATCGGCATGGCTTTCTTGCTCCCTCTCCCGCCAGGCGGTCGAGGGTGGGGTGAGGGTTTGGTGTCGTTAACCCTCTCCCGCCCGCGGGAGAGGGCAGGGTGAGGGCAGTCTTCTAACACCCTCTCCCGCCCGCGGGAGAGGGCAGGGTGAGGGCAGTCTTCTAACACCCTCTCCCGCCCGCGGGAGAGGGCAGGGTGAGGGCGGCGGGGGATTATACCGGGGCCGCACGCGGCTCGAACGCCAGCCCACCCTCCCCGGCCGTGACACGAATGGTGTCCCCCGGTGTGAAATCGCCGCGCAGGATGCGTTGCGCCAGCGGGTTCTCGAGCTGGTGCTGGATCGCACGCTTGAGCGGACGCGCGCCGTAGACGGGGTCGAACCCGGCCTCGCCGAGCAGGTCGGCCGCGGCGGTGTCGAGTTCGAGGCCGATGTCACGCTCGGCCAGCCGCCGTCGCAGGAAGCCGAGCTGGATCTGCACGATCTCGCGAATGTGCTCGCGGCCGAGCGGGTGGAACACGACCACCTCGTCGACGCGGTTGATGAACTCCGGCCGGAAATGCTGGCCGACGATCTCCATCACCGCCGTCTTCATGCGCGCGTAGTTCGCCTCACCGGCGAGTTCCTGGATGACCTGCGAACCGAGGTTCGAGGTCATGATCACGACGGTGTTGCGGAAGTCGACCGTGCGCCCCTGCCCGTCCGTGAGACGGCCGTCGTCGAGCACCTGCAGCAGCACGTTGAAGACGTCCTGGTGCGCCTTCTCGACCTCGTCGAGCAGGATCACCGAGTACGGCCGCCGGCGCACGGCCTCGGTCAGGTAGCCGCCCTCCTCGTAACCGACGTAGCCCGGAGGCGCGCCGATCAGCCGCGCGACGGAGTGCTTTTCCATGAACTCCGACATGTCGATGCGGACCATCGCTTCTTCGGTGTCGAACAGGAACTCGGCCAGCGCCTTGCAGAGTTCGGTCTTGCCGACACCGGTGGGGCCCAGGAACAGGAACGAGCCGTTCGGACGGTTCGGGTCCGACAGGCCCGCGCGCGAACGGCGGATCGCATCGGACACGGCGCGGACGGCCTCGTCCTGGCCGACGACGCGGCGGCCGAGCGCCTCTTCCATGCGCAGCAGCTTCTCGCGTTCGCCCTCGAGCATCTTCGAGACCGGGATGCCGGTCCACTTGGAGACGACCTCGGCGATTTCCTCTTCGGTGACCTTGTTGCGCACGAGCGTCGGTGCCTTGGCCTCGGCGGCCTGTGCGGCCTGCAGGCGCTTGTTCAGGTCCGGGATGCGGCCGTACTGGAGTTCGGACGCGCGCGCGAGGTCGCCCGCACGCTTGGCCGCCTCGATGTCGTACTGCGCGCGCTCGAGTTCTTCCTTGATCTTCGCGGTGCCTTGTGCCGCTGCCTTCTCCGAGTTCCACACCTCCTCGAGGTCGGAATACTCGCGCTCGAGCTTCGCAACCTCTTCATTCAGGATGCCGAGGCGCTTCTTGGACGCCTCGTCCTTCTCCTTCTTCAGCGCTTCGCGCTCCATCTTGAGCTGCACGATGCGCCGGTCGAGCCGGTCCATTTCCTCCGGCTTCGAGTCCATCTCCATGCGGATCCGCGAGGCGGCCTCGTCGATCAGGTCGATGGCCTTGTCGGGCAGCTGCCGGTCGGCGATGTAGCGGTGCGACAGCGTCGCGGCGGCGACGATCGCCGGGTCGGTGATCTCGACCTTGTGGTGCGTCGCGTAGCGCTCCTTGAGTCCGCGCAGGATCGCGATCGTGTCCTCGACCGACGGCTCGCCGACGAACACCTTCTGGAACCGCCGTTCGAGCGCGGCGTCCTTCTCGACGTACTTGCGGTACTCGTCGAGGGTCGTGGCGCCGACGCAGTGCAGCTCGCCGCGCGCGAGCGCGGGCTTGAGCATGTTGCCGGCGTCCATCGAGCCCTCGGCCTTGCCGGCACCGACCATCGTGTGCAGCTCGTCGATGAACAGGATGACGTTGCCTTCCTGCTTCGCGAGGTCGTTGAGCACGCCCTTGAGCCGCTCCTCGAACTCGCCGCGGAACTTGGCGCCCGCGATCAGCGCGCCCATGTCGAGCGAGAGGATGCGCTTGGAGCGCAGGCTCTCGGGCACCTCACCGTTGACGATGCGCAGCGCGAGGCCCTCGACGATCGCGGTCTTGCCGACGCCGGGCTCGCCGATCAGCACGGGGTTGTTCTTGGTGCGACGCTGCAGCACCTGGATCGTGCGACGGATCTCGTCGTCACGGCCGATCACGGGATCGAGCTTGCCCTGCTCCGCGCGCTCGGTCAGGTCGATCGTGTACTTCTCGAGTGCCTGGCGCTGCTCCTCGGCGTTGGGGTCGTCGACCTTCTGGCCGCCGCGGATCTCGTCGATCGCGCGCTCGACCGCGCCCTTGACCACGCCCGCGTTCTTGAGCAGCTGCGCGAGCGGGCCCTTGTCCTCGAGCGCCGCGAGCAGGAACAGCTCGCTGGTGACGTACTGGTCGCCGCGCTTCTGCGCGATCTTGTCGCAGAGGTTGAGCAGCCGTCCGAGGTCGTTCGAGAGGTGAACCTCGCCGCCGGTGCCCTCGACCTTCGGCAGGCGGTCGAGCGCCTCGCGCAGGCTCGAACGCAGCACGCTCGCGTTCGCTCCCGTCTTGTCCAGCAACGGACGCACGGTGCCGCCCTGCTGGTCGAGCAGGGCCTGCAGCACGTGCACGGGTTCGATGATCTGGTGGTCGCGGCCGAGCGCGAGCGACTGCGCATCCTGCAGCGCGGCCTGGAACTTGGTCGTGTACTTGTCCGCTGCCATGGGAACGACTCTCGACAGGGTCCGGGATGGCCCCTAGATGGGGCCGGGCCGGTCGAACAAAAGGGGGTGCCCCATGACCGGGCGCGGACGCCGGTATGGCCGACGCCGCGCGGTCGATGCCGTATCTACCAGTAGTAATAGTAGTACGTGTAGAAAATCTCGCGGGCGACCCGGCAATTCGCCTCGGCGGGATCGTCCTTTTCGATACGCCACTTGGGCACGACGTCCGTCACGGCACGTACGAGAGCGGCGCCGCCGATCGATCCGGCGACGACCGAGTCCGCGATCTCACCGGATTCGTTCACGTTGAGCTTGAGCACGACGGCACCGACGTCTCCGTCGATACGCGCGCCCCGCGAGGGGGTCGGTTTGCGATCCATCACCATCCGGGTGGAGCAGGCCCGCAGTACGTGACGCGTGTGGCCGATCTCGCCGACGACGTCCTGCGGCTGCGGGAGGTTCTCCAGCCTCATGTCGTCCGTCCTGAGCTTGGATTCGATCACTGCGTGCAGGGCCGCACCCTGCGCGTACAAGGTCTGCGCCGGTGTCGCCTCGCGCGTCGGACCAGGCTTTCTTGCCTCGGGCGCGATCATGTCCATCGCACCGACGATCAGTTTGTCGAACTCGATGTATGCGTCGACCTCAGGCACGTTACGGGCGATCGACGCCTCGAAATTCTCGCGTGTGCTCTTCTTGTTCAGCGCAAAAACGCCGGCGGTCGCCTCGCCCAGCTGGGCCCGCGCGAGCAGCATCGGGTTCGGATTCGGCTGCGTACGCAGGATGTCCGCAGCAGTGGCCCATGCCAGACGCGACTCGCCATGACGCTGCTTCTCGGACGCATACAGCGCGAGATCCATCGCACCGCCATAGGCGAGGGTCTTGAGCGCAGGATCGCTCGCCACCTCGGCGACCGAATTCTTGAGGCGATCGATTGCAGCGACACCGCCGCTGCGCAACTCGGCGCGATGCAGCGTCAGCCGCGCAAGCCGCGGGTCGAGGCCCGACGCCGCGCCCTTGGCTTCGGCGATCTCGAGCGCCTTGCGCGCCGGCGCCGCTGCCGCGTCGGCCTTGCCCTGCGTCAGCCGCACGTCGGCGAGATTGAACGCCAGTACGGCGGTGCGGCCGCCGTCGCCGTAGGCCTGGACCGATGCGTCCAGCGCGGCCTGCGCGNCAGTCTCGGCGGCTGCAAAGTCCTGTCGTTTCAATGCGGCCGAGTAAGCCTTGAAATGCTCGACGACCGGGTTGGGCGCGGCGGTCTGCGCGCCGCTGGCGGCGGAAAACCCCAGACACGACACGGCAAGCATCGTCTGCAGCGCGGTTGCCCACGCCGCGTTCAAGCGGTTCAGCACGAGTCTTCTCCCCGAATTCTGGATTGATTCTTGGTCCACGCGGAACACGCAATGCTATCGGGGCGGGGATTGATTCGCGAGTGCGGCAGCGGTCGCGCCCGCGAACGGATGCCCGACCCCTGTGCGACCACGACGTGCGAGCCGCTCGTGGACGACGACGGCGGGCGGCCCGTTGGGCGCGCGACTCAATCGAACGAGTAGGTGACGCTGAGGAACCTTTCTCGCGCGAGGCGGCAGCCCGTCGCGCCGGGATCCCTCTTCACGAGGCGCCACTGCGACGCGACATCGCTGACGGCGTCGGAAAAACTCTCGCCGCCCACCGCAGCCTCCACGCGCGACTGTTCGACCTGGCCGGATTCGCTGAATCTCACCCGCAGGACGACAGCACCCACGCCCCCGCTCACCAGCTTCGCCGGCGGGTACGGCGGTTCAGGATTGGCAATGACGTCGGCGTCACAGGACGGCAAGGCGTGTCGTGCAGCGCCGATCTCCAAACCCCAGTTCCTGGGTTCGGGCGGGCGTTGGATCCCGCGATTCTCGGACTTGAGTTTTGCCTTCACGACACCGCGCCAGGCG
>Ga0065704_10000256_pt1 | contig 48908 bp, 45 predicted proteins | sample SwiRhicommuniRL2_FD_59091 | JGI IMG/M metagenome (GOLD analysis project Ga0065704, IMG submission 59091) | Switchgrass rhizosphere bacterial communities from Rose Lake, Michigan, USA - RL2 v2 (version 2) | ecosystem: Host-associated > Plants > Roots > Rhizosphere > Soil | place: East Lansing, MI | reverse complement strand
GAGACTTTATCAGCTTCAGCTTTGCTTGGGAAGCCCCCAAACACACAACTTCCAGTTCCGGTGAGTTTTGCTTCGGTAAATTTACCTAACAAATTCAAAGCGTTACGAACATCTGGATAACGCCTNGCTACCACCGGTAAGCAGTCNTTTCGACTGTTTCCCTTGGGAACGGGGCGCACTTTAATGGGAGGAGAGTTACGTGTCAACAGTGGATCTGAAAAAATTTCTGCTGTACTTACAGANACTTGCGGNACNAGCACCAAGTACCAGGGTTCTTCGGGGTCCACCGGGGTGAGTTTTTCCCCTACGCCCTCGGCGAAAGCGGCGTGGCCACGCACGAAAACCGGCACGTCGGCGCCCAGTGTCAGGCCCAGGGCGGCCAGGCGATCCGCGTCCCAGCCCAGTTGCCACAAGTGGTTGAGACCCAGCAGCGTGGTGGCCGCATTCGAGCTGCCGCCACCGATGCCGCCACCCATGGGCAGGATCTTTTCGATCCAGATATCGATGCCCAGCGGACAGCCGGATTGTGCCTGGAGTTTTTTCGCGGCCTTGACGATCAGGTTGCTGTCGTGGGGAACGCCTTCGAATTCGGTGTGCAGGCGAATCACGCCGTCGTCGCGTACGGCAAAGGTGATTTCGTCGCCGTAGTCCAGGAACTGAAAAATCGTCTGCAGCTCGTGGTAGCCGTCCGGGCGACGACCGAGGATGTGCAGCATCAGGTTGAGCTTGGCCGGGGAGGGCAGGGTCAGGCGTGCGGCGCTCATGTCATTGCCCCAGTTTGCGCGGCTGCCATTGCTTGATCACCAGCGTGACGTCGAGGTTGCTGCCATGCAGTTTGATGCGTTCGGGCAGCCAGTAGCCGTTCTGCTGGGCATAGCTGAGGTATTCGATCTGCCAGTCATCCTGTTCCAGGTTGGACAGGCGGCTGTCGGCGTCGAGGGTCAGGCGGCTTTTACTGTCTGGTGCCGGCAGCCCGCGAACCCACCAGGTCAGGTGGGAAACCGGCAGCTTCCAGCCCAGTTGTTCTTCCAGCAGCGCTTCGGGCGTGGGCGCCTCGTAGCGTCCCTGATTGGCAACTTCCAGCGATACCTGGCCCGGTCGGCCGGTCAGGCGGGCCGCACCGCGCCCCAATGGGCCTGACAGGCGAATATCGTAGTAGTCCTGGCGTTGCAGCCAGAACAGCGTGCCACTGCCCGAGTCTTTCGGGGCGCGGATACCGATCTTGCCGTCGATCTGCCAGCCGTCGAGGCCGCTCAGTTGTTGCTTGTGCTCGCGCCATTGGGCCTGGTTGCCCTGGCCCTGGACGGATTCACGGGCGCCGAAGCCCGCGCAACCGGCGAGCAGGGCAATGAAGCTGAAAACGATGAGATGGCGCAAAAACATAATCTTAAAGAGTCTCGGATCCGGTCAGGCGTTTGATGGTGCTGCGCAAGATAGGGCTGTCAGGCTGATCCTTGAGGAATCGGCTCCAGATCTGCCGGGCTTCGCGTTGTTTGCCGTTGGCCCACAGGACCTCGCCCAGGTGAGCGGCGACTTCCTGGTCGGGAAAGCGCTCCAGGGCCTGGCGTAACAGGCGTTCGGCTTCATCGAGATTGCCCAGGCGGAAATTCACCCAGCCAAGGCTGTCGAGCACCGCCGGGTCTTCCGGATTGATCTGGTGGGCCTGTTCGATCAGCAGCTTGGCTTCGTCGTAACGGGTGGTGCGATCCGACAACGTATAGCCCAGGGCGTTGAGGGCCATGGCGTTGTCCGGGTCACGCTGGATGATCAGGCGCAGGTCTTTTTCCATCTGGGCCAGGTCATTGCGTTTCTCCGCCAGCATGGCGCGGGTGTAAAGCAGGTTCAGGTCATCCGGGTACTGCTTCAAGGCTTGTTGCAGCACGTTCCAGGCCTTGTCGCCCTGATTGTTGGCCGCCAGGGTTTCGGCTTCGATCAGGTACAGCTGGATGCCGTAGTCCGGTTGGGAGTCGCGTTGTACGGCGAGGCGGCTCTGGGCATCGGCGGTCTTGCCATTGCCGATCAGGATATCGGCCTGGCGCAACTGCGCCGGCAGATAGTCGTTGCCCGGGCCGACCTGGGCGTACTCGATCAGTGCGCTCTCGGGGTCATTGCGCTCCTCGGCGATGCGACCCAGGTTCAGATGGGCCGAGTCGACGTGGCTTTCCCGGGCGATCAGGTCTTCCAGGTAACCCTTGGCCTCTTCCCAGGCCTTGGCTTCCAGGCAGACCAGCGCCAGGGAATAACGCAACTCGTCGTCTTCCGGGTATTGCTGGACCAGGCTGGAGAACTCCACCTTGGCGTCGTCCATGCGGTTGTTTTCCACCAGCATGCGGGCGTAGGTGAGGCGCAGGCGTTTGTCGTCCGGGTACTTCTTGATGCTTTTTTCCAGCAGCGGCAGCGCTTCGTCGCCGCGGTTCAAGCCTTGCAGCAGGCGTGCGCGCAGCAGGATCGGCGCTACTTCGCCAGCTTCCGGCGGGTTGTCTTCCAGAAGGGTGAGGGCGCCCTGGGTGTCACCATCCTGTTGCAGCAGCAGGGCCTTGCCGAAAATCAGCTGGCCGTTGTTCGGGTGGCGCTGCAACAGGCGATCGAAGCTTTTCATCAGGCCGTTGCGGGTTTCCTGGTCGGTATCGGCAGCGGACAGGGCCAGGAAGTCGAAGTGGGTGTCGCCCTTGCCCAGCAGGACCTTCTCCATATACATCATGGAGTCGTCGTAGCGTCCGGCCCGGGCCAGTTGCACGGCAGCGGCGCGCTGCGCTTCGAGGTCGTCCGGGGCATTCTTGGCCCAGATCAGCGCGGTATCCAGCGCGGGCTGGTCGGCGCCCAGGTATTCGGCAATGCGAAATGCCCGCTCGGAGATCCCCGGGTCCTGGGTATTGATGGCCTGGGTCACGTAGTTGTCCAGCGCAATGTCGAAGCGATTGCGCTGGCCTGCCAGTTCGGCGCTCAACAGGCTGAAGATGGTTTCTTCGCTGAACGAGCCGTAGACCTTGGGTTTTTCAGGTACCTGCACGCTGTCTTCGACCGGCGGCGTACCGTCCGTCGAAACGGGGGCCATGGACTGGCAGCCGCTGAGCAAGGCAAGAGCGAGGAGCAACGCGGAAGATCTATTCATATAGGAAGAGGACGACTAACCTGCGGTCAGATCATCATGACACAAGCCTTCGGTCAAACATAACCGCCCCGTCGATTTACAACCCCGGGCAGGGCGATAGAGATCGAGTGGTTGTTCTGAATCTGACGAAGTAGGACAATTGCCGGCTTCACGTCACTATCAGCGACCTTGAATGGCCTTCCTTGCACTCGGTATTAACCACAAGACTGCGTCAGTAGACGTCCGCGAGCGCGTGGCCTTTACGCCTGAGCAGCTGGTTGAGGCCTTGCAGCAGCTCTGCCGACTCACCGACAGCCGCGAAGCTGCGATCCTCTCCACCTGCAATCGCAGCGAGCTTTATATAGAACAGGATCACGTTTCGGCCGATTCAGTCCTGCGCTGGCTGGCCGACTATCACAAGCTGAGCCTTGAAGAACTGCGCGCCAGTGCCTATGTGCATGAAGATGATGCGGCCGTTCGTCACATGATGCGTGTCGCCTCGGGGCTCGACTCGCTGGTGTTGGGCGAACCGCAGATTCTCGGCCAGATGAAGTCGGCCTACGCCGTGGCCCGCGAGGCCGGCACCGTCGGCCCGCTGCTGGGGCGCCTGTTCCAGGCGACGTTCAACGCCGCCAAGCAGGTACGCACCGACACGGCCATCGGCGAAAACCCGGTGTCCGTGGCGTTTGCCGCTGTCAGCCTGGCGAAACAGATTTTCAGTGATTTGCAACGCAGCCAGGCGCTGCTGATCGGCGCTGGGGAGACCATCACCCTGGTCGCCCGCCATCTCCATGACCTGGGGGTCAAGCGCATAGTCGTCGCCAACCGGACCCTGGAGCGGGCCAGTACCCTGGCCGAGCAGTTCGGTGCCCATGCGGTGTTGCTGTCGGACATTCCCGCGGAACTGGTACACAGCGACATCGTCATCAGTTCCACCGCCAGCCAGTTGCCTATCCTTGGCAAGGGCGCCGTGGAAAGTGCCCTGAAGCTGCGCAAGCACAAGCCGATTTTCATGGTGGACATTGCTGTTCCCCGGGACATCGAGCCAGAAGTCGGCGAGCTGGATGACGTGTATCTCTACAGCGTCGACGACCTGCATGAGGTGGTCGCCGAGAATCTCAAGAGCCGGCAGGGCGCGGCCCAGGCGGCCGAAGAGATGATTAGCGTCGGTGCCGACGACTTCATGGTGCGCCTGCGCGAGCTGGCGGCGGTGGATGTGCTCAAGGCCTATCGTCAGCAGAGCGAACGCCTGCGCGACGAGGAACTGCAAAAAGCCCAGCGCCTGCTGGCCAACGGCGGCAATGCCGAAGAGGTGCTGGTACAACTGGCCCGCGGCCTGACCAACAAATTGCTCCACGCCCCCAGTGTCCAGCTCAAGAAGTTGACCGCCGAAGGCCGCCTCGATGCGCTGGCCATGGCCCAGGAACTCTTCGCCCTCGGTGAGGGCTCACCGGATAGCTTTTCGGATAAAAAACCGCAATGAAAGCGTCACTGCTCAACAAACTGGACATCCTCCAGGACCGTTTCGAAGAACTGACCGCCTTGCTGGGCGATGGCGAAGTCATTTCCGACCAGAACAAATTCCGCACCTATTCCAAGGAATACGCGGAAGTCGAGCCGATTGTCGCCACCTATAAACAGTTGCTCAAAGTGCAGGGTGACCTTGAAGGTGCCCAGGCACTGCTCAAGGACAGCGACCCGGATATGCGCGAAATGGCCGTGGAGGAAGTCCGCGAAGCCAAGGATCAACTGGTTGAACTGGAAAGCAGTCTGCAACGCATGCTGTTGCCCAAGGACCCGAATGACGGGCGCAATGTGTTCCTTGAGATCCGTGCCGGTACCGGCGGCGATGAGGCGGCGATTTTTTCCGGCGACCTGTTTCGCATGTATTCGCGTTACGCCGAACGTCGCGGTTGGCGGGTGGAGATCCTCTCGGAGAACGAAGGCGAACACGGTGGCTATAAAGAAGTCATCGCCCGGGTCGAAGGCGACAACGTCTACGGCAAGCTGAAATTCGAATCCGGCGCCCATCGCGTGCAACGCGTGCCGGCCACCGAGTCCCAAGGGCGGATCCACACCTCGGCTTGCACCGTGGCGGTATTGCCCGAGCCGGACGAGCAGGAAGCCATCGAGATCAACCCGGCAGATCTGCGGGTCGACACTTATCGTTCCTCCGGCGCGGGCGGCCAGCACGTCAACAAGACCGACTCGGCGATCCGCATCACGCACTTGCCCTCGGGCATCGTGGTCGAGTGCCAGGAAGAACGTTCCCAGCACAAGAACCGCGCGCGGGCCATGGCCTGGTTGTCGGCCAAGCTCAACGACCAGCAGACCAGCGCCGCCGCCAATGCCATCGCCAGCGAACGCAAATTGCTGGTGGGCTCGGGCGATCGTTCCGAGCGGATCCGTACCTACAACTTCGCCCAGGGCCGGGTCACCGACCATCGCGTCAACCTGACCCTGTATTCCCTGGACGAGATCCTTGCCGGTGGTGTCGATGCGGTGATCGAGCCGTTACTGGCCGAATACCAGGCCGACCAGTTGGCTGCGATTGGCGAGTAAGCACAGGTGAAAAAATGACCATCATCGCCAGTCTGTTACGCGCGGCCGAGTTGCCGGATTCGCCCACGGCACGGCTGGACGCCGAGTTGTTGCTGGCCGCAGCCTTGGGCAAGTCCCGCAGCTTCCTGCACACCTGGCCCGAGCGGATCGTGCCCAGCGAGGCGGCGTTGCTGTTCTCCGAATACCTGCGGCGGCGGCGCTCTGGCGAGCCGGTGGCGTACATACTCGGACAACAGGGCTTCTGGAAACTCGATCTGGAAGTCGCGCCCCATACCCTGATCCCGCGTCCTGACACCGAGCTTTTGGTGGAAACCGCGCTGGCCTTGCTGCCGGCTACACCGGCCCGGGTCCTGGATCTGGGCACCGGCAGCGGCGCGATTGCCCTGGCACTGGCCAGCGAGCGCCCGGCCTGGAAAGTTACGGCGGTCGACCGGGTGCTGGAGGCTGTGGCCCTGGCCGAGCGCAATCGCCAGCGCCTGGACCTGCACAACGTCACGGTGTTGAGCAGCCACTGGTTCAGTGCGCTGGAAGACACGCGTTTCGAGTTGATCATCAGCAACCCGCCGTACATTGCGGCCAGCGATCCGCACCTGATCGAGGGCGACGTGCGCTTCGAGCCGGCCAGTGCCCTGGTTGCCGGGCCGGACGGGCTCGATGATTTGCGCCAGATCGTTGCCCAGGCACCGGCTCACCTCGAGCCGGGCGGCTGGCTGATGCTCGAGCATGGTTACGATCAGGCCGAGGCGGTGTGCGATTTGCTGCGCACTCAAGGTTTTGTCGAAGTCCACAGCCGCAAGGACCTGGGTGGTCATGAGCGCATCAGCCTGGGGTGCCTGCCGTGCTGAACGATCAGGAGCTGTTGCGCTACAGTCGGCAGATTCTGTTGCAGCACGTCGACATCGACGGCCAATTGCGTCTCAAGCAAAGCCGCGTGCTGATCATCGGCCTTGGCGGTCTCGGCGCCCCGGTGGCGTTGTACCTGGCCGCCGCTGGCGTGGGTGAGATGCACTTGGCGGATTTCGACACCGTCGACCTGACCAACCTGCAACGCCAGATCATCCATGACACCGACAGCGTCGGCCTGAGCAAAGTCGATTCGGCGATGCGACGCCTTGGGGCGATCAACCCCGAGGTTCGGCTGGTGCCTCACCGGGCGGCCATGGACGAAGACAGTCTGGCCGCGGCCGTCGCGGCAGTGGATGTGGTACTCGATTGCTCCGACAATTTTTCGACCCGCGAAGCGGTGAACGCGGCCTGTGTCGCAGCGGGTAAACCGCTGGTCAGCGGCGCGGCGATTCGCCTGGAAGGGCAGTTGTCGGTGTTCGACCCACGCCGCCCCGAAAGCCCTTGCTACCACTGCCTTTATGGCCACGGCAGCGAAGCCGAGCTGACCTGCAGCGAGGCCGGTGTGATCGGACCGCTGGTAGGATTGGTGGGCAGCCTTCAAGCCCTTGAAGCCTTGAAGTTGCTGGCCGGTTTCGGTGAGCCGCTGGTGGGGCGCTTGCTGTTGATCGACGCCCTGGGCACGCGTTTCCGTGAACTGCGGGTCAAGCGTGACCCGGGTTGCAGCGTCTGCGGTGGCCAGCATGAGTGAAGCGCCGATTGGTGTGCTTGACTCGGGTGTCGGCGGGTTGTCGGTGCTGGGGGAAATTCGCCAGCTGCTGCCCAATGAATCGCTGTTGTATGTCGCCGACTGTGGGCATATTCCTTACGGCGAGAAGACCCCGGAATACATCCGACAACGCTGCTCGATCATTGCCGACTTTCTCCTGGGCCAGGGCGCCAAGGCGCTGGTTGTAGCCTGCAACACCGCAACGGTTGCTGCCGTTGCCGATCTACGCCGTGATTTTCCCCATTGGCCCATCGTCGGGATGGAGCCGGCGGTCAAGCCGGCGGCTGCCGCGACCCGTAGCGGTATCGTCGGCGTGCTCGCCACCACCGGCACCTTGCAGAGCGCCAAGTTCGCCGCTTTGCTCGACCGTTTCGCCACCGATGTGCGAGTCATCACGCAACCGTGCCCGGGCCTGGTTGAACTGATCGAAACGGGTGATTTGCACAGTCCGGCCTTGTATCAGTTGCTGCAACATTACGTCGACCCCTTGCTGGCAGCCGGCTGCGATACGCTGATCCTGGGGTGCACGCACTATCCCTTCCTCAAGCCATTGCTCGCGCGGATGATTCCGGAGCACATCAGCCTGATCGACACCGGTGCCGCCGTGGCCCGGCAACTTCAGCGCCTTTTGGCTGAGCGAGAGCTGTTGGCTGAGGGGCCAGCCGGCGAAACGTATTTCTGGACGAGTGCAGACCCGATACATTTAAGAAAAATCCTACCAACGCTATGGCATTCGTCCGGCGTTGTGCGAAGCTTCGATCTGTAAAAAGAATGTGAAAACCGTGTGAAACGGGCTGAACTTCTGTTTGGATGCGGATTTCTATAGCTTTGTCTGTTTGTAACAAAACTAACTAAGTCTGTTCGAAAAGGATGTTTCTAATGAAGCGCTTATTCTGCTTTTCCGCGCTTGCGGCCGCATTGTTGGGGCACACTTACACTGCACAAGCAGCGGGTGTGGAATTTGGGGTTGGCCAGACCAGCGATTCGACCATGACCTATCGCCTGGGCATGCAGTTCGACTGGGACAAGAGTTGGCTGCAAAGTGATGTCGGTCGCCTGACTGGCTACTGGAGCGGCGCCTACACCTATTGGGAAGGGGACGAGACATCCAGCAATCACAGCCTGTCGTTTTCGCCTGTGTTTGTGTATGAGTTTTCCGGCCAGAACGTGAAGCCTTACATCGAGGCGGGTGTCGGTGTGGCGTTGTTCGCCAATACCGAAGTGGAAGACAACAAGCTCGGTACGGCTTTCCAATTTGAAGATCGTATCGGCTTCGGCCTGCGCTTCAACGGTGGGCATGAAGTGGGCATTCGCGCCACTCATTACTCCAACGCCGGTATCAAGTCGACTAACGACGGTGTAGAAAGCTACTCGCTGCACTATACGATGCCGCTGTAACAAAACAGTTTGAGAACAGTGGGAGCGAGCTTGCTCGCGACAGCGATAGACCAGCCAAGATAAAGTTGTCTGACTCACCGCTATCGCGAGCAAGCTCGCTCCCACAATAGATCAGACCACGCCTTTATCGATACGCCGTCGCAATCCCTTGGCGTTCTTCCAGGCACTCCGGTGCGCCCATCTCGAACTCCCGGCAGATCAGCGGACGCTTTTCGTAGATGGTGCACATCATGCTGTCGCGATCCAGGGCCGCGCACCAACCGTCATCCAGCCGCAGCATCACCTCTCCACCCCAATCGTCCGTGTCGATAAAACGCTCCGGAACCCCAGTGTCGGTGATCAACATCACTTCCAACTGGCAGCAGCACGCCGCGCACGTCGAACACGTGACGGCCGGTGCCGGGATTTCATGGACGGGGATGGTTTTCATGGTCCGCAGTGTAAGGCAATCGGCGGCTCAGGGTTGTCCCTTGATCGGATAGCCGTTTTTCGCCTGGGATGAGCCGATATCGGTTGGCAGGGTTTCGGTCGACGAAGGCAAAGGCCAGAGTGCGGTCATGGAGGCAATGGGAAGCGCAACTTCTCGCGGGCGCTCGACCAACTGATCCAGCACATGCCGCGCTGTTTCGTCCGCCGACCAGTGAATCGGGGTTTGGAAGCAATCGTCGGGCCCCAGCAATGGGCCGTCGTAGCCAGGGTGTACCAACGTCACATCGACACCCGCGCACGCCAAGTCTGCCCGAGCCGATTCGAACAGATGACGCATCCCGCTGCCACCCGTTTCTATTTGCGAAGGCGGCAGGTAAGTCGCCGGGCTGGCAATGCCCACCAGATGAGGTTCGGTCCCGGCGCGCAACAAGGGCATGGCCACTTCGAGGCAGAAACTGGCAGCCAGCAGATTGCTGCGCACGATATGCTCGATCAATGTGTGATCAGCCGGCTGCCCGTCAACGTACTCAGCCGTCCCGGCATTGACGATCACCTGATCCAGGGCGCCCCATTGACGGGCGATCTGTTCGCCGATCTCGCGCACGGCCTGGCTGTCGGTCAAATTGCCGGGCACGCTTAGCACTTGTCCTGGATAACGTACCGAAAGGGTTTCGCATGATCGGGTCGAGCGCGAACTGACGGCCAGGTATGCACCTGTCTCCAGTATCGCCTCAGCCAACGAAGCGCCGATTCCGTTGCCAGCCCCGGTGAGCCAATAGCGCCGTGGCAGTCTTAGACCCATTCCCTCCTCCTTTCGATTGGACAGCGCACTGATACGTAGCTTTTCAGTAGAGTCCGTACGACTAGTAAGACTATATGTTATCGGATAAACAATGCATCCCGCTGGCTGGCAATTTCTTGTTCGCTAATCGCCCATCCCCTCAACGGTCGCGTCCTGTCGTGCTGGCAGGTTTCTGAACGCTGCCAGCGCACGCGCCCTGGATTGCCTCAAGTCGACAATCGGTGCCGGATAATCCACGGCGCCAAACAAGCCGCCCTGGGTATTTGGGCTATGGACCTGTTGCTTGTCCAGATCGTTCAGTTCAGGTAGCCAGCGTTTGATGAACAGGCCCTCGCGGTCGAATTTTTCCGACTGGCTCAACGGGTTGAAGATACGGAACCAGGGCGCGGAATCGGTGCCGGTGGAGGCGCTCCACTGCCAGCCGCCATTGTTGGCGGCCAGGTCGCCGTCGATCAGGTGCTGCATGAAAAAGCGCTCGCCTTCGCGCCAATCGATCAACAGGTTCTTGGTCAGGAACATGGCTACGACCATCCGCAAGCGGTTGTGCATCCAACCGGTCTCCAGCAATTGACGCATGGCTGCATCGATAATCGGCAGGCCGGTGCGTGCTTGCTTCCAGGCTTCCAATTCTGCGGGGGCCTTGCGCCATGCCAGCGCCTCGGTTTCCGGGCGAAACGCACGATGGCGCGACACGCGTGGATAGCCCACGAGAATGTGTTTATAAAACTCGCGCCAGAGCAATTCATTGATCCAGGTCACAGCACCGGCACTTCCGCTCTCGAATTCACCTTGGTTGGCTTGCAGCGCGGCGTGCAGGCACTGACGTGGCGACACCACGCCGGCCACCAGATAGGCCGAGAGCTGGCTGGTGCCGGGTCTGGCGGGATAATCCCGTTCGCCTTGGTAATCGTCGATGTGCTGGTCGACAAAGGTGTCCAGGCGCCGACGGGCTTCGGTTTCCCCGGCGGGCCAGAGGGCGCGTAGCGCTTCGCTGGGCGGGGCGAACCCATCGACTTGCGTCGGCACCGGGTCGCGGGCAATGCCGGTGAGGGCCTGCCGGGCCGGCGTGGCGACCAGGCTCGGCAATGAAAAGTGCAGACGGCTGTAGCAGACCTTGCGGAACTGACTGAACACTTGGAAGTAATTGCCGGTCTTGGTCAGTACGCTACCGGGCTTGAACAGCAATTGATCGAGGTGGCTGTGAAATTCAACGCCCTGGTCATTCAACACGCGGGCGACTTCGGCGTCGCGTCGCGTTTCATTCAGGCCGTACTCTTCGTTGACATGCACGGCGCCGACGTTCAGTTCGCGACACAGCTTGAGTAGTACCTGCGGGGCCTGGTGCCAATGCGCAGCGGCGCGGATCAGCAGTGGGATGTTCAATTCGGCCAGGGTCGCACTCAACGCGCCGAGGTTGCGCAGCCAGAAATCGATCTTGCACGGTGCGTCGTCATGGGCGCGCCATTGTTCGGGGCTGGTCAAGTACACCGCCACGCAGGGGCCTTGGGCTGCCGCAGCCGCGAGGGCGGTGTTGTCGTGCAGGCGCAAGTCGCTGCGCAGCCAGATCAGTTGCATGCTGTCTTCCATTTAAAGGAGTTCTCGGCGACTCAGTTCGCGGTGAGCCGATAACGGGTCTTCGGCCCAGGACACGTCAATCATCGACGCGCCTGTGGATAACCTGGCGTGGTGGATCGACGCGGCCGGGCCGGCAATGACGATCGGGCAATCGATTCCACCCAGCAGCCTGGGCAGTTGGGACAGGTTGAGGGCGTGACTGGAATACAGCAGGACGCCGCGGGCCTTGAGGCGCTCGACCGCCAGGGCCAGTTCGCCGGCCGGTAGCGGGCTGTCGAACACTTCCACCGGGCAGTCGGCGCTGCTGGCCAGCCAGGCGGTGAGCCACAGGTGCGGCTCCTGGGGCGAGTCCGAATGATTGACCAGTAACAGTGGCGCGCCGCGCAACTGACGGTTGTTGTGGTAGATCCGGCTGCCGAACTTGCTGCGCAGCCACGAGTAGAGGAAGACCCGTTCCAGCTGCGCACCGAACTGGCCTTGCCAGCGCTGGTGCAGCTCGGCCAGCAACGGCAAGAGCAACTGCTCGCACACGGTCCAGGGCGGGTACAGCGCCATCGCCTGGTTGACCAGGTCATCGATCTGGCGCTCGGCCAGTTGCGTCACCGCCAGCACCAGGGCGTGGCGCTGACGCTGCCAGTCATTCTCCGGCACCTGTGTGGGTTCGGTCGGTGGCTGCGGTGTGTCCAGCAAAGGCTTGATCTTGCTCACCGCAACGCCACGGTCGATCCAGGTGAGAATGCTCAGGATCCGTTGCACATGGTCGGCATTGAACAGCCGGTGCCCCTTGGGCGTGCGGTGCGGCACGATCAGGCCGTAACGGCGTTCCCAGGCTCGCAGCGTGACGGCGTTGACACCGGTTTGCCGGGCGACCTCGCGTATGGGCAGCCAGCCTTGTGCCAAGGCCTTGGCAAAGTCGGCCCCCAGGTCTTCGCTGGCGCTGGAGTCGGGTTCGCTCTTCATCAAATAGCGTTTCGCAAGCTGAGGTTTTCCGGGTGCGGTTGCAGGTAGACCTGCTGCGCCAGGTAAGGATCGGGATGCTGGCGCAAGTGATGCTTGAGCAACGTCAGTGGCACCACCAAGGGCACGATGCCGAGGCGGTATTGCCCGATCAGATGCTGTACTTCCTGCTTGTCCTCGGCGTCGATGGCGCGCTTGAGGTAACCGCTCAGGTGTTGCAGCACGTTGGTGTGGGTGCGGCGGGTGGCGCATTTCTTCAAGGCGGCCATCAATGCGCTGAAGTAGCGTGGGCCCAACTCATTGGGGTCGGCCTTGCCCATGTTGCCCAGCAAATTGCCCAGGGCCTTGTATTGCACCGGGTTGTGGGCCATCAGCAGGTATTTGTAGCGCGAGTGAAATTCGATCAGGTCGCGACGGGTCAGGTCCTGGCGGCGCAAGGGTTGCCAGGCGGCATAGGCAAACACCCGGGTCAGGAAGTTCTCGCGCAGTACCGGGTCGTTGAGACGACCGTCTTCCTCCACCGGCAGGTCGGGGTGGCGTTCGCAGAAGGCCTGGGCATAGATGCCGCGCCCGCCGCCATCCTGGGTCACGCCGTTGTGGTCGTAGACCTTGACCCGCTCCAGTCCGCAGGACGGCGATTTCTGCATGAAGATGTAGCCGCAGATGTCATCCAGTTCCCCGGCCATTTGCTGCCCGTAGTCGGCCAGTGGCCGGGTCACGTTGAGGTCGCGATTCACGGTGCCGAGCGCCTCGGGGTGTTCGGGGTCGCCCACCAGGCGAATCGGCTCCCGGGGGATACCCAGGCCGATGGCGACTTCGGGGCACACCGGCACGAAATCGAAATAGTCGACGAGGGTGCGGCTGCACAACTGCGATTGCTTGTGCCCGCCATTAAAGCGAACTTCAGCACCCATCAGGCAGGCGCTGATGGCGATTCTGGGTTTGGCGATGGCTGTGCTGGGCATAGGCGACCTCTGATTGCTAAATCTTGTACAGTTTTGTATTTCTGTACAATATTTTCATCATAGGTCCGAACGGGCACAAGTCAACCGGATTGTGTGGCGAGGCGACCTCAATCTGTGTCGCAGGCAGGCTGCTGTCTCTTTCGACAGCAGCGGATAGCGATGGGTGACGCGCTTTACTGCAGGCTTGCATGCAGGCGGCGTGCAGCCTCCTGGCCGCTGAGCCATGCGCCTTCGACCCGGCCGGACAGGCACCAGTCGCCGCACACGTACAGGCCCAGGTCGGCATCGGCCAGCGCGCCCCATTCGTGGTTGCCGGCGGGGCGGGCGTAGAGCCAGCGATGGGCCACGCTGAAGCTCGGTGCGGGCATCGCGCTGTGCAGCAGTTCGGCGAAGGCGCCGTGCAGGTGTTCGATCACGGCTTCCTTGGACAGGTCGATGTGTTGCCGGCTCCATTCGCTGGTGGCGTGCAGTATCCAGGTGTCGAGCGTGTTGTCGCGCCCCGGCTTGCTGCGGTTGCGCGCCAGCCAGTCCAGGGGACTGTCCTGTAGGAAGCAGCCTTCCATGGGTGTATCCAGCGGTGTTTCGAAGGCCAGTGCCACGGCCCAGGTCGGGTCCATCTTCACCCCGGCGGCCACTGCGGCCAGCTTCGGTACGGCCGCCAGCAATGCGGTGGCCTGGGGCGCGGGCGTGGCGATCACCACCTGGCCAAAGGGGCCGTGGGTGAAACCTTCGGCGTCCTGCAAATGCCAGTGTTCCTGGCCGCGGTACACCTCGGTGATCCGGCAGGAAAACTGCACCTGCAACTTGTCGAGCAGGGCGCGGGTGATAGCGCTCATGCGCGGCGTGCCGACCCAGCGGGTCTGTTCATCCGGCGATGGGCTCAGTTGTCCGTTCTGGAAGTTGTAGAGTTGCGGGTTCCATTCCGCCGCCCAGCCGTTTGTTTGCCAGCGCTGGACCTCCGTGACAAAACGGCGATCGCGGGCGGTGAAGTATTGCGCGCCCATGTCCAATGCGCCGGCGTCGCTGCGTTTGCTCGACATGCGTCCGCCGCTGCCGTGGCTTTTATCGAAGAGTTGAACGATATGCCCGGCCTCCGTCAGGGCCTGGGCGGCTGAAAGTCCGGCGATGCCGGTGCCGATGATTGCGATAGGTACAGTCATGAGGGCCTCGTTTACCTTTCTGTACAGGCTACGCCGTCGTTTAAACCTGTACAATTCGGGTTTTTGGTATAAGTTTTACCGTTCGCGTTTGGACAGCTTGTCCTATTGTTAAACACAGACCCTGTCCAATACGAAAAATCCCTGCTTATAAAAATAGACTAATGGGCCGGGTAAAACGCGATGCGAGGAACATCTCATGCACATATTGCTGACCGGCGGTACTGGTTTGATCGGACGTCAGCTCTGCCGCCTCTGGTTGGGGCAGGGACATCGCTTGACGGTATGGAGTCGCCGACCCGAAGAAGTGGCGAAAATCTGTGGGGCAGATGTGCGAGGCGTTGCCCGGCTCGATGAAATTGTCGAGCCGGTGGACGCGGTGGTCAACCTCGCGGGAGCGCCGATTGCCGACCGGCCCTGGAGCCACAAACGCAAGATGTTGTTGTGGAGCAGTCGCATCACGTTGACGGAAGTTTTGCTGGCGTGGCTGGAGCGATGCGAGCAGAAACCGCAGGTATTGATTTCCGGTTCCGCGGTGGGCTGGTATGGCGACGGTGGCGAGCGTGAGTTGACCGAGGAATCGGGGCCGGTGAGCGAAGATTTCGCCAGCCAGTTGTGTATCGCCTGGGAAGAAACCGCGCAACGAGCCGAGGCGTTGGGCATACGCGTGGTGCTGGTTCGTACCGGCCTGGTCATGTCTGCCGAGGGCGGCTTTTTGTCGCGGCTGCTGCTGCCGTTCAAACTGGCGCTGGGCGGGCGTATCGGCAATGGTCGGCAGTGGATGCCGTGGATTCATATTGACGATCAAATCGCCCTGATTGATTTTCTTCTGCACCGCTTTGATGCCCGCGGTCCTTATAATGCGTGCGCTCCGAACCCGGTGCGCAACCGCGATTTTGCCAAGGCCCTGGGGCATGTATTGCATCGGCCAGCCGTGGTGCCGATGCCGGAACTTGTGTTGAAAGTCGCGTTGGGGGAGTTGTCATTGCTGTTGCTCGGCGGCCAGCGCGCCACGCCGGCCCGATTGCAGGCGGCGGGTTTCACATTCCGGTTCACTGATTTGCCTGCGGCCCTGGAAGACTTGTCCAGCCGCCTTTGAAATAGGACGTTGCATGACCGATCACGCGTTGCTTCTGGTGAATCTGGGTTCGCCTGCCTCCACTTCGGTGGCCGATGTGCGCCGCTACCTCAATCAATTCCTGATGGATCCGTATGTCATCGACCTGCCATGGCCGGTGCGGCGCTTGCTGGTGTCGCTGATCCTGATCAAGCGTCCCGAGCAGTCGGCCCATGCCTACGCCTCGATCTGGTGGGAGGAGGGTTCGCCGCTGGTGGTGCTCAGCCGCCGGCTGCAACAGGCCATGACCGCGCAGTGGACCCGGGGCCCGGTAGAGCTGGCAATGCGTTATGGCGAGCCGTCCATTGAATCGGCATTGGTGCGGCTGGCGAGCCAGGGTCACAAGAAGATCACGTTGGCGCCGTTGTACCCGCAGTTCGCCGACAGCACCGTGACCACGGTGATCGAGGAGGCCAAGCGGGTCGTGCGGGAAAAGAAACTCGATGTGCAGTTCTCGATTCTCCAACCGTTCTACGATCAGCCCGAATACGTCGACGCCCTGGTGGCCAGCGCCAAGCCGTACCTGATACAGGAACACGATCATCTGTTGTTGAGTTTCCACGGCTTGCCGGAGCGACACCTGACCAAGCTCGACCCTACGGGGTTTCATTGCTTCAAGGATGCCGACTGCTGCAAGAACGCGCCGCCGGAAGTCATGGCGACCTGTTACCGCGCGCAATGCATTCGCACTGCCGAGCTGTTCGCCCAGCGCATGGGGCTCAAGGATGGTCAGTGGTCGGTGTCGTTCCAGTCGCGATTGGGACGGGCCAAGTGGATCGAACCCTACACCGAGGCGCGCTTGGAGGAATTGGCTAAAAGCGGCGTGAAGAAAGTGTTGGTGATGTGCCCGGCGTTCGTGGCCGACTGCATTGAAACCCTGGAGGAAATCGGCGATCGCGGCCGCGAGCAGTTCCGCGAGGCGGGGGGAGAAGAGTTGGTGTTGGTGCCTTGCCTCAATGATGAGGCGCAGTGGGCGCAGGCGTTGAGTACCCTCTGCGAACGGGCGCCGATAGCTCTGTAAACCTCGAAAAGCATCGCGGGCAAGCCTTGCTCCCACAGATTTTGTCTTGACCATTCAAGCATGGTCCACTCAAAACCTGTGGGAGCAAGGCTTGCCCGCGATGACAATAGTGCAGGCGGTGAATCTACAGCAGCGGCTCATCCGCCTGCTTCTGCTTCCAGCTGTCATTGCCCGGCAGCAGCAGGTTCAACGCAATCGCCACCACCGCGCACAGCGCGATGCCTTTGAGGCCGAAGTCGTCCGGCCCAGTGCCGGTGCCCACCAGTACACCGCCGATGCCGAACACCAGCGTGACCGAAACGATCACCAGATTGCGCGCCTCGCCCAGGTCGATCTTGTGGCGGATCAAAGTGTTCATGCCCACCGCCGCAATCGAACCGAACAACAGGCACAGGATCCCGCCCATCACCGGCACCGGGATGCTTTGCAGCAGCGCGCCGAACTTGCCGATGAATGCCAGGCTGATGGCAAAGATCGCCGCCCAGCTCATGATCTTCGGGTTGTAGTTCTTGGTCAGCATCACCGCGCCAGTCACCTCGGCGTAGGTGGTGTTGGGCGGGCCGCCGAACAGGCCGGCGGCGGTGGTGGCAATGCCGTCACCGAGCAGTGTGCGGTGCAGGCCGGGTTTTTTCAGGTAGTCGCGACCGGTCACGCTGCCCACGGCTATCACGCCGCCGATGTGCTCGATGGCCGGTGCCAGCGCTACCGGTACGATGAACAGGATCGCCTGCCAATTGAACTCCGGTGCAGTGAAGTTCGGCAGGGCGAACCACGGCGCGGCGGCGATTTTCGCGGTGTCCACGACGCCGAAGAAAAACGCCATGGCAAAGCCCACCAACACCCCGGAAATGATCGGCACCAGGCGGAAGATGCCTTTGCCGAACACCGCCACGATCAGGGTGGTAAGCAGGGCTGGCATCGAAATCAGCATCGCGGTTTGATAATGAATCAGCTCGGTACCGTCGCCGGCCTTGCCCATCGCCATGTTGGCGGCAATCGGTGCCATGGCCAGGCCGATGGAGATGATCACCGGGCCAATCACCACCGGCGGCAGCAGCCGGTCGATGAACCCGGTGCCCTTGATCTTCACCGCCAGGCCGAGAAAGGTGTAGACGAAACCTGCCGCCATCACGCCGCCCATGGTCGCGGCCAGGCCGAACTGGCCCTTGGCGAGGATGATCGGGGTAATGAAGGCAAAGCTCGAAGCCAGGAACACCGGCACCTGGCGCCCGGTGACGATTTGGAACAGGATCGTTCCCAGGCCGGCCGTGAACAGCGCCACGTTAGGGTCCAGCCCGGTGATCAGCGGCATCAATACCAGCGCGCCGAAGGCGACGAACAGCATCTGCGCGCCGGACAGCACCTGGCGCCAGAGCGGATCGTTGAACTCATCCTGCATGCTCAAGCGTCCTTCTGCTTGGTGCCGAAGATCTTGTCGCCGGCATCGCCCAGGCCCGGGATGATGTAGCCGTGTTCGTTGAGTTTCTGATCGATGGACGCGGTGTAGATGGTCACGTCCGGGTGGGCATCCTGCACGGCCTTGATGCCTTCGGGAGCGGCGACCAGCACCATGGCGCGGATGTCCCGGCAGCCGGCCTTTTTCAACAGGTCGATGGTGGCGACCATGGAGCTGCCGGTGGCGAGCATCGGGTCAATGATCATCGCCAGGCGCTCGTCGATTTCCGGCACCAGTTTTTCCAGGTAGGTGTGCGCCTGTAGGGTCTGCTCGTTGCGAGCCACGCCCACGGCGCTGACCTTGGCCCCCGGGATCAGGCTCAGCACGCCCTCGAGCATGCCGATGCCGGCGCGCAGGATCGGCACCACGGTGATCTTCTTGCCGGCGATTTTCTCGACCTGGACCGTGCCGGCCCAACCGTCGATTTCATAGGACTCCAGCGGCAGGTCCTTGGTGGCCTCGTAAGTGAGCAGGGCACCGACTTCCTGGGCGAGTTCACGGAAGTTCTTCGTGCTAATGTCAGCGCGGCGCATCAGGCCGAGTTTGTGTCTGATCAGCGGATGGCGGATCTCGAGGATGGGCATGGGGAAGGCTCCGGCGGCGGGCAAAAAAACCGGCCTAGATTAATCTATCCGAGGGTGTTGTCCTATAGACAATACAGAACGTTAGTCCACAAACGCTTGATCTGGCCGGGCGGGATGCGTACCTTTGCCGGTTTTTCCGAACCCTGCCACCCTTGGAGAGCGCCATGTCCGCTGATCTCGAGCATATCCGTCAAATCATGCGAGAGGCTGACTGCCTGTACACCGAAGCCGAAGTCGAAGCGGCCATCGCCCGTGTCGGTGCGCAAATCAACGACCAACTGGCTGATGCCAACCCGGTGGTGTTCTGTGTCATGAACGGCGGGCTGATTTTCTCCGGCAAACTGCTGACCTACCTGAACTTCCCCCTGGAAGCGTCCTACTTGCACGCGACGCGTTATCGCAACGAAACCAGCGGCGGCGACCTGTTCTGGAAAGCCAAGCCGGAAGTCTCGTTCATCGACCGCGACGTGCTGATCATCGACGACATCCTCGACGAAGGTCACACCTTGGGCGCGATCATCGACTTCTGCAAACACGCCGGTGCCCGCGCCGTGCACACCGCCGTGCTGATCGACAAGGACCATGACCGCAAGGCGCGTCCTGACTTGAAAGCCGATTTCGTCGGCCTGCCGTGCATCGACCGCTACATCTTCGGCTATGGCATGGACTACAAAGGTTACTGGCGCAACGCCAATGGCATTTTCGCCGTTAAAGGAATGTAATCGATGACCCGGCCAAGCTTTCTGGATCATGCACTGTTCGATGAATTGGCCGAAAAAGCTGCGGCCAGTCCTCGCGGACGGCAGCACCATAACTTCCATGAGATGGATGAGCCGTGCCACCGCATGGCGGTGGGCTTGCAGCCTTCGACCTACATCCCGCCGCACCGCCACCTGAGCGCCGACAAGGCGGAAACCTTGCTGGTGCTCAAGGGCCGGCTGGGGGTGTTGATTTTCGATGAAACCGGTGCGGTGGTGGACAAACGCATCCTGCAGGCCGGTGGCGATTGCCTCGGCGTCGACCTGCCGGCCGGCGTGTATCACGGTTTGGTGGTGCTGGAAGCCGACAGCCTGATGTTCGAATGCAAGGCCGGCCCCTACCGGCCCGTAGGCGAGGGCGAACTGGCCCACTGGGCGCCCCGTGAAGGCGAGCCCGGCGTGGCGCAATACCACGCCTGGATGCGCGCCCAGTTCGACTAGTACTCCGTAGCGAGGAGCTGGTTCCCGAGGGTGGGAACCAGCTTGCTCGCGATAGCGGAGTGTCGGATTACCTGGGTGTCGGACGTACCGCCGTCATCGCGAGCAAGCTCGCTCCCACAGTTTTTGGCATTCGCCCCTGGCGCCAGCCAGCCCCCTCGCCACGGTTCAGGCAAGGCTGGAACGAGCGGTGCTACCAGCAGCCAGCCATTGCTCGCTCTTGACCCGCGCCTGCTCCAGGGTCTGCACATACGCCAATTGCCGCTGCTCGCGATGAATACCGGCACGGCGCAGCTTCAGGCGCACCCTTGGCGCCGTCGCGACCAGGATCAGGCCGATGCCCTGTTTGCGGTAATCCTTCAGGACGTTTTCAAACGCAGCCAGCGCAGTCATGTCCAGCATGGGCACGGCGCTCATTTCCACCACCACCACGCGCACCCCCGGATCGAACTTGCGCAGCACGTCCAGGGCTTTTTCTGCCGCGCCGAAGAACAGCGGCCCACGAATTGCGTAGCAGCGCACATGCTCGGGCATGTCCAGCAGCGCCTGGTGGAAGTGGCGCGGCAGTTCGGCGCTGTCGGTCAGTTCGCTCATGCGCTTGATGAACAGCCCGGCGGCCAGCAGCAGGCCGACGGCGACGGCCATGACCATGTCGAACAGGACGGTCAGGCTAAGGCAGGTCAGCAGCACCAGTACGTCGCTGCGCGGTGCGATGCGCAAGGTATGCAGCACGTGTCCGGCTTCGCTCATGTTCCAGGCCACTATCACCAGTAGCGCCGCCAGGGCAGCCATTGGCAGGTAGCTGAACAAGGGCGCCAGCAGCACCATCGCCAGCAGCACCACAAGGCTGTGAATGATCGCGGCCAGCGGTGAAGAGGCGCCGCTGCGCACATTGGTCGCGCTGCGGGCAATGGCCGCCGTGGCGGTGATACCGCCAAACAGCGGCGCCACGAGATTGCCCAGGCCTTGGCCGATCAGTTCTGCGTTGGGGTCGTGCTTGCTGCCGGTCATGCCATCCGCCACCACGGCGCACAACAGCGACTCGATGGCGCCAAGCATGGCAATGGCGAAGGCCGGGCCCAGCAATTGGCGGATCAGGTCATAGGAAAGCGTCAAGGGATGCCCCTGGCCATCAGGCAGGTTCCATGGCCACTCGAAGCTTGGTAAAAACGGCGGGATACCGGGGTGGCTGATGCCATCGACCACGTAGCTGAAACGCTCACCCAATGTCGCCACCGGCCAACCGCCGCGCTCCAGCGCCAGTCCCAATAGCGCCCCGACCAGCAAGGCAACCAAATGCCCGGGAACCCGCGGTACCCAGCGTGGCCAGGCAATCAACACCGCCAGGCACGTGACGCCGATGATGCCATCGCCGAGCCGGGCACTGGGCAGTGCCATGATCAGTTCGCCCAACTGTTCGATGTAGTGCTTGGCTTGCCCGATGGTGGTCAGCCCCAGCAGATCCTTGAGTTGCAAGGTGGCGATGACCACGCCGATCCCGGCGGTAAAGCCAAGGATCACCGGGTAGGGGATGTATTGGATCAGCCGTCCGGCGCGCATCAATCCCAAGGTGATGAGGATCAGGCCGGCGAGCATGGTGCACAACAACAAGCCGCCGAGGCCGTATTGTTGAGTGATGGGCAGCAGGATCACCACGAACGCCGCCGTCGGCCCGCTGACGTTGAAGCGCGAGCCGCCAGTGAGGGCGATCAAGGGCGCGGCCACCAACACCGTGTACAAGCCATGTTGCGGCGGCACGCCAACGGCAATCGCCAGGGCCATGGCCAGTGGGATGGCGATGATGCCGACGGTCAGCCCGGCCACCAGGTCGCCACGCAGGCGTTCAAGGGTGTAACCGGCGCGCCAGGCCTGACGCCAGGCGGCAAACAACGGTGGGGCGGAGAAAGACATGAATACTCCTTGAAGGTGGGGCTGGCACTGGCCCTATACAGATCATTCCCACGCAGGAGCGTGGGAACGATCATGCGTCGCTAGACCGGGGCTGATGGCTCTTTGAGTATGCCGTGCTCGTTGCGCGGATGTATTGATCTGGATCGTTATTTTTACCGCTTGGGCTCATGCTAGAGTGCCCGGCCAAGACCCCGGAGCTTGTCATGCGTGTATTGATCCGCTGCGCCACTTTGCTGTTGATCTCCAGCCTGCCCTTGGCGGCCGAGGCTGCGCCGATGCACAGTCAGTTCCTGCCGCCTGATGACCTGGTGGTGCGCCAGGAGCAGCCTGAACAGCAGCAGTTGCTGCAAGTCACCGAGTATTCGGTGGTGCTGGGTAACCAGCGTCAGTCCAATCAGCAACCGATTCCAGTCACTTCGCCGCTGCTGGTCCGCCTCAAGGGCAAGCCGATGAACAAGGGGGCGACCCTCAGCCAGGTGATCCTTAACTTCGACGGCGAAAGCAAAAGCCTGAAGAAACCGGTCTTCGACGAGGCAAGCAAGACCCTGACGCTGTCTTATCCACAGGCCCAGTACCGGGTGGTCATCGATCTGCTGCGCAACAACACGGTCTATGTGCAGTTTCTCACTTACGCCAACGGCCATATCTGGGCCGACCTGCACACCGGTGCCGAACGCCCGCGTTGAGCCCCGAGGCCTGCCGGGGGTAAACTGCCCGCCCCGTGAACTGTGCGAGCTGGAGCCGGCAATGCGTAAAGACAAGAAACAAGTGATTGGCGACGAGATTGGCGATGAACAGATCAAGCTGTTCCTCAATTTCGAACCGGTCGATGCCACGTCGCCGTCGCTGCACAAACTGATCAAGGCCTACCGCGGCCTGCGGGTCGACGATTTCGAGCGTTTCCTGACGTTCTTCGTCGCGGCCGGTCATGACCTCAATGGCAAGGATGAACACGGCAACGATTTCGTCGCGCTGGTGCGCGACCAGCGTAATGCCGAGGATTACATCGATTTGATCGAGAAGGCGCGTGGCTGATTGATCCTGGGCCTGCTTCGCAGGCCAGCGGGAGCAAGCTCCCTCGCCACGAAAGCGTCACCCATAAAAAACGCCCCGCTCTCATGGAGAACGGGGCGTTTTTTTATGCGATCAAATCAAGCGTAGCTTTGAGTCTCGCTGCTTTCTTCAACCAGCTCCAGCGCGATGTTGTTCTGCGCATTGATCTTGCGATACAGCGCCGCGTCGGTTTCCAGCACTTTTTCCCGGGCCGGGAAGATCTCTGCGAGCTTGGTAGCCCACTCGCCCTTGGCTTTGTCCGGGAAGCAACGCTCGATCAGTTCCAGCATGATCGACACGGTCACCGAAGCACCCGGCGATGCGCCGAGCAGGGCGGCGAGGCTGCCGTCCTTGGCCGCCACCAGTTCGGTACCGAACTGCAGGACGCCACCTTTCTTCGGGTCTTTCTTGATGATCTGCACCCGCTGGCCGGCCACTTCCAGGCGCCAGTCCTCGGCCTTTGCCTCGGGGTAGAAGCGACGCAGGGATTCCAGGCGCTGTTCCATGGACTGCATCACTTCGCTGATCAGGTACTTGGTCAGGTCCATGTTGTCCCGGGCCACGGCCAGCATCGGGCCGATGTTGCCGGCACGTACCGACAGCGGCAGGTCCATGATCGAGCCGTGCTTGAGGAACTTGGTGGTGAAACCGGCGTATGGCCCGAACAGCAGGGATTTCTTGCCATCGACCACACGGGTGTCCAGGTGCGGCACCGACATCGGCGGCGAGCCCACGGCGGCCTGGCTGTAGACCTTGGCCTGGTGGTGCTTGACCACTTCCGGGTTGTCGCAACGCAGCCACTGGCCACTGACCGGGAAGCCGCCGAAGCCCTTGCTTTCCTCGATGCCCGAGGCTTGCAGCAACGGCAACGCCGCACCGCCGGCACCCAGGAACACGAACTTGGCGTCGACATCGCGGCTGCTGCCGGAATTGACGTCCTTGATGCTCACGGTCCAGCCACTGCCGTTACGCTTGAGGCCGGTGACGCGCTTGCAGTATTTGACCTGGGTGTCCGGGGCGCTGGTCAGGTGCTTGAGCAACTGGTTGGTCAGGGCGCCGAAGTTTACGTCGGTACCGTTCATGACACGGGTGGCGGCGATAACCTCATCGGCCGGCCGACCAGGCATCATCAGCGGCATCCACTCGGCCATCCGGGCCTTGTCCTCGGTGTATTCCATGTCGGCGAAGGCGTGATGCTGGTGCATCAGCTCGAAGCGCTTCTTCAGGAACGACACGCCTTTCTCGCCTTGCACGAAGCTCAGGTGTGGCACCGGGGCGATGAAGGACTTGGAGGAGCCGAACGTGCCTTTTCTGGTCAGGTACGTCCAGAACTGCTTCGACACCTCGAACTGGGTGTTGATGTGCACGGCCTTCTTGATGTCGACATTGCCGTCGGCTGCCTGGGGCGTGTAGTTGAGCTCACACAGCCCGGCGTGGCCGGTACCGGCGTTGTTCCACGGGTTGGAACTCTCCGCGGCACCGGAATCCATCAGCTCGACGACTTCCAGCGAGATCGCGGGGTCGAGCTCCTTGAGCAGTACGGCCAGGGTGGCACTCATGATGCCGGCCCCTACCAGAACTACATCGACTGCTTCGTTATGCGCCATTTAACGCGTCTCCAAAATCTGCAGCACCAAATTGTCGGCATAGCGGCCAAGAGTGGCGGGGCAGGTCAGTTGCGCCCCAGTTATCCATGGCCAGGATCGCCATGTCCGAATCTTCGCAATTTTTCGCACCTACTGCGGATGCATGCAGCCTGGCCTCAAGAGTCACATGAACTCATTTAAGCGCCGGGCAGGCAATTCGACTTATGGCCGAGACATCCGTTCGTGCAACCAAATCCGTAGCGGACAGGCTTCAGGCGCCGGTTCTTGAGCGATATCCGGTCCTGTGTCGTTGGGCTGTTTCAGACGCTAATGGTGCTTGTTCAGACGCAAAACTCTTCATTTGCTCGCCACACTCTCGTGAAGTTGTGAAAACCCGTTTTTTCACGCTCTTTTGAAGACGTGAACCTCAAAAAAGGGCTGTCCCAGCCTGGCACTGCGCCCGGTTTGGTTGCCCCCATGTAATACATGACAGGCAAAACGGGCAGACAGCTCAGTGACCGAGCGTAATGACAGCTCTGCAGATTCGCGAAAAGTGGTGATTTGCCTGGAGGAACAGCAAGCACGCCAGCTTCACTCGATCTGTGTGGGCGGCTCTCTGTGGGCGTTGCGGGGTGCCAATACCAGCGCATCAGCGGTGTTGCGAGGCCCGATCAGGAGACGTCCTTATAATCGGGGGGAGATTGTATCGAAGAAACGCAGGGAAATGGTCGTGTTTAATGACTTTTATTAGCCGTCCGGTCAGATGGTCAACAGCTGCCGGTTACGTGCGCGAGCAGGAAGCGCTTGCACGCGGGCGCTGGCGGGCAGTGGCTGGTGCAGCCAGTTGAGACGGATCTCTTCGATTTCCACCCAGCCTTCGCCCATGGGTTGCAGGCTGCACTGTTTGAACGCCTGGCAACGGCCGTCGCGATCGAGCAAGGCGAAGCTGCGGTGATGAGGACGAGGGGTGAACAGGGAAATAAGGAAGCGCATGATCGGATACCGGGTCAGGGAGCTTGGGATAAGCCTGACAGTGGGCTATGACATGCCGGTGTAAGGACCGTGACAATGGGGTGACAGGAACCGGCAACCATGGCCCGTGTCAGACATTTCAGTATTCATCGTGCGACGCTAGTTCACGGCGATGGCGCACCGCTATACTGCCGGCCTGTTTGTGCCCGATTCTGGAGAGAAGAGCATGTTGCAACGCCTGTTGTTCGGTTTGATCGCTGTGACCAGTCTGACCCTCGTCGGCTGCGCCCACAGCCCGCAACAACTTAACCCGGAGCCCAAGCTCAATGCCCAGCTGGCGCCTGTGGGTCGTGGCCAGCCGGTGGTGGTGCGGGTGGTGGACGGTCGTCCGTCGCCGACGCTCGGCACCCGTGGCGGGCTGTATCCGGAAACCAGTGTGATCACGGTGCAGGGCGCGCAGATCCTGCCCAAGCTGCAGGCCCAGGCTGAAGCCGCCGTGCGTTTGCTGGGCTTCACGCCGACCGCCAATGCCTTGAATGCACCGCAACTGACGGTGACCCTGGCCGAGCTCAAGTACCAGTCGCCCAAGGAAGGCATGTACGTGACCGAAGCGACCATCGGCGCGACCTTCCGCTCCGACGTGCAGAACGCCAACCGTCGCTACAGCGGCCGTTACGGTGCGTCCCTGGACCAGCGCTTCGGCATGGCACCTAACCAGGACACCAACACCAAGCTGGTCAGCGACGTCTTGAGCGATGCCCTGACCCGGCTGTTCAAGGACCCGACCATTGGCCAGGTACTGGCTGAGTAAGGTTTCGGCGGCATGACCCCTGGGCTGCAATGGCCCAGGGGGCGATGAGACTTTTGAAAGCAAGACCTGTGGGAGCAAGGCTTGCCCGCGATAGCGATCTGTCCTTCACAGCATTGTCGAAGGTGCTGCCCTCATCGCGGGCAAGCCTTGCTCCCACAGAGTGAAACCGTCATGCAGCCTCTGAGTACAGTTCCAGCATACTGATCCCGGTCAGCAGGTCTGTCTCCGGAAGATCGGCATGTTGATGGCCGCCCAGGGCGCAATACACCAGCCAATGTCGGTCCTGCACGTTGAAGGACAGGCTGTCGACGAGGTTCTGCTGTTCGTCGCTTGGGCTGATGAGATAGAGGCGGTCCTGGTTTTCGGCGTGCAGCATGACGGGTTCCGTGCAGGTTTGAAGGGCGACAGAGTGGCCTAATCAGATGACGAAACCGTGACGGGTAAAATTAACCCAGGGCGTGCTCCCTCGCCACAGAAGAACCCAGCGTTGCGGCGGGATCGTTACTGGTCGGAAAAAGCGGCGCAGGGCGTCAGGCTTTCGGTAGAATCCGCGCCCTGTTTGTAGGCCACGGACGTACCCTGTCCGTTTTTTCGCTTGAGGTTCGTGATGTCGTCGCATCTGCTTTCGTTGTTCGCCGCCCACCCCGCCAAACTGATCAACCTGCTCGCGTTGCTGTTTGCCTGCCCGGGCGGCTGGGTGCTGCATGCGACGCGCCGCCGTGAACAACGGGCGCGGGCCTGCCTTGAAGCGCGCAATCGCGATAGCAACGAACGATTTGAAGCGCTGCTGGATCTGGCCACTCAGCGGATGAACCGGTTTTTCTACCGGTTTGGCTTTGGCTGCCTGGCGCTGGCGTTGCTGGTGTCGTGGATCAGTACGCAGTTCTGACGCAGTAGCCGTGGAAAGGGCGTTTGCTCCCGCTGGGCAGCGCCCGTAGGAGCTGTGTAGGAGCTGTCGAGTGCAACGAGGCTGCGATCTCTCCCCAGACACTTGAATCTCAAGCGAAAGATCAAAAGATCGCAGCCTTCGGCAGCTCCTACACAAACCCAGCGGGAGCAAGCTCCCTCGTCGTGGCTTTAAAGCGCCAACCCCGCCTTGACCCGATACTGATTTCGCACCGGCGTTGCGTATTGCAGCACCAGGAACGGTCGGTGTTCCGGCGGGCAAGCGTCCAGCCGGCGCTGCCATTCCTGCTCGGCCTTGGCCAGCTCTTCGGCACCGAACACCTCGGCCGCCTTAGGCACCTGCAACTGCGGATCGGCGTCGGCCCATTGGGCGTAAGCCAGGTAATGCACCGGGAACAGGCGGTAGCCGCCGAGAATCTGCCGGTCCATCTCCTGGGCCAATTGCTTGGTGTCCTCGAACAGCTCGGTGATGGGCGCGGCGAAGTTCACGTGGACCCGGCCCTTGTAGCCGGTGATGCCCTTGGCGATGCTCACGTCGTCCTCGCCCGGGGCCTTGGTGTAAGTGCCGGTGGTGGCGCGGATGTACAACTCGCGGGCCTTGGCCTGGTCGCACGGGTCGTATTCGTAGCTGATCGACACCGGCGTAAGGTTCAGTGACTGGATCACCTCGCCGAACGGCTCGTCCTTGCGGCTCATGTGGAACATCTTGAGGATCGCCGATTCGGTCCGGTCGTCACCGTCCTTGGCTCGTCCTTCGGCCTGGGCGATCCAGATCGAGGCGCAGTCGTTGCGGATCGAATGGTTGATGTACGCCGACAACAACTGGTACGCCGCCATTTTTTCTCGCCGCCCGGTGATGGAGCGGTGCACGATGAAGCTCTTGTTCAGGCGCATCAGGTCGCTGACAAAGGGCTTTTGCAGCAGGTTGTCGCCAATGGCGATGCGCGGGGTCGGCAGGCCGGCGTGGTAGACGGCGTAGTTGACGAAGGCCGGGTCCATCACGATATCGCGGTGGTTGGCGATGAACAGGTACGCACTGCCAGACTTGAATTGCTCCACCCCGGTATAGGTCACGCCATCGGTGGCGCGCTCGATGGTGTGGTCGACGTAGAACTCCACCTTGTCCTGCAGCGTGGCGACCGACGTCACACCGGCGAACTCACGACGCAATCTTTGCGCTATAAGAGGTTTGAGCATCCAGCCGAAGGCGCCGGCCAGGCGTGGGAAGCGGAAGTGGGTGAGGATATCTAGAAACGCCTTGTCGCCAAGCAGTCGTGCCAGCACCGCTGGGACTTCGCTGTCGTCGTAAGGTCGGATGGCATCGAATTCGCCCATCATGCTCTCTTGTTGGAAACGGCTAGGGTAAGTAAAAGGTTCTAACGAAAAAACGACAGGGCACGGTCAGGAAGATAAGCCAGACAAAAATAGCCCTGCAAATAGACCGGCGATTATACGCACAAGTCACCTGGGAGACCGCGATGCTGGAAAGCGCTCATTATGAATGTCCCTATTGTGGGGAGGACGTTGAGACATCCCTGGACTTGTCCGGCGGCGACCAGACCTACATCGAGGATTGTCAGGTGTGTTGCCGGCCAATCACCTTTGTGTTGCAGGTCCATGGTGAGGAATGGCATCTCGAGGTCTTCAGAGAAGACGACTGACGGGGGGCAACACCGATGCGGCGAATCTACGAGCTGGAAAGCCTGATGGAAGGCGAGTTGCTGCAAGGCATGCTTGCCAGCGAAGGCATCACGGCGCATCTGGTGGGGCGCGATTTGCTGGGCGGTGCGGGGGAGTTGCCGATGCAGGGCTTGCTGGGACTGGCGGTGGAGGATGACCAGGCGCAATACGCCCGGGAGTTGATCGCCGCGTACAATGCCGCACTGCCGTTGCCCGGCGATGAACCGGACAGCTATCCCGGCACGCTGGTCTGTTAGGCTGGCGGCCGTTTGTTCGATCAAGAGTCGTGTTGCCCCATGTGTGGACGTTATGCCCTGTTTCGCTGGAACCCCACCTTTGCAGCCCTGCCCGGTTTTCCCGCCGATCAGAAGGCTCAATGGAATATTTCGCCCAACGATTCGGTGTTGATCCTGCGGGCCGGCGCCGAGGGCCAGCGCGAACTGGCCCGGGCACGCTGGGGGCTGACGCCGCCATGGCTGACCGACCTGTCCCGCACCCCGGCCCATGCCCGGGCCGAAACCGTGGCCGAGCAGCCGATGTTCCGAGAGGCCTTGCGCCTGCGCCGTTGCCTGCTGCCGGCCAATGGTTTCTATGAGTGGCGCGGCGGCACGCGCAAGCGTCCGTACTGGTTGACGCCGGGGGAGGGTTCGTCGCTGTTTTTCGCCGCGATCTGGGAAGCGTATCCGGTGCAGGAACAGGTGTGGCTGAGCACGGCGGTCATCACCCAACCGGCGGCGGGTCAGCGCCGGCCGTTGATCCTGGACGAAGAAGGCCAGCGCCTGTGGCTCGATCCCGAGACACCGCTGCATGCCTTGCAAGGGCTGCTGGCAAGCGAGCCGACGGTACTGCGCGAGCGAGTGCTGGCCAACATGGTCAATGATCCGAAGCTCAATGGGCCGGAGTGCTTGACTCCGGCTTGAGCTTTGCGGCGCTTGTATTGGCCTTATCGTCGGATCGCCGCCCGGAGCAGGCTCGCTCCCACAATAGGCTGCGGGTGTTCACAAAAAATGTGTTCACCGCCATCCCCCTGTGGCGTTACTCGTGATGCGGTTCACCCAGGAAGGTCAACGAGGTGAACACGCCACGGGTGGCCACGTCCTTGTTGTCCTTGAGTGCAATTTCCATCTGCGCCGCGATCACATTCAAGCCTTCGTTGCGCACCAGCACCTTGGCCCGGCCTTCTGCGTCGGTTTCAGTCGATACGGTGTTCGGCGCGCTGCGGTAGTCACCCACCAGTTTCACACCCGCTGCCGGTTTGCCGTCCAGCAGCACCCGTACCGGCAATGACTGGCCTGGCCCTACGGTCAGCGGGTCGACTTCCGGCAGGATCACGAACTTGATCGGTGCAAGCGTCGGCAGTTTCGCCCCCGGCTCATAGATCGCCAGGCTGTACTTGAACGTGTGGGTCGACTCGATCGCCCCGGGCACTTTGCTGCGGCCTTCGTTGATCCACTTCTTGTCCGCCGTCTGGGACCACATGCCGTTGTCCAGCGCCACGGCCAGCACCGCCGGTGGCTTGAGCGGTTGCAGGCGGGCGTGGTCCGGCAGGCGCTCGACGGTGACGGGGATCATCTTGCCGACCTGATCATAGGCCCAGGCACCGCTGATTTTCTGCGCCTTGAAGGCATTGTCTTCGGCGCCGTGGCCGTAGATCACTTCGATGTTGCCGCGACGCTGTTCGGTCCACAGGCCATGGGCCGAGGCCTGTGTGGCCAGGAGCAGGCCGAGCAGGGCTAAGGTCTTGGGGTATTTCATGCGGATGTTCCTTTTACAGAGCGAGGGTGAGACTGACGGTGAAGTTGCGCGGCTCGCCGGGGGTGACCCAGTAGTTGCTGTAGGCGCGCTCGTAGTACTTTTCATCGAAGACGTTGTTCAGGTTCAGCCCCACGGTGACGTCATCGCTGGCCTTGTAATGGGCCAGCAGATCCACGGTGTGGTAGGCCGGCAGTTCGAAGTCTTTGCCCGCTTCGCCCGAGCGATCGCCGACGTACGTGAACGCCGCGCCAACATCCGAACCGCGCAGGTGCCCGTCCTGGAATTCGTAGACGCCCAGCAGGTTGCCGCTGTGTTTGGCGACGCCAAGGATCCGGCTGCCCGTGGGGATTTGCTCGTCACCCTTGGTCACTTCGGCATCGATGTAGGCGAAGGCGCCAATCACCCGCACGGCGTCGGTCACCTGCCCGGTGACTTGCAGGTCGATGCCCTGGCTGCGGGCCTTGCCCATGGCGCGGCTGAAGTCGGTCCCGGCGACCGGGCTCAGGACGTTTTCCTTCTCTATATGGAACGCCGCCAGGGTGGTGCTCAGGCGATCGTCGAACAATTCGCTCTTGATCCCCACTTCATAGCCGACGCCTTCCTCGGGGTCGAAGGATTTACCGCCGGCATCCAGGCCATTGTTGGGTTTGAACGAGGTGGAGGCGTTGGCGAACAGGCCAACCTCGGGCGTCAGTTGATACAGCAGGCCGGCCCGCTGCGTCAGGGCATCGTGGCGTTGGCGGTTGGTGCGATCGCGGGTGTGATCGTCGATGCTCTGCTCGAAATGCTCATAGCGCACGCCGAGCATGCCCCGCAGTTTGTCGGTGAAGACGATCTGGTCTTGCAGGTTCAGCGCGCGGCTTTGCACATATTCGAAGAAGTCGGTGCCGGTCCGAGTACCATTGGGTTTCGGCTGGCCGTAGATCGGCTGATAGATGTCTATGGGGTAGGTGCTGCCACCGATGGTGGTCACGCGCTCGTTCTTGCGGTAATCCTCATATTCGCTGCCGATCAGCAGTTCGTGTTGCCAGGGGCCGAGGTCGAACAGGCCGCGCAATTCCAGTTGGGTGATGCTGTCGTGCCAATTGTTGTCGCGCTCGCGATAGCGGCGGTTCACCGTGTGGCCATCGGCGTTCAGCGGGCGCGCTTCGGAGGCGAAGCCCCAGAGTTCACCCTGCTTGTAATGGCTGGCCAGGCGCAGTTGCCAGGTGTCGTTGAGCTGATGTTCGAGGGCGGCCTGGAGCATGTTGTTGTGATTGTCGATGTCGCCATCGTTGGGTTCGCCCAAAAAGGTCGAGCGGGAAACGCCGCTCCAGCGATTGTTCGGGGCGACGATGCCACGGTCGAACGTCGAGCTGTGGCGCACGATTTCGCTTTCCACCAGCAACCGGGTGTCGGGGTTCAATTGCCAGCTGATGGAAGGCGCGACGAAGACGCGCTGGCTGTCGACGTGATCGCGAAAGCTGTGGTTGTCCTCGACCGCCAGGTTGACCCGCGACAACAGGTTGCCTTCGGTGTCCAGTGGCCTGTTGACGTCCAGCGCGGTGCGGTAGCGATCCCAGCTGCCGGCGCTGGTTTGCAAGGTGGTGAAGGCTTCGGGCTGGGGTTTCTTGGTGACAATGTTCACCGTACCGCCGGGATCGCCACGGCCATACAGGCTGGCGGCTGGGCCCTTGAGCACTTCGATGCGTTCGATGTTCGCCGCGTCCGGCGTGCTCGGATAGCCACGGTTGGCGCTGAAACCATCCTTGTAGAATTCCGATGTCGTGAGGCCGCGCACGCTGTATTCGTAGAGCGTCAGGCCACCGAAGTTGTTCTGCTTCGATACACCGCCGGCGTATTCCAATGCTCGTTCGACGTTGGTGCTGCCCAGGTCCTTGAGCACGCTGGCGGGAATCACGCTGATCGATTGCGGGATGTCGCGCAGGGCCGTGTCGGTTTTGGTGGCGCTGGCAGAGCGGGTGGCGCGATAGCCCGTGACGGGGCCGGTGGGGGATTCGTAGTCGGACGTCACGTTGACGGCGTCCAGTTCCAGAGGCTGGACTTCTTCGGCGTAGGCGGGATCGGCGAGCAAGCCCAGGGCGAGACTGGCAACGGAAATCCGTTTCAGGGATGACATGTTATGTTGTTCCAATTTTTAGTATTGAAACAATATAACACTACTAATGAGAATTTATGCTATCTGTATTTTCAGGTGAATCAGGATGAGATGACCGTCCCCACGCTCTGCGTGGGAATGCATACCGTGACGCTCTGCGTCACTTCCAGCAGTGGAACGCAGAGCGTCCCAGGCGACATTCCCACGCAGGAGCGTGGGAACGATCGATTCGCGCTAGTCGGCTATGACGCGGCTTACTGCTCTTCCTTGAGCGCCACTGGTGCCGGCGGTGGGCGCAGGCCGATTTCAGCGGTGAGCTTGAGCTCCTTGCCGTTGCGCATGACCTGGATCGTCACCTTGTCAGTGGGCTTGATCCGCGCCACCTGGTTCATCGAGCGGCGGCCATCGCCGGCCGGTTCGCCATCGATGCTCAGGATCACATCGCCCAGTTGCAGGCCGGCCTTCTGCGCCGGGCCGTCGCGGAAAATCCCCGCCACCACGATGCCGGGCCGCCCGGACAAGCCGAAGGACTCCGCCAGTTCCTGGGTCAGCGGCTGGACTTCAATGCCCAGCCAGCCGCGAATCACCTGGCCGTGTTCGATGATGGACTTCATCACCTCCATCGCCAGCTTCACCGGAATGGCGAAACCGATACCCTGGCTGCCGCCGGACTTGGAGAAGATCGCCGTGTTGATCCCAGTCAGGTTGCCGTTGGCATCCACCAGCGCGCCGCCGGAGTTGCCGGGGTTGATCGCAGCGTCGGTCTGGATGAAATCCTCGTAGTTGTTCAGGCCCAACTGATTGCGCCCGGTGGCGCTGATAATGCCCATGGTCACGGTCTGGCCGACGCCGAACGGGTTGCCGATGGCCAGGGCCACGTCGCCGATGCGGATGCTGTCGGAGCGGCCGATGGTGATGGCCGGCAGGTTCTTGAGGTCGATCTTCAGCACCGCGAGGTCGGTTTCCGGGTCGCTGCCGATCACTCGGGCCAGGGTTTCGCGGCCGTCCTTGAGGGCCACCACGATCTGGTCGGCACCACTGGTGACGTGGTTGTTGGTCAAAATATAACCTTCCGGGCTCATGATCACGCCCGACCCCAGGCTCGACTCCATGCGCTTCTGCTTGGGCGAGTTGTCGCCGAAGAAGCGCCGGAATTGCGGGTCTTCGAACAATGGATGGCTGGGTTTGTTGATGACCTTGGTGGTGTACAGGTTCACCACGGCTGGCGCCGCGGTGGTCACGGCGTCGGCATAGGACACCGGCCCCTGTTGCACCGCCTTGGTTTGCGGCGCCTGTTGCAGGTTGACGTCGAGGCTCGGCAGGCCCACCCATTCCGGGTAGCGCTGGATAATCAGTAGAGCGACAAGCACGCCGGCCAACAGCGGCCAGCCGGAAAAACGCAGCGCCTTGAGCATTAAGCACGTCCTACAAAGGTTGCAGGCGGTATGAGACCGCCCATAATGTCGCGCATTATACGAGGCCGCGCGTGCCTCTGAACGGGATATTTAGGAGTCTTTTCATGGCCGTAGCCCTGAACACCCTGGTCGAAGAAGCGGACCGTTACCTGGCCAGCAGCCGGATTGCCGATTATTGCCCCAACGGCCTGCAGGTCGAAGGCGCGCCCCAGGTGATGCGCATCGTCAGTGGCGTCACCGCCAGCCAGGCTTTGCTTGACGCTGCCGTCGAGGCCGAGGCCGACCTGGTGCTGGTGCATCACGGTTATTTCTGGAAGGGCGAGAACCCTTGTATCACCGGCATGAAACAGCGTCGTCTCAAGACGTTGCTCAAGCATGATATCAGCCTGTTGGCCTACCACTTGCCTTTGGACCTGCACCCGGAGGTGGGCAATAACGTGCAGTTGGCCCGCCAATTGGACATCACCGTCGAGGGACCGCTGGATCCGGACAACCCCAAGATCGTCGGCCTGGTCGGCTCCCTGTCCGAACCGATGACGGCCCGGGATTTCGCGCGCAAGGTCCAGGAAGTCATGGGGCGTGAGCCGTTGTTGATCGAAGGCGAGCAGATGATCCGCCGGGTTGGCTGGTGCACGGGCGGTGGCCAGGGCTATATCGATCAGGCGGTGCTGGCCGGGGTTGACCTGTATCTCAGCGGCGAGGCGTCGGAGCAGACGTTCCACAGCGCGCGGGAAAACGGCATCAGCTTCATCGCCGCCGGGCATCATGCCACCGAGCGCTATGGCGTCCAGGCGCTGGGTGATTATCTGGCGCGACGCTTTGCCCTGGAGCACATCTTCATCGATTGCCCGAATCCCATCTGACTGTTTATAACCCCTGTGGGAGCGAGCTTGCTCGCGATAGCGGCGGATCAGCCGACATTAATATGGCTGACACACCGTCATCGCGAGCAAGCTCGCTCCCACAGAAAAGCGTGTGCGGGGCCCGAACCGGCAGGCATATCCATATGCTGTTTCGATCTAGTTGGCGCCCTGATTAGAAGAGGTCGCTGTGCTAGGATTCCCCGCTCGAACACGGCCCGCTGGCCGTTCATAAGAAAGTTTTCGTGAGTAGCCATGGTCGACAAACTGACGCATCTGAAACAGCTGGAGGCGGAAAGCATCCACATCATCCGCGAGGTGGCCGCCGAGTTCGATAACCCGGTGATGCTGTACTCCATCGGTAAAGACTCCGCCGTGATGCTGCACCTGGCACGCAAGGCGTTCTTCCCCGGCAAGCTGCCGTTTCCGGTGATGCATGTCGACACCCGCTGGAAATTCCAGGAAATGTACAAGTTCCGCGATCGCATGGTCGAGGAACTGGGCCTGGACCTGATCACCCATGTGAACCCGGACGGCGTGGCGCAGGGCATCAACCCATTCACCCACGGCAGTGCCAAGCACACCGACATCATGAAGACCGAAGGCCTCAAGCAGGCCTTGGACAAATATGGTTTCGACGCCGCGTTTGGCGGTGCCCGTCGCGATGAAGAGAAATCCCGCGCCAAGGAGCGCGTGTACTCGTTCCGTGACAGCAAGCATCGCTGGGACCCGAAGAACCAGCGCCCGGAGTTGTGGAACGTCTACAACGGCAAGGTCAACAAAGGCGAGTCGATCCGGGTATTCCCGCTGTCGAACTGGACCGAGCTGGACATCTGGCAGTACATCTACCTCGAAGGCATCCCGATCGTGCCGCTGTATTTTGCCGCCGAGCGTGAAGTGATCGAGAAGAACGGCACGCTGATCATGATCGACGACGAGCGCATCCTCGAGCACCTGTCCGACGAAGACAAAGCCCGTATCGTCAAGAAGAAAGTGCGTTTCCGTACCCTTGGCTGCTACCCGTTGACGGGCGCGGTGGAGTCCGAGGCTGAAAGCCTGACGGACATCATCCAGGAAATGCTCCTGACGCGAACTTCCGAGCGCCAGGGCCGGGTCATCGACCACGATGGCGCAGGCTCGATGGAAGATAAAAAACGTCAAGGTTATTTCTAAGGGGCTGTCATGTCGCATCAATCTGATTTGATCAGCGAGGACATCCTCGCCTACCTGGGCCAGCACGAGCGCAAAGAGCTGCTGCGTTTCCTGACCTGCGGTAACGTCGACGACGGCAAGAGCACCCTGATCGGGCGCCTGCTGCACGACTCCAAGATGATCTACGAAGATCATCTGGAAGCCATCACCCGCGATTCGAAGAAAGTCGGCACCACCGGTGACGATATCGACCTGGCGTTGCTGGTCGACGGCCTGCAGGCCGAGCGCGAGCAAGGCATCACCATCGATGTCGCCTACCGCTATTTCTCCACCGCCAAGCGTAAATTCATCATCGCCGATACCCCAGGCCATGAGCAGTACACCCGCAACATGGCTACCGGTGCCTCCACCTGTGACCTGGCGATCATCCTGGTGGACGCGCGCTACGGCGTGCAGACCCAGACCCGTCGCCACAGCTTCATCGCCTCGTTGCTGGGTATCAAGCACATCGTCGTGGCCATCAACAAGATGGACCTCAAGGACTTCGACCAGGGCGTGTTCGAGTCGATCAAGGCCGACTACCTGAAGTTCGCCGAAGGCTTGAAGATGAAGCCCACCAGCATGCACTTCGTGCCGATGTCCGCCCTCAAGGGCGACAACGTGGTGAACAAGTCCGAGCGTTCGCCGTGGTACACCGGCCAGTCGCTGATGGAAATCCTCGAGACGGTGGAAGTGGCGGGCGACCGTAACTTCACCGACCTGCGTTTCCCAGTGCAGTACGTCAACCGTCCGAACCTGAACTTCCGCGGTTTCGCCGGCACCCTCGCCAGCGGCATCGTGCACAAGGGCGACGAAGTGGTGGTGCTGCCCTCGGGCAAGAGCAGCCGCGTGAAATCCATCGTCACCTTCGAAGGCGAGCTGGAACAGGCAGGTCCTGGCCAGGCGGTAACGCTGACCATGGAAGACGAAATCGACATCTCCCGTGGCGACCTGCTGGTGCATGCCGACAACGTGCCGCCGGTCACCGACAGCTTCGAAGCGATGCTGGTGTGGATGGCTGAAGAGCCGATGCTGCCGGGCAAGAAATACGACATCAAGCGCGCCACCAGCTACGTGCCGGGCTCGATTGCCAGCATCGTCAACAAGGTGGATGTGAACACCTTGGAAGAAGGTCCGGCCAGCGCGTTGCAGCTCAACGAAATCGGCAAGGTGAAGATCGCCCTGGATGCGCCGATCGCCCTGGACGGTTACGAGAGCAACCGCACCACCGGCGCGTTCATCATCATCGATCGCCTGACCAATGGCACGGTCGGTGCCGGCATGATCGTCGCCCAGCCGCTGGCTCACGGCAGCAGCACGCACCACGGCAAGCTGGCCCATGTGTCGGTGGAGGAACGCGCCCAGCGTTTCGGCCAGCAGCCAGCCACGGTCCTGTTCAGTGGCCTGTCGGGCGCTGGCAAAAGCACGCTGGCCTATGCGGTCGAGCGCAAGCTGTTCGACTCGGGCCGTGCGGTCTTTGTCCTCGATGGCCAGAACCTGCGTCATGACCTGAACAAGGGCTTGCCGCAGGATCGCTCCGGACGTACCGAGAACTGGCGCCGTGCGGCTCATGTCGCCCGTCAGTTCAACGAAGCCGGCCTGCTGACCCTCGCCGCTTTTGTCGCCCCGGATGCCGAAGGCCGCGAACAGGCCAAGGCGCTGATCGGCAAGGAGCGTCTGCTGACCGTCTACGTCCAGGCCTCGCCAACGGTGTGTGCCCAGCGTGATCCGCAAGGGCTGTATGCCGCCGCTGGCGACAACATCCCGGGCGAATCCTTCCCGTATGACGTGCCGCTGGATGCCGACCTGGTGATCGACACCCAGTCGCTGACCCTGGAAGAGAGCGTCAAGCAGGTGCTCGATCTGCTGCGCAAGCGTGGGGCGATCTAAGGCAAGTCGCTGTAACTAAAAGCCCGCAGATGAGTGATCATCTGCGGGCTTTCTGTTGTCTGGAAGGACGCTATCGCGAGCAAGCTCGCTCCCACAATGGTCAGCGGTGGAGCAAATGTGGGAGCGAGCTTGCTCGCGATGAGGCCAGTGCAGCCACCTCAAGACTTGGCGGGATACTCCCGATGCATCTGCGCAAGCAACGCATCCTTGTCCTGCCACAACTGGTTGATCCAGCCCTGGAACTCCAGGCGATACACGCCATCCTGATCGTAGTTCTTGCCGATGAACTGCGGTGGGATCTTCAGTTCCTGGAAATGCACCACCACCTCTCCAACGTTGCCGCAGAGCAAATCCCAATACCCCGGACGACCGCCTGGATAATGAATGGTCACGTTGATGATCGACTCCAGCTGTTCACCCATGGCATCCAGTACAAACGCGATGCCGCCGGCCTTGGGCTTGAGCAGGTAGCGAAACGGTGACTGCTGCTGGGCGTGCTTGCCGTCGGTGAAGCGCGTGCCTTCGACGAAATTGAAAATGCCCACGGGGTTGTCGCGAAACTTCGCGCAGGTCTTGCGGGTGGTTTCCAGGTCCTTGCCTTTCTTTTCCGGATGCTTTTCCAGGTAAGCCTTGGAGTAGCGCTTCATGAACGGGAACCCCAGCGCCCACCAGGCCAGGCCGATCACCGGCACCCAGATCAGTTCCTGCTTGAGAAAGAACTTCAACGGCCGGATGCGTCGGTTCAGCACGTACTGCAAAACCATGATATCGACCCAGCTCTGGTGGTTGCTGGTGATCAGGTACGAATGCTGGTAGTCCAGGCCCTCCAGGCCGCTGAGGTGCCAGCGGGTACGACGCAGCAGGTTCATCCAGGCCTTGTTGTTGCTGATCCAGGCTTCGTGGATGTGGCCCATCAACCAGTCGGTGAAGCGCTGGGCAGCGGGGAAGGGCAGCAGCAATTTGAAAATCGCCACGATGAACAGCGGCGTGCAGCAGGCGATGGTGTTCAGCGCCAATAGCAGCGAGGCAATGACGCCGCGCAAGGGGGCAGGCAAGAAGTCCAGCATTTAAATGTCCAAAGGTCGGTTGGCGGCTTGGATCGCGGTCAGGGCGATGGTGTACACGATGTCGTCGACCTGGGCGCCGCGCGGCAAGTCATTCACCGGTTTGCGCAAGCCTTGCAGCATCGGCCCGAGGCTGACGCAATCGGCGCTGCGCTGCACGGCCTTGTGAGTGGTGTTGCCGGTGTTGAGGTCCGGGAAGATGAACACCGTCGCCCGGCCGGCCACCTGACTGTTGGGCGCCAATTGCCGTGCCACGGTTTCGTTGGCGGCGGCGTCGTATTGCAGCGGACCATCGATCAACAGACCGTGCTGGGCCTCGTGGGCCAGCAGGGTGGCTTCGCGAACTTTTTCCACTTCTTCGCCACTGGCCGACTCACCGCTGGAGTAGCTGAGCATCGCCACCCGCGGTGTGATGCCGAACGCGGCGGCCGAGTCGGCACTTTGCAGGGCGATTTCCGCCAGCTCCGCAGCGCTGGGGTGAGGGTTCATCACGCAGTCGCCGTAGACCAGCACTTCTTCGGGGAACAGCATGAAAAACACCGAGGACACCAGTGAGCATCCTGGCGCGGTCTTGATCAGTTGCAGGGCCGGACGGATGGTGTTGGCGGTGGAGTGGATGACGCCGGATACCAGCCCGTCCACTTCATCCAGGGCCAGCATCATGGTGCCGATGACCACGGTGTCTTCCAGTTGCTGCTCGGCCATCGGTGCGTTCAGGCTCTTGCTCTTGCGCAACCTCACCATCGGTTCGACGTAGCGTTCGCGAATCGAATCCGGGTCGAGAATCTCCAGGCCCGGCGGCAGTTCGATGCCTTGGGCGCGGGCCACCGCTTCGACGTCGGCCGGTTTTGCCAGCAACACGCAGCGGGCAATGCCCCGGGCCTGGCAAATGGCGGCGGCCTGGACGGTCAACGGTTCGCTGCCCTCGGGCAGCACGATGCGTTTGTTGGCGGCCTGGGCGCGCTGGATCAACTGATAGCGGAACACCGCTGGCGACAGGCGCATTTCCCGTGGCGTGCCGCAGCGCTGGTGCAGCCACTTGGCGTCCAGGTGGCTGGCGACGAAATCGGTGATGATCTCCGCACGTTCGCGGTCATCGATGGGGATTTCCTTGTTCAAGCCGTTGAGCAGGTTGGCGGTGTCGTAGGAACCGGTGCTCACCGACAGCACCGGCAACCCCGCCTGCAAGGCGCCGCGACACAAGTCCATGATGCGCGGGTCGGGCAGGGTGTCGCTGGTCAGCAGCAGGCCGGCCAGCGGCACGCCATTGAGCGCCGCCAGGCTCACGGCCAGGATGATGTCGTCGCGATCGCCGGGGGTCACCACCAGCACGCCGGGCTTGAGCAGTTCCACGGTGTTGCGCATGGTACGGGCGCAAATGATGATGTTGCTCATGCGCCGGCTTTCGTAGTCGCCGGCATTGAGCACCTGCGCGCCCATCAGGTCGGCCACGTCGCGGGTGCGCGGAGCGTTGAGCTCGGGGCGAAACGGGATGCAGCCGAGCAGGCGGAAATCGCCGCTGCGCAGCAAGGGCGAGTGCTCCTTGAGCCGTGCGGAAAACGCCTCCATGCTTTCGTCGGTGCGGACCTTGTTCAGGATCACTCCGAGAACTTTCGGGTCCTTCGGCCCGCCAAACAACTGTGCCTGCAATTCTACCCGGCCAGACAGTTCGGTCAGCACTTCGTTTTCCGGCGCCGACACCAGGATGACCTCGGCGTCCAGGCTCTTGGCCAGGTGCAGGTTGACCCGGGCGGCGTAGCTGGCGTTGCGGGTCGGGACCATGCCTTCGACGACCAGCACGTCCTTGCCGATGGCCGCCTGCTGATAAAGGGTAATGATTTCTTCCAGCAGCTCATCGAGCTGGCCGTCGCCGAGCATGCGCTCGACGTGCGCCAGGCCCAGGGGCTGCGGCGGCTTGAGGCCGTGGGTGCGGGCCACCAGCTCGGTGGAGCGTTCCGGCCCGGTGTCGCCGGGGTGAGGTTGGGCAATGGGTTTGAAAAAGCCGACTTTCAGTCCGGCCCGTTCAAGGGTACGCACCAGCCCGAGGCTGATGGAGGTCAGGCCCACACCAAAATCGGTGGGCGCGATAAAAAAAGTTTGCATGCGAATTCTCTAAGGGGGAATGGCGCGGCCTATGACTGGCCGTCTACCCACAATTCAGTCGTCAAGGTTATCGCTAACCGGGCCTTGAGCGCACCAGCCGCAATCAAAGGGCTGGCCTATTTTTTCAATACGTTGCCCGGGGTCCTGCACCCAGGCCCGGGACTGCCACGGTGGCTGGTGACGCAGATGCTGAGTATGGCCACAAGACAGCTCGGCCACCCAGTGCCCGTCCTCGTCCTGATGGAAACCGGTGACCGTCGGTCTGTTCGGGCAAGTCCGTTTGTCCGGGTTCCGTTCGCTTTCGGGCAAATCCTTGTTTAGACTTGTCCGTTCTTCATTCTTATGCAAAAGGTCTCGCCCCATGCTGATCGCCGCCAATAAGGCTGTCTCCATCGACTATACCCTGACCAACGACGCTGGTGAGGTCATCGACAGCTCTGCCGGCGGCGCTCCGCTGGTCTACCTGCATGGCGCAGGCAACATCATCCAGGGCTTGGAAAAAGCCCTGGAAGGCAAAACGGTCGGTGACGACCTGAACGTTACCGTCGAGCCGGAAGACGCCTATGGCGAATACTCCGCCGAACTGGTCAGCACCCTGAGCCGCAGCATGTTCGAAGGCGTCGATGAGCTGGAAGTGGGCATGCAGTTCCACGCTTCCGCCCCCGATGGCCAGATGCAGATCGTCACCATTCGCGACCTGGAAGGCGACGATGTCACCGTTGACGGCAACCACCCGCTGGCTGGCCAGCGCTTGAACTTCAAAGTCAAGATCGTCGACATCCGTGACGCCAGCCAGGAAGAAATCGCCCATGGTCACGTCCATGGCGAAGGCGGCCATCACCACTGATTTGTGCGCTACGCTCAAATGACCAGTGAACTGGAAAGGCGCCATACGGCGCCTTTTTAGTCGGTTGCTGTTAGCATCAACCACGGCTGTTTCGAAAAGATCCGCAAACCTGGAGTTCGTCATGAGTGCTTTCCACGACCTTAAACTCAAAGCCCTGGATGGTCAGGAGCTTGCTCTGGCGCCGTTCAAGGGGCAAGTCGTGCTGGTGGTCAACGTCGCCTCCAAATGTGGCCTGACGCCTCAATACGCGGCGCTGGAAAATCTCTATCAGCAATACAAGGCCAAGGGGTTCAGCGTGCTGGGCTTGCCCTGCAATCAGTTCGCCGGGCAGGAACCGGGAACCGAGCAGGAAATCCAGGACTTTTGCAGCCTCAACTACGGCGTGACGTTCCCGCTGTCCAGCAAGCTGGACGTGAACGGCCCCGGTCGTCATCAGCTCTATCGCCTGTTGGCGGGCGAGGGCGCCGAGTTTCCCGGAGACATTACCTGGAACTTCGAGAAGTTCCTGGTCGGCAAGGACGGTCGCGTGCTGGTACGTTTCTCACCGCGCACGGCGCCGGATGATCCTGCCGTGATCCAGGCGATCGAAAAAGCGCTGGCTTGATCCTCAAGAAATTGCAGATGTAGGAACTGCCGAAGGCTGCGATCTTTTGATCTTTTGATCTTTTGATCTTTTGATCTTTTGATCTTTCGCTTGAGACTCAAGTGTTTGGGGAAAGATCGCAGCCTCGTTGCACTCGACAGCTCCTACACAGCTCCTACTCGGCGCCCTTTTGATCCTTAATCACTCCAATCAATAGTGCTACCGAGCGCCACGGACTCCACATATTATCGTCGTCATATCGACCTGCGACCTTGTCCCGTGGAGTGCCTCATGCCTGCAAAAGCCCTGTTCAAACCTTTCCACCTCGGCGCGCTCGAGTTGCCGACCCGGGTGGTGATGGCGCCAATGACCCGTTCGTTTTCGCCGGGCGGCGTTCCGAACGCCAAGGTCATCGAGTATTACCGTCGCCGCGCGGCGGCCGGGGTCGGCCTGATCATCACCGAGGGCACGACGGTGGGGCACAAGGCTTCCAACGGCTACCCGAACGTGCCGCATTTCTATGGCGACGCCGCGTTGGCCGGCTGGAAGAAAGTGGTTGATGCGGTACACGCCGAAGGCGGCAAGATCGTTCCACAGCTGTGGCATGTGGGCAGTGTGCGACGCATCGGCACCGAGCCGGACGCCAGCGTGCCGGGCTATGGCCCGACCGAAAAGCTCAAGGACGGCCAGGTGGTGGTCCACGGTATGACCCAGGCGGACATTGACGAGGTAATCGCCGCGTTCGCCCAGGCGGCAAAAGACGCTCAAGGCATCGGCATGGACGGGGTGGAAATCCACGGTGCCCACGGCTATCTGGTGGACCAGTTCTTCTGGGAAGGCAGCAACCAGCGCACCGACGGTTACGGCGGCAGCCTGGCCAACCGTTCGCGCTTTGCGATCGAATTGATCCGTGCCGTGCGCGCGGCGGTGGGCGAGGGTTTCCCGATCATTTTCCGCTTCTCCCAATGGAAACAGCAGGACTACACCGCGCGTCTGGTGCAGACCCCTGAAACCCTGGGCGAATTCCTCAAGCCATTGTCTGACGCCGGCGTGGATATTTTCCACTGCTCGACACGGCGCTTCTGGGAGCCGGAGTTTGAAGGCTCCGAGCTGAACCTGGCCGGCTGGACCCGCAAGCTCACCGGCAAGCCCACCATCACCGTTGGCAGCGTCGGCCTGGACGGCGAGTTCCTGCAGTTCATGGTCAACACCGACAAAGTCGCGCAACCGGCCAGCCTGGAAAAACTGCTGGAGCGCCTGAACAACGACGAGTTCGACCTGGTGGCGGTGGGGCGCGCGCTGCTGGTGGATCCGGACTGGGCGCAGAAAGTGCGCGAAGGGCGGGAGCAGGATATCTTGCCGTTCAGTCGCGAGGCGTTGATGACCCTGGTTTAAGCGGCGCCTTGTTGGGCCTCATCGCGGGCAAGCCTTGCTCCCACATTGATCTTCAGCGAACACATTGTGCGTGAACGACTGACAACTCTGTGGGAGCAAGGCTTGCCCGCGATGCTTTTCAGCGCTGCGACACTGCCTGGGGCAGCGACGATTCGACCTGGCAAACCCCCCGCAACTGCGCCTCGAACTGCTCGATCACCGATGCCCAACCCTGGCGACTGGCATGCTGGCGCGCATTGAGCCGCACGCAACGCAAAGTCTCGCGCTCTTCCAGCAGCCAACGGGCGGCATCGCAGAACGCCTCCTCATCCCCCGGCATTGCCAGCACGCCGTTGTAGCCGTGGCGAATGTGTTGGGCCGCCGCAGCCTGATCGTAGGCCACCACGCCCAGCCCGGACGCCAGCGCCTCCAGCACCACATTGCCGAAGGTTTCGGTCAGGCTCGGAAAGACAAACACATCCCCGGACGCATAATGACTGGCCAGCGCCTCGCCGCGTTGCGAGCCACAAAAGATCGCTTCGGGCAGTTCCTGCTCCAGGGCGGAGCGCTGCGGGCCGTCGCCGATCACCACCAATTTCATCCGTCGCCCCGGGAAAGCGCTGCACAGCGTGGCGAAACTGCGCTTGAGCAGCCCGAGGTTTTTCTCCGGAGCCAGGCGTCCGACGTGGATCACGGCGATGTCATCGTCGCCCAGGCCCCACGCCTCACGCAGGCTCGTCGAGCGCTTGACCGGATGAAACAGTTGGCTGTCCACGCCGCGCGAGAGCAGCGCCACGCGCTCGAAATGTCGTCGCTCCAGTTCCAGGCGCTGGCTGAGGCTGGGCACCAGGGTCAGGCTGGAGCGGTTGTGAAACCAGCGCAGGTAATGGGTGAGCACGCGACTCAACAGCCCGAGGCCGTACTGCTGGGTGTATTGCTGGAAATTGGTGTGGAAGCCGCTGACCACCGAGATGCCCAAGCGTCGTGCCGCGCGCAGTGCCGACAAACCCAGCGGCCCTTCGGTGGCGATGTACAGCACGTCTGGACGATGGCGTTTCCAGCGCCTGAGCAGTTTGTGCATCGACGCCTGGCCCCACTGCAAACCTGGATAGCCCGGCAACGGCCAGCCCCGGCACAGTAGCAATTGCCCGTCACTGGCCTGGCGTTGGTCATCGACCTGGCGCGGCCGTATCAGCTCGACCTGATGCCCGCGGGCGCGCAGGCCGTCGTACAGGCGGCCCAGGGTATTGGCCACGCCATTGATTTCCGGCGGGAAGGTTTCGGTGATCAGGGTAATGTGCAGAGGTGTGGTCATGACCCCAGTGTCGACCGGGGCCATTTCGTCATTGTGACGACAAGATGATGGATTTGTGACCGGCTCAGCCCTGGCGGGCCAACGCGGTCTCGGCGCCTTGCTCACGGACCCAGAACAACGTCGCGCCGGCCACCGCTGCCGGCATCATCAGGATGTTGACCACCGGGATCAGCAGCACCAGGTACACGCTGGCGCCAAAGCCCAGGCTCTGCCAGCGTTTTTCCCGCAGCCAGGCGAGCATCTCGTTCCAGCCCAGCTTGTGGTTGTCCGCCGGGTAGTCGATGTACTGGATCGCCATCATCCACACGCCGAACAGCAGCCACAGCGGTGCCGCCACCAGATTGACCACGGGGATGAACGACAGCACGAACAAGCCCAGGGCGCGGGGCAGGAAATAGCCGAGCTTGCGCGCTTCCCGGCCGAGGGTTCGCGGGATCATGGCGATCAACTCGGCCCAACTGAAGGCCGGGAAGTCGTCGGTGCCACGGATGACCACTTCGACTTTTTCCGCAAGAAAGCCGTTGAACGGTGCGGCGATGACGTTGGCGAGCATGGTGAAGGTGAAAAACACCATCAGCACGACGAGCACCACGAACAGCGGCCAGAGCACATAGCTGAGGAAACTGAGCCAGTCCGGCAGCGACGGCATCAGCGTATCGACCCACAGGCTGAACTGATGGCCGGCCAGGTAAATCAATCCGACGAACAGCACCAGGTTGATCGCCAGGGGCAAGAGTACGAACAAGCGCAGGCCCGGGCTCAAGACCAGCTTGAGGCCCTCTCGCAAATATTGCGGGCCGGACAGGACGGGGGCGGGCATAGGTGGCTCCGAGCGAAGGTGAACGCGCCGACCTTACCGGCTTTGCCCCGCCCGGGAAAGCGGCGACATGGCGTGTAACAACGTTTCTTGAGGCGAAGGCACCTATTGAAGGGACCGCTGGGGATAGAGCTCACCTATGAGCTGGATTGTTAAACCGTATTTCCTTAATCTTCGCTCCCTCGATACGCTGCACCCATTCTTTTCCAGGACCGTCGAACCCAAGCCTTCCCCAAGTGCGTCAACGGTCCTTTTTTATTCACGCCGCTCACCCGGCGTTCCGGCCCGCAAGGTCCGGTCAACAGGAGCAGGTCATGTCTGAAGTGCGTCATTCGCGAGTGATTATTCTCGGTTCCGGCCCTGCCGGTTACAGCGCTGCGGTTTATGCGGCCCGTGCCAACCTCAAGCCACTGCTGATCACCGGCATGCAGGCCGGCGGTCAATTGACCACCACCACCGAAGTCGACAACTGGCCGGGCGATGTCCACGGCCTGACTGGCCCGGCCTTGATGGAACGCATGAAGGAGCACGCCGAGCGCTTCGAGACCGAGATCGTTTTCGACCACATCAATGCCGTGGACTTCGCCGCCAAGCCGTACACCCTGACCGGCGACAGCGCGACCTACACCTGCGATGCCCTGATCATCGCCACCGGTGCCAGCGCTCGTTACCTGGGCCTGCCGTCGGAAGAAGCCTTCATGGGCAAAGGTGTTTCCGCCTGCGCCACCTGCGACGGTTTCTTCTACCGCAACAAGCCTGTGGCAGTGGTCGGTGGCGGCAACACCGCGGTCGAGGAAGCATTGTACCTGGCCAACATCGCCAGCACGGTCACCCTGATCCACCGTCGCGAGACTTTCCGCGCCGAGAAGATCCTGATCGACAAGCTCAATGCCCGCGTCGCCGAAGGCAAGATCATCCTCAAGCTCAACGCGACCCTGGACGAAGTGCTGGGCGACAACATGGGCGTGACCGGTGCCCGCCTGAAGAACAACGACGGCAGCTTCGACGAGATCAAGGTTGACGGCGTGTTCATCGCCATCGGCCACACCCCGAACACCTCGCTGTTCGAAGGCCAGCTGGAACTCAAGGACGGCTACCTGGTGGTCAAGGGCGGCCGCGACGGCAACGCCACCGCCACCAGCGTCGAAGGTATCTTCGCGGCCGGCGACGTGGCCGACCACGTCTACCGCCAGGCGATCACCTCGGCCGGTGCCGGTTGCATGGCAGCCCTGGACACCGAGCGCTACCTGGATGGCTTGCAGAACGCTTCGTTCTGATTCGGCGGGTACAAAAAAACCGGCTTCGGCCGGTTTTTTCATGGGTGGATACCTGCCGCTGACCCCCTGTGGGAGCAAGCTCGCTCCCACAGGTTTTTTGTGTGGTCAGAAACAGAGCATTTCAGGTCAGCCTCGCAAGGCACGCCTCCAGGATATCCAGGCCCTCCTCCAACACCGTCGCCTCGGTCGTCAACGGCGCCAGCAGCCGGATGATGTGCCGCGATTTACCACTGGGCATCAGCAGCAACCCCGATTCCCGCGCCAGGGCCAGCAGTTGTGTCAGTTGTGCGGAAGCCGGGGTGCCGTCGGCGTGGGTCAGCTCGATGCCGCGCATCGTGCCGACGCCGGTCAGGCGGCCGAGGTAGGGTGTCAGCCCACGGCTGCGCCAGGATTGGTAGCGGCTGACGATCGCCTCCTCCTGTTGCGAGCCCCAGGTGTGCAGGTTGGCGTCGGTCATTTCATCCAGGGTCGCCAGGGCGGCGGCGCAGGCGATGGGGTTGCCCGAGTAGGTGCCGCCCAGGCCACCCTTGGGCAAGTTGTCCAGCAGCGCCTTGCGTCCCACCACCGCGCCCAAGGGCACGCCGCCGGCAATGCTTTTACCGAGCAGGATCAGGTCCGGTTCGATGCCCAATCGCGAGAAGGCAAAGCGCTGGCCGGTGCGGCCGAAGCCCGATTGGATTTCATCGGCGATCAGCACAATGCCCTTATCGTCGCAGAACTGCCGCAGGGTTTGGGCGAAGGGCACGTCCATCGCCAGGAAGCCGGCTTCGCCCTGCACCGGCTCGACAATGAAACAGGCCACGTCATTCACGTCGATCTCGACGCTGAACAGCCGCTCCATGGCCTTCAAGGCTTCTTCGCCGGTGACGCCGTTGTCCTTGCTGGGGTACGGCAGGTGGTACACCGGCCCGGGCAGAACGCCGACTTTCTGCTTGTAAGGCGCGACCTTGCCGTTGAGGTTGAGGGTCGCCAGGGTGCGGCCGTGAAAGGCGCCATCAAACGCAATCACGGCGGTACGGCCCGTGGCGCCGCGTACGATCTTCAAGGCGTTCTCCGCCGCTTCGGCGCCGCTGTTGGTGAGCATGCCGCTGACCGGATAATCCACCGGGATAAACGCCGCCAGGCGTTCCATCAATTCAATGTACGGCGCATGGGGCGCGGCGTTGAATGCGTAATGGGTCAGCCGGGTGGCCTGTTCACGGATCGCCTCGACGATGCGCGGATGGCAATGGCCGAGGTTCAATACACCGATGCCGCCGACGAAATCGATGTAGCGTTTGCCGTTGGTATCCCAGACCTCGGCATTCTTGCCGTGGCTGAGGCTGACGGGATGCACGATGGAGATCGATTGGCTGATGGTTTCGCTGCTCATGGATGACGGCTCGGACGGTGGAGAAATTTCCATTATCTAAGCCGCGAGCAGAGGGGCCCGGCAAACGAAATAAAGTTGCCGGGTCAATCTTAAAAGTCGGGATGTG